>SDBV01011729.1_pt1 | contig 11311 bp, 9 predicted proteins | sample 2277081 | NCBI WGS metagenome assembly SDBV01 (sample SAMN10402039, study PRJNA504765) | marine sediment metagenome | isolation source: marine sediment core GS10_PC15, 223 cmbsf | place: Arctic Ocean: Southern Knipovich Ridge | collected 2010
TGACCTTCATCTTTCTCCTCCTTTAATTGTTTTGACATTTCCAGAGTATTAATACTACTTACATGTAAGAGAACTATTGGTTCTTCACAATATCAACATAAGAACATAATTTCATCGTTTCTTCATCTGCAATCTTACCGCATTCACCTTGAACTGTCAAGGTTTTTTGTTTTGTTTTCGAGGCGGTTTTATTAAAAGTTGGCACCGGCTTCAATCGGTGCTTTCCATTTTCTGATTGGCGGCCATACTGGCGAAACGGAATCAAGCTGGCTTTTCAAGCAGGATGAAGGTATGCAAAGCTCTATTTTAGCGTTACCGACTGGTACAAGCGATACTTTTGTCGGAATGCAAGCGAGCGCGAACCCATGATTTCATCGGTCTTTGCTCCAGAACCGCTCAATTGGGCCCGTAGACGTGTTGTGTTCGGCAGCGCAGTGATGTATACTGGCGTTTTGTGTTTGTAATGACGCCAGGATTGGCTGATTGGCAGGATTCGGAGATAAACAATGGATGAGAATGCCCCGCATCATGACGAGGAGATCCAGGATCTTAAGGATGAGCTTGAGAAATTCCAGCAGGAAAAGGAACGTGTGCGGGCGATTGTGGGCAAGATAGGCGGCGTTCCCGCAGCTCAAACGAAAATCATCAATATTGTTTTTGCCGTATTGATTGCAGCCTTTCTGATCGTTTCGGCTGTGGGCGGCGAGAAACTCAGACCCTTGATGCTGGAGTTAACGATCGTTGCGCTGTCGGCTAAAATTGTGTTTCTGATCCACCTGCAGTCCAAGGTCAATCACTTTCAGTTATGGGTCATGTCGGCGATTGAGTGGCGCATGAACGAAATGATGAGGATCGTTAAATCACTGGCTAAGGAAAGGAAAGATTAGACTCCGGGCGGTGATAGAATAAATAATCCGGTACATTACATTCTGTGAAGGAGGTTGTTCATGGACAACCCTATCAATCGTCGGACGTTTCTCAAGCAGAGCGCTTCGATCGGGGTGGGTCTTACCATCGTCAAATCGGGCGTGCTCAAGGCGGGCCAATCGCCCAACGACAAGCTCAATATCGCCGTCATCGGTGTCAGGGGTCGTGGCGGGGCCAACCTTGGCGGCGTCAAGGGGGAGAATATCGTCGCCTTGTGCGATGTCAATGGCAACAATCTTGCGGCCGCCGCCAGGCAGTTCCCGCAGGCGAAGACGTATGTCGACTGGCGAAAATGTCTCGACCAGAAGGATATCGATGCCGTCGTCTGTTCCACCACTGATCACACTCATGCCTTCGTCAATGTCTGGGCTTTGAACCGCGGCAAACACGTCTATTGTGAAAAGCCTTTGGCAAACTCGGTTGAGGAAGCTTCCATGGTGCGCAGGGCGTACCTCAAGCACAACGGCAAAGTCGCCACGCAGATGGGCACGCAGATTCACGCTTCTGATAATTACCGTCGGATGGTTGAGTTGATTCGCGGCGGCGCGATCGGCGATGTGAAAAGGGCCCATGTCTGGTGCAGTCGGACGCCGGCCGGGGGCGGTTATCTGCCGGAAGTCAAACCCGTGCCCGACAACATCGACTGGGACCTGTGGGTGGGTCCCTCGCCGATGCATCCGTACAACCCCGGTTACATCGGCGGGTGTCTCAAGTGGAACCGTTTCTGGGACTTCGGCAGCGGGCAGATCGGCGACATGGGCAGCCACATGATGGACATGGCCTACTGGGCGCTGGACCTGCGGTTTCCGACGAGTTGCCAGGCCGATGGCTCGCCGGTCAGCACTGATACGTGTCCGACGGAAATGACGGCAAGCTGGGAGCATCCGGCCAATGACTGGCGAGGCGCAGTGGAGGTCAAGTGGTATGACGGCGGGAGAAAGCCCGGTATGCCATCGCCCGTTTTCGATCGCGACAAGATGTTCAAGGGCGTCATATTCAACGGCGAAAAGGGTTTTCTCATTGCCGATTACGGTTATCGAATGGTCATGTTGAAGGGTGATATGACGCACTACCAGTCGCCCAAGCCCGAGGAGTTGATTCCGCCTTCGCCGGGTCATCACGCCGAGTGGATCATCGGCTGCAAGACGGGCAAGCCGACGCTTTGCAACTTCGACTATTCCGGCGCGATGATAGAGCATAACATGTTAGCGATGGTTGCCTATCGCGTCGGCAGGAAACTCGACTGGGATACGAAGAATCTCAAGGCGACAAACTGCCCCGAGGCCGATGAGTACATTCGCAAGACGTATCGGAAAGGATGGGTGTTGAATGGTTAATCGCCCAAGGCAGTTGCTCTTTTGCGGATTCGTTCTTTGCGTCGCAAGCCTCGGCGGCGTCCGTGCGGGCGATCAGCCGCAGTGGGGACAGGCTTACTCGCGGAACATGGTTTCCGGCGAGACGGGACTGGTCGATACGTTTGACCCCCAGACGGGCGCCAATATCAAGTGGGTCGCCGAGTTGGGCAGTGAGACTCATTCGACGCCGATTGTCGCCGGCGGCAAGGTGTTTATCGGCACGAACAACGTCAACTCTCGCGACCCGAAGCACAAGGGTGACCGCGGGATTTTGTACTGCCTGGATGAAAAGACCGGATCACTCTGCTGGCAACTTGTCGTCCCGAAATTAACCGCCGTGCCCAGGGACGTTTATCTCGACTGGCCAAATGCCGGTATATGCTCACCGGTCACTGTCGATGGCGACAGGGTATACGCAATGAGCAATCGCGGCGAAGTGATGTGCCTCGATATTAACGGCCTGTCCGATGGCAATGACGGCCCCTTTAAGGATGAAGCAAGGCACATGACACCGGCGGAAGATGAACCCTTAGAACCCGGCCCCCTCGATGCCGATGTCCTATGGGTGTTCGATGTTCATAAAGAAGTCAAGACCTATCCGCATGACGCCCCCCACAGCGCAATGCTGCTGGACGGGGATTTTCTCTATCTCAACACCAACAACGGCGTTGACAACACTCATCGGGCCAATCGCTCGCCCGATGCGCCGAGCCTGATCGTATTAGACAAAAAGACCGGCCGACTGCTCGCCCAGGATGAAGAAAAGATGGGCAGGCTCGTGTATCACTGCACGTGGTCGTCGCCGGCAATGGGCGAAGTTGACGGCAAGAAGCTGGTCTTTTTCGGCGGCGGCGATGGCGTGGTGTATGCCTTCGAGGCATTGAAGTCTGCGCCGCCGGCGGGCGAGGTCAAGACTCTCAAACGCGTATGGAAATTCGACTGCGACCCGGATGCACCGAAGGAGAACATCCACGACTACAAGAGAAATCGTAAGGAAGGTCCCACCAACATCAAGAGCATGATCGTCTTTTGCGACGGGCGTGTCTATGTGACCTGCGGAGGTGATATCTGGTGGGGCAAGGAGAAGGCGTGGCTAAAGTGCATCGACGCATCGCAAACCGGCGATATAACCACTACCGGCGAGGTGTGGTCCTATCCCGTAGAGAAGCACTGCGTAGCAACACCTTCGGTTTATCAGGGCCTTGCGTTTGTCGCCGACTGCGGCGGATTTGTCCACTGCGTCGACGCGAAAACCGGTGAGATGTACTGGAAGCACGATGCCGGCGGAGAGATGTGGGGCTCGCCTCTGGCAGCCGACGGCAAGGTCTATGTCGGCACACGACGCAGAGGCTTTCTGGTTTTTGCGGCTGACAAAGAGAAGAAAGTCATCAGCACAATCAAACTCGACAGCAATATGAACGCCACGGTAACCGCCGCAAACAAGACGCTCTACGTTACGACGATGAGAAAACTCTATGCGGTTGGAAATTGACCGTGCCTAAGCAGTATCCGTTGTGGAAAAAAATATTTGTCATTCCCGCGAAAGCGGGAATCCAGATTATTCGTTCTGGATCCCCGCTTTCGCGGGGATGACATCGGGCGTTTTTTCTTTCCGCAACAGGAACTAAGCAGCGGGGGCGTCTGGTGCGTGAAACGCTGAAATGCCGGCATCCTGCCGGCGATACGGCAATGACCGTCGGTCGGAATCATGAAGAGAGGTTTGGCTATTATGGTGAACAGGCGTGAGTTTTTGAAAAGTGCCGGTCTTTCGGCGGGCGCCATGCTGGTTGCCGGCTGCGGGGGTGGTGTTGCTTCGAAAGCAGGTGTCAAGAAAGACCGCCCCAACATCCTGTGGATTACGTGCGAAGATATCAGCCCCTGGTTAGGCTGTTATGGGGACGATTTCGCCGACAGCCCCAACATTGATGCCTTAGCCGCCCGGGGGGTGCGCTATTTGAATGCCTACGCCACCGCCCCGGTCTGTGCACCAGCGCGTTCGTGTCTGATTACGGGAGTGTACGCCACTTCGTCAGGCACGCAGCACCTTCGCAGCGAAGTCAAACTTCCTGCCCATATAAAGTGCTTTACCGAATACCTGCGCTCGGCGGGGTACTATTGCACGAATAACTACAAGAAAGATTACAATTTCAAGGACGTAAATGCCTGGGACGAGTCGAGCGATACCGCCCACTGGCGAAGGCGTAAATCCACTCAGCCGTTCTTTGGTGTGTTTAATCTCATGACCACCCACCAGGGCCAGATCAACGGTACCGATGAGCAGTTCCATGCCAAGTACGGCCACAAGCTGAAACCCCACGAACAACACGACCCGGCGAAGGTGAAGCTGCCGCCGTATTATCCGGACTCGCCGATGATCCGGAAGATCTTTGCCCGCTGCTACGATCTGATTACACTTATGGACCGCCAGGTTGCAGACATACTCAAACAGCTCGAAGCCGACGGTCTTGCCGAGAATACGATTGTGTTTTTCTATTCCGATCACGGTACGGGCATCCCGCGGCATAAGCGTGTGCTCTACGACACGGGGCTGCAAGTGCCCATGATCATACACTTTCCCGATGAATACAAACATCTCTCGCCGGTGCGGGCGGGCAAAACGACCGACAGACTTGTCAGCTTTGTCGACTTTGCCCCTACGATCCTGAGCATTCTCGGCCTGCCGATCCCGGACCACATGCAGGGGTCCGCCTTCCTCGGTCCCCGGACCGGTAAACCGCGCGAGTATATCTACGGCGCTTCCAGCCGCGTTGATGAAGCGTATGAAATGTCCCGCTGCGTCCGCGACAATCGCTATAAATACATCCGCAACTACCTGCCCCATCTTCCGCTCATCCAGCCAAGCGCCTATCCCGACAAGGCCGAGATCATGCAGGAACTCCGGCGTCTGGTCGCAAAAGGCGGACTCACCAAAGACCAGCAGGCCATGTGGGAGCCGAAACCGGCGGAAGAACTCTACGACACCCGCACCGACCCGCTTGAATTGAACAATCTGATCGATTCACCAAAGCACCGCAAAATCTTAGAGCGTCTCCGGCCCGCACTGAAACAGTGGATGATCGATATTAAAGATGTCGGCCTGCTCAGCGAAGCCGAAATGCACATCCGCGCAAAGGGCTCGACACCGTACGAAGTCGCACGACAACGCGGCAAATTCCCGATAAGGCGTATTCTTTCGGCTGCCGAACTCGTTGCATCCGACACGGCCGATATGGACACGCTGCAAAGATCGTTCAAAGACACCGATTCGGGCGTTCGGTACTGGGCGGTCATTGCGGTAACGCAGCTTGAGCAGAGCCCTTGGCTTGTTCGAGCAATTAAGCGCCTGCTGAAAGACCCGAGTCCGAATGTACGCTTTGCCGCGGCCGGGCTGCTCGCTGAATGGACCGGCTCTTTGGATGCCCTTTCCATCCTCGTCGAAGGCCTGGACGAGGCGCATGGAACCACCGCACTCTATGCCGCGCGCGAACTGGAACTCCTCGAAAAGAAAGCGGCGGTCGTTTGCGAAAAGATAAAGAAGGCGCGACAGGCAAACGCCTCTTCCAAAAGGCATAAAGATTACAAGATGTTCATCGACTGGGCCCTGACGGGGCTGCTTCGGACATGCGGCGTCGAGACGGATTACCTGATGAAGTTTTAGTTTTTTCCCGGAAGGGATACCGAATGTACGTGAAATGTCTGACACTGGTCATGGTGGTCTTTGCAGCGGTATGCCCAGGGGCTGCCGGCGGACTCGATGTTCGTAGTGAGTCATTCGGGCAAACACCGGACGGAAACAGGGTAACGCTTTATACGCTGACCAACTCCAATAAGGTCAGCGCCGGTGTCATCGATTACGGCGCAACGCTGGTCTCTGTCGTCGTGCCGGACGCCGATGGCAAACTGGACGACGTAACCTTGGGCTTTGACAATATCGAAGGCTATCTCAACCGGAACTTCGGCGGAGTGACAGGTCGGTTTGCCAATCGGATAGGGGGCGCCAGGTTTACGCTTGACGGGGTCGAGTACGAGGTAACGCCCAATGCAGGAGACAATCATATTCACGGCGGCCGAAAGGGTTTTAGCAAGGTCATGTGGAAAGGCCGCAAAATCCGGACCGACAAGGAAGCGGGTGTACGCCTGACGTATCTGAGCAAAGACGGTGAGGAGGGCTATCCCGGCAATCTGAAGGTTACGGTAACGTACACGCTAAACGATGACAACGAAGTGAAGATCAATTATCAGGCGACAACCGACAAGCCGACCGTGCTGAATCTGACCAATCATGCGTATTTCAACCTTGCCGGCGCCGGCAACGGCGATGTGCGCAACCACCTGATGCAGATCTTTGCCGAACGGTATACGGTTGCGGACAAGGCCCTTATTCCTACCGGTGAGATTGCCATGGTGAAGAACACGCCTCTGGATTTTACAAAGCCCAGGGCCATCGGTTTGCGGATTGACGAACTTACCGAGACACGGGGGTACGATCACAATTATGTGTTTGACAATTGGGATGGGTCGCTTGCGCTCAGGGTCCGTGCCTGTGACCCAAAAAGCGGCAGGGTCATGGAAGTTCTTACGACCGAGCCCGGTATGCAGCTCTACACCGCCAATCACCTCCGCGGCCTAAACGGCAGGGGGGGCAAAGAATACAACCGCCATTATGCCTTCTGCGTCGAGACCCAGCATGCCCCGGATTCGCCGAATAGGCCCGGTTTTCCGTCCGTCGTCCTTCGCCCGGACGAGAAGTTCGATTCGACGACGATATTGCGGTTTTCCGTTCGACAGGTACAGGCCGCTTGCACACAGAGGCATTCTGTGGTATATTGATGAGCGATATGGCCGGCTGATGTTGTATCAGGATTGCCGTGGTCAAAAACTATCCTAATGTTCGGGAGGTAAATGCAATGGCTGACAGGATTACACGTCGAAAATTCATCCGTGACAGTGCCGTAACCGCCGGGGCGCTTTCCGCCGGTCTGGCCGGTACGCATATTGTCCGTGCGGGCGAGCAGAGCGGGATTGACACGCGCAAGATCCTGAACTACAACTCAGACATGGAATACCGGCGCTTAGGCAGAACCGGCCTGATGATCAGCGCCGCCGCCCTGGGCGGTCACTGGAAGCGACTGGTCAAGGTAATCGGCGGTGAAGAGCCCGCCGGCTGGATGACTTCGGATATCAACAGGAAGGATTTTCAAAAGAACCGTTCCGACATAGTGACCCGCTGCATCCAGCGCGGCATTAACTATGTCGACGCCTGCTGCCGCGAGGAGATATTGGCCTACAGCAAGGCGCTGAAGGGGCGGCGCGACAAGATGTACTTCGGGTATTCATGGCATATCAGTGAGAGTCGCTTTAAGGAATGGCGCTCGGCAAAGAAGCTGCAGCAGGGCCTCGATGAGGGCATGAAAGAAGCCGGCCTGGATTATGTCGACGTCTGGCGTATAAGCCTGCTCGTTGACAGCAGTCAGCACACTCAAAGCGAAGTTGACGAGGCTGTCAAGGCGCTTGAGTGGGCGAAAAAAACCGGCCGGGCCCGCTTCATCGGCGTTTCATCGCACGATCGGCCGCACCTGAAGAAGACCATCGAGACTTATCCCGATCAGATCGAAGTTATCCTTACGCCTTATACCGCCAAGACCAAGGTCGTCGAGGACGAGGCGGGCCTGTGGGCGGCTATCAGGAAAAACAATATCGGCTGGTTCGGGATAAAGCCGTTCGCCAGCAACTCCGTTTTTAAGGGCGACAGCTCGCCGGACAGCCCGCATTTTGAGGAGGATAATCGCATCGCACGTCTGGCTATCCGTTACATTCTCTGCAACCCCGCCATCACCGCGCCGATGCCCGGCATGATTACCGTCCAGCAGGTGGATAACGTCGCAAGGGCGATCAAGGAACGCCGCGAACTGGATGTTAAGGAAAAGGCCGACCTTGATGCGGCGATGGATCATGCCTGGGCCAATCTGCCGGCCAACTACCAATGGCTCAAAAACTGGGAATACGTGTAAGGAACGAATGTGAAGCGCATTGCTGTACTGCTTTTGATGACGACGGGTATTCTGGGTTTGGCGATGACAGGCTGCAGCCGCAGCGGCGATCCGCAAACGGGCAGAGTCAATGATGTGATCGAACAGGAAGACACCCTTCCGCCGCTTGTGGTTGACGCCGAGGCTCCTCTGCTCCTGGACGAACCGTCTGAAACTGAGTCTACGCATCGTGCCCGGGAGAGAACCGGAACCGACAACTCAGCCTGTTTTGTCTGCCATGCCAATTACCGCGAAGAATCCCTTGCGGTGCGACATGCCCGGGCCGATATCGGTTGTGTGGCTTGTCACGGCCAATCGTTTCCGCACCGCAACGATGAGAATAACACAACACCTCCCGACAAGATGATTCCCGCCGATGCGATAGATGAGGCTTGCCAAAAGTGCCACACCGGCCATGATGTCTCCGCAGCAAAGGTTGTTATGCACTGGAAGAGAAGGGGTATTGACAAGAACGATGCCGCGTCGATCGTGTGTACGGACTGCCATGGCGAACACCGCCTGAAGATCCGCACCGTCCGATGGAACAAGAAAACCGGCAAGCTGATCAAGTAGCCGCCGGGTGGACATGCGAGTTGTTTTCACAATACGTTTCGCTTCCAGCGGAAATAGCAACTGTAATGCCGATAGAACAGGCCTACCGAACGCATGGCCAGGACCGCGACAATTACCGCCAGGATATCAAAAAGCAGGTGGGCCGCGACAAGCCACCATCGCGCATCCTCGAGGGCCCCGTATTCGACAGTCACCAACTGCATCACGACCGCAACACCCACGAGCCCTGTGCAGACGAGATACGCTCGAAAGGCTCTGCAGATGGGCACGACAATATAGTCGGGGCGAAAGACCATCCACAGTTGTTCGGCCGATGAGATCGTCAACAATATCATCGGAAAGAAAAAGAAACCCGCCAGTAAAAGCCCGTGACGCAGCCAGGCCCAGTCAACACCGAACTTCTCTCTGAGGACGGTGATGGCCACCATAAACGGAAGTTCCGCCAGGATCAGCGCCACAATGAACAGATAGTTGGACTTAATGATCGTCACTATCCAGGCAAGCCCCTCGCCCATTTCAATATCGGGCAGTTCATCGAAGCCAAGGGCGGCCGATTCAACCACCGCCATATAAAACCAGAAAAGACCGCCCCAGCATATGATGATCGTGATCCAGTCGATGGGGATATTCACTGCAAAGCCCGGCACGAGAAACGAGAAGTTAAAATGGCCTATGAAGAATTTGAACGTTACCATGGCGATGATAAACACCGCGACCAGGATATTGTCACGGCCCCAAAGCACCTTTCGGCTGCCGATAAACACCGAACGATAGAAGCCGCTGATGGGAACACCGGGCTTTTCGAGGACCTTTTCGACAGGCGCATTGTTCCCGGAGGGAATGATGAATCGCTGCATGCACTTCGTACATCGCGCCCTCCTGCCGACATACTTCGCCTCGAAAGCGCACAGGTTACCGCAGTGCGGACACTGGAAAGTGATGGCCATTTCAACTTCACTTTCTCTTAATATCCTGCTCCGAACTCATGGCGTCGATGAAGCACTTCAGGTCGTTGGTCCATTTCTGGGCTTCGAGCAGGTCAACTTCGCCCTGTTTGACGAGCATCGACAGATGCCTCTCCAACGTGATCATTCTTTCGTCCGGCTGGTCCTTGGTTTTGACCTGGAGCACCGAATAGATCTGTTCGATCTTGCCCTTGCGGATGAGATTCGCCACGGCATAGTTGTTGTTGAGTATCTCCATCGCGACGACTCTTCCCTTGCCGTTTTTTCGTGGGATGAGTTTCTGGCTGATGACGTTTGCAAGTCCAAGTGAAAGCTGATTGCGCACCTCGTCCTGTCTGCCTGTAGGGAAGAAATCCAGGATACGCGTGATCGAACCGATCACGTCGCGTGTGTGCAGCGTTGAAAAAACAAGATGCCCCGTCTCGGCGGCGGTCAGTGTCATCGAAACGGTTTCGGCGTCGCGCATCTCGCCGACAAAAATGATATCCGGATCCTCCCGCATCATCGCGCGCAATCCTTTGGTAAAGGACTCGACGTCTCTTCCGACCTCGCGCTGCGAGATCATCGAGTTTCTCTGTTTGAAGAGATATTCGATGGGGTCCTCGAGCGTGATGATCCTGCAGGCCTGATTTTCGTTTATGCGTTTGATCAGCGAGGCGATAGTAGTGCTCTTGCCTGCGCCGGTTATGCCGGTAAAGAGGACCAGGCCGTGTTTCTTGCGGACGATATCCTGCCATACGATATTGGGAAAGCCAATGTCCTCCGGCCTGGGTATGTCCAGACCGAGCGCACGAATAGCCGCGGCAAAGCCGTCGTTATCCACGAACACATTTATTCGAAACTGAATGTCCCCCATCCGGTACGAACAGTCGACGGCGCTGTCCGTTTTCAACGCCGCTAAGGCTTTTTCGCCGATCAATGGGAATACGAGCTGCTCGAACAACTCATGGGTGATGGGTGCGCCCTTGAGCTTGACCAGATCGCCGTCGACACGATAGACAGGAACCGTCCCGATCTTGATGTGCAGATCGGAGACACGCAGGGCGCCCTGTTTTTCAAAGTAGGCCAACATATCGGTCATGCTCAGCATCTTGCCGTCGCCGCCGGGATAGACCTTTGAATTGAGCGTTATTTCCGAACTCATACAAACCCCTTTTTTGACGCTATTTATACTGCTCACGATTGCCAATTCCCGTTTGTACGCGGGTAAGTACCTTACAGCAGTAACTTAAACCCCCACTCGCGGGAATTTACTACCCTGAAGGGTATGACTAATGCCGTCGGCATGTTATTATACCAGTTTTCCGGTCCGGATGCAAAGCCTGGTTTTATTGTCTTGACATCGGTTGATTCGCTGCCGATATTGGCGGTATGACCGGACACGCAAAAAACCTGTATATCATTGACGGGCACGCCCATATCTACGCCGCCTACTATGCGCCGATGCGGCCGTTGAGCAGCC
>SDBV01011730.1_pt1 | contig 11311 bp, 13 predicted proteins | sample 2277081 | NCBI WGS metagenome assembly SDBV01 (sample SAMN10402039, study PRJNA504765) | marine sediment metagenome | isolation source: marine sediment core GS10_PC15, 223 cmbsf | place: Arctic Ocean: Southern Knipovich Ridge | collected 2010
TACTGTCGAGGATGAGCTTGAGGTTCCCGCGAGCGAAGAAGCAGAAGAGTTTACAGCAGAAGTGTCCAAAGAAGGACAACTGCCTAATACTGAAAAACCACTAATGGCCTTCAAACTTGGTGACGATATAGTTTTCAGCAAAGATGCACCTGCACATGCTTTAGTGCCACTAACAGAAGAACAGCACTTTAAGGTTGTATCTCCGGCTAAAGACCCTGCTGGATTTGTCTATAAAGGTAGGTTTTATAACAGAGACGAATGGGTTGCTTTTACAAAAACTGCTGAGGGGAAGAAGTTGCTTGCTGGTGAGGAGGCCCGGCCTACAGAGCAAGCACCAACAGTAGAACCTATAGAAATAATCAGCAAAATCTCCCATTTATTTCCCAATATTGACAAAGTAAAAGTTCGGATAACAAAGAAAACTGGACCGAGTATTACAGGAGATACAATATCTATTCCACAGGAATTACTTGACGATCCTGTGCAATTAGTGAGAAGCATTGCACACGAATTAGCACACAGAGAGGTACTACTAAGGCCGGAAGGAGACAGGGGAACAACTCCCGAATCAATAGAAGCTATTGCAGATTCCAAAATGGATGAGGCAGAAAAGTTAGTGTTAGGAGAAATTACAGACAAAACTTTCATTAAGCAGCCCTCCACCACTGCTAAAACAAAAGTCGAGCCAACCGTCACTGAACCAGCCGAACCAACCACACAAGAAACCGAAACTGCCCGACCTGAACTAACTACCGAGCAATCAGCCAATGTCGCCCCGCCATCAGAAACTGAAATCCAAGACACCAACAAGTCCCTACGCTCTGAACTACGCAAGGCCCGCAAACTACGACGCGATGAAGTAGAGCCAGCCATTGCAGCCTTACATAAACGGCAAGCTGCACGGGCTGCTGCTATCGGCCAACGTGCTGCTGCTGCCAACTTACCTGCTGCCGAAGTCATCCGTAAGTCCAAGGCAGGCTATAAGGACAAAGCAGATGTACCCGCAATAACACCACCTGCTCTAACAGAATCCCAATGGGACACTTATGCCCGCAAGGTCTTCAGCGTCTACCCAAGCGGTGAGGCCCAGTTTAGCCAAACCGATGCACAAGACGCTCTTGACCGCCTGCGAGCCGGCAAGATTCTCACCAACTACGAGATAAACCTGCTGCGTCCTATCTTCGGTGATAGAATGGCTGCCGACCTGGAGCGCATCCACAGTAAATTCCGCGACGCGGGCCAAGCCAAGTGGGACTTACTGCGTGACATAGTTCTCATGTGGAAGACACCTTTTGCCTTCGATGTGCAATTTACACGACAGGCTATCAGCTTTGCACCTCGCCATTCTATACGCTATACAAAAGGTGTAGGTCGTGCTATCGGTGCTTACTTGAGCCACAAGTATGCCGACCGTATAATTTCTCAAGTTGAGAACAATCCCAACCATACTGAAGCTGCCAAGTATGTCAACTTCATTCGTGCTGACATCTTTGCGCCTACCGCTGAGCGGGCTGAGCAGTTTCGTGGTCGTGGTCCTGAACGGTTGGTACAGGCAGGTTTATTCAAGGAAGTAAAAGATGCAGAAGGAAAAGTAATCGAAAAAGTACCTCGCGGTGTTGTGGCCCGTACTCTTACCGCACCAGTCAGAGGCTTTGGCCGCTGGTACTTGGCATCAGAGCGCTCGATGGTGGCCTCAGTAAACTTCTTCATGCAGGAAATGTGGGACCGCCGGCAAGCCAAGTGGGATGGTGTCCTTAAATCTCTCGAAGCAGAAGGTATTACAGATGCCAAGCGTGAGCAAATCCTTACCAACTTGGAGAAAGAGAAAGCCAAGTATGGTGACACGATAAACACCTTTATGAAGATACTGCGGGCCAAAAGCTCAACCGGCAAGCAAATCCAAAGTGTTGCCAACTTAATCCTGTGGTCCCCCTCAATGACATGGGCCAGAATCAAACGTCCCAAGACACTACTGAACAATCCAGTGTACTCTGCAACTCTTATCTCTATGGATATTGCCAAAATCTATGCAGTCCAATCAGCCATTGCTTTTATCGCCAATCAGTTCCGCGACGATGATGACCAGGTAAAAGTAGAGATGGACCCACGTTCATCCAACTGGGGCAAGGTAAAAGTAGGTGACACATGGTACGATTTCGGCGGTGGTGAAATACAATTCTATCGCTCACTTGCCCAGATAGCAACTGGTGAAGTAATAAATCAAGCTGGTCGCTCATCCAAGGTATCTCGTATCGGTGTGATTAAGAACTATGCCGAATCACGCCAGACAGCCTTGATTGGTATTTTTAGAGAATTAGTTACCGGGCGCACCATGTTTGGTGAGAAAGTCTGGGAGATGCCCGACTTCGATGAGCTGGAAGCAGAAGGAACTATTGGTGGTGACCTGATAGCAGGTGTCGGTCGTAAACTTGAGAAACTCCCCGGAGGTCGCGAGGGTATCCTTGTCAGCCGCTTTATGAATGACCACATGATGCCCTCATTTATACAAGCCTTTATCGACACCTCCATCACAGATGGCTGGCCACAAAATGCTTTAGCTACTACGAGCGAGGCTCTCAGTATGGCTGCCACAAGCTATAAGATACGCGCTAAAGCTGAACTACAAATGTTTCAAGACGAAGTAGCCCAAAGAATGTTTCGCAAAAGCTGGGTAAAACTCACGGAGCAGCAGCAGAAACAAGTTATGGAGATGGAGAACTATCAGGCTCTTGAGGTAAAGGTCAGTGTTGAAGCCGGCAAGTTTGGTGGCGCTGACAGGTTTTTATCTATTGAGGAGCGCAAAGCTAAGAAGCGTATCCATAAGCGATTCAATAGCTTTGTTCAGGCAAGCCTCAAGAAAGTAGGTAAGGCAAATGCAGTTGGAATTAGTCGTCGCTGGGGAGATGTTAGAATAAGTCAGGAATGGTTTGAACTGTATGAACAGCTAACTTCTCAGCATGTGGAAAATGACTTGCTTGATTTGTTCAACGATCCTGCTTACTGGGCAGACCCAATTGGTGTTCGTGCTGATGAAGCACAAAAAGTAATTGAAAGTGCAAAGAAAAATGCAAGAGATGAAGTTCGTGATAGATTAGAAACTGAATAGGAGAACAAAATGCGTTATTTTAAGAAACTGGCCCTAACTGTATTACTGCTCAGCCTTATTACAATCAAGCCAATAGCAGCAGATGTAACCAGTACTGTTACTAAAGTAACCTATAGTTGCAACGGCTCAACTGTGGCCTTTGACTTCACTTTCCCTCTCATAGCCACAGGTGACATGACGGTCATCATTCGTACTACCAGCACAGGTGACACTACGACACTCACCGAGACCACCGACTACTCGCTCTCCAGCTCTAACAACGACTATTCAGCAGGTGGTACAGTAACTACGGTTGCCACTCACGCTACAGGTAAGACTATTACATTAATTGCTGAAACTCCTCAGACACAGGAGACGACTTTCCAGGATGCCGGTATTCTGCGTGTGGCCGCTCTGGAAAACTCGATGGACAAGCTGACCCTCTTGATTCAGCAGATACAGGAGCAGCTTGACCGTGCCTTGTTAATTCCCAAGACTGAAACAATAGATATGTCTTTGGCTAATTCAGTTACCCGTGCTAATCAATATCTTGTATTTAGCTCGACCGGAGCACCGACAGTGGCCTCAAGCGGCTTCACATCCAGTGCCTATACGGTGTCCTCTTATATGGAGGACGTCCTCGATGATACGAGTGAGAGTGTCTTTAAGGCCACCGTCAATCTTGAAAGTGGAACTGATGTGCAAGCCTATGATATTGAACTTGCCGCCCTTGCCAGTCTTACATCAGCGGCAGATAAAGTTCCCCTGTTTACCGGCTCAGGTACAGCTTCCTTCCTTGATACGTCGGCAGAGCTATTGGCAGCTATAGCCGATGCGACAGGTACAGGCTTGGCTGTCTTTGGTACAAGTCCCGGCTTGGCCTCTCCCACAATAACAGGTATAATAGTTAATAATGCTTTTGCCGGCGCTGCTTTCCTCGATGAAGATACGATGTCTTCCGACTCGGAGAACAAGGTTGTCTCTCAGCAATCAGTTGTAGCCTATGTTGGATTTAGTGCTTATGTCACAGATGATACAGGAAGCGATGCAATGCTTAAAGACCACGCCTATCTGACTCAAACAGATGGCTTTGCGTATGCTGAGGTTGCGTTGACTAATGCAGGCGACACCCTAAGAGGTTATGTGGATAACACAAACAATCCTTCCGGTGACAGCAATAATGAACTTGGAGTGGTAGAGGCAGGGAACAATAGTGATGTGGTAAGTATTTTCTTTGCTGTCAGAAGTGGTGAGTATTTTGAAATTACATCTACAACAGGCGCGCCTACGATAAAATGGATGTCAAAAGGAGCAATACTAAAACCTGTTGACCAGGATTAGGCAGACTAAAATGGAAAAACAAAAAGACTGGCGCATCTGGCTTTTAATGCTTGTAACTATGGCCACCTTAGCATATACTGTTATTAGCAGCTATGCCATTCGTGGTAACGACTTGAAGCACATACAGGATGATATTACCAAGATTGAAAAGCGTCTTGAGCGCATCGAAGGTTTATTTATGACAAAAGGAGAATAATTATGACTGAAGGTGGAACAAGCAAGAAATTAACAATAGGTGCTGTGGGTATTGCAGCGGAACTGGCTTTGGTTGGTTCAGCAGAGTCAAGTATACTAACTTATGTTGTGGCTGTTGCCATTGCTGTTATTACGCTATATAGTATTAACAGACAGGCAGCTTTGGACCATAAAGGAGTAAAGGAGGTGATTAATGAAGAAACTACTGATAATTCTCAAAGCAGTAGTTAGCCTGCTTTCTTTGCTTTTTGGGCAAAGTAAGAGTAGACAGGCCAGCAAGATTCTAAAACTAAAGGAGCAAGTCGATGCTATCACAGAAACTATTGACTCACTGGAGAAGCTGCCTCGTAATTACAGTCGCAGTAATCGTCTTTATCGTCTGTATACCGCCCGGGTGCGGCTTAATCGTAGAATCAGGCGGCTACAGAACAGAAAGTAGAGTGTCACTTGATGTTAACGAGCCTGCGCCTTTTACCGGTATGCTGATTAGCTTTGATGACTATCTGCGATTTCTACAGTGTGAGAATTATATGGAACAAGAGGGAATAATCCCATAGTCACGCTCTCATATTCTCCTTAATAAACTCCCTGATTACTGAGATGGCTCGGCCAGGGAGTTCTTTTTTGTGGGTACATTAATTTATTTTGCCTACTTAACTGGTTGCTGGTAAAGCAGTTACAATTTACCATTAATGTACCCTTAGACTTTTCTCTTGCAATCTGCTGAAGATATGTTATAATCACGAGCATGAGTAGACCCAATTACATCAGATTCGTCCGGTACTTGTATGAATACCAACCTGAATTTCTTGATTGGCAAATTTTAGCCATGCTTGATGCTGCGTTTGCTTTGTGCCGAGACAAGGGTAAAAAGAACAAAGCAACACTACGAGTGTGGAAGGCACGGTTGAGAAGAGAAGGGGTCAATATTCCAGATAAAAGAAGAAAGAAAACCAAAGGAGAATAAACATGCTACTTAAAAGAATTGTACTATTTATTTTACTCAAGATTGTCGAAATTGGCATAGCTTGCCTTGCGTCCTATCTCTTAATTATGAGTGACATTGCTTTCTTTGTTTTTATCTGTATAGCAGGCGGAGCTATGGTTCTTATGGGATTGTATTGCTTGTTTGTCTATAATTGGCAATTAGTATGTTGGGTTATAAAGACAAAGGAGACCTAATGACAGACAAGATTCGTACATTTAAGACAGGTGCTACCCGCTCTGACGACGACAACCGCTTAGATTATGAGGGCTTTCTCTCTCCTTTAGCGCTTGAGCGATATGCCCAATATATGCACGAGCACCGCAAGCAGGCTGACGGTACACCGAGAGCATCGGATAACTGGCAGAAGGGTATGCCGATTGCTGAGTATATGAAGAGCAAGTGGCGTCACTTTATGACTACATGGAGATTAGTTCGGGCTATTCGTCCTGCTCGTGTGCAAATGCACATAGAACTACAGGAGTCTCTCTGTGCCGAACTCTTCAACACAATGGGTATGCTGCATGAGATACTCAATGCAACTCAACCAATACCAAGAAGTGCACATCCGACAGACCCAAGACATCTGGCAAAAGGAACCAAAGATGCTGACCTTTGAAGCCTACCAAGATGACCTATATCGTATAGCCAGCTATTATGTCCGGCGATTTTGCTGGTTCAACTTTGAAATAGATGAGCTGGTTGCTGAATGTTGGATTCGTCTTCACTTGCGAAACGAACCAAAAGTATCTGTTGACATCTTTAGAGATTGTGAACATCAAATTAAGAAGTATATTGTCCAGCAGACTAAAGCACAGAGTCGGCGAAGAGCAGCCAAAGCTGGACGGGCTTTTCCACAATTGCATTTATTAAATGAGATTGATGAGGAAGTATTTGATGCAAGTCCTGATGATTTCTGGGATTATGTGGCAGAAGAGCTGAGCCGAACGGAAATTTTAATACTCAAATTATATTTTATAGAAGGGTACTGCTTCTCTGAGATGACTAAAATATTAGGCTTGGATTCAACAGGGACAACGTACTATCATTACCAAAAAGCATGTTTGAAGCTGAAAGACAGACTTGGCTTGTACTTGGAGAGTTTGAAATGAATGAACGATTATGCCAAAAAGATAAAATTTCTAACCACGAAGATGTGGTGAAAATACTCAAACAACTAAAAACTAACCCTGAAATTTGTGATGATTGTGAAATTAAGCCGTGTGTGTTTGCCATATATTTATACGGCAAGCCCTGAAAGGCGGAACCCATGAATAATGAAAAAGCGAAGATAAAATTTGAAGTCATAAAGGGCGTAGAGGGAGCCTCACTTTATATCAACGATTACAGGGTTAGCGGACCTAAGCCTTGGGGAGGCGGAACGATAACAAACGAATTCAGGGTCGATAGAGAGGAAATCAACAAAGCCCTACGCCTGCTCGCCGAGCCGGAGAAGCCTATTCGGGATACAGATAAATCACCAGTAACTTGCCCAAAATGTAAAAGAGTAGATGGGCTAATGTGGGACGCCAGACCTAAGATTTGGAGATGTGTTTGGAAAGATTGTGAGTATATAGAGAAGTTAGAGAAGATCTGTAAAACGTGTGGGGGGAGAAAAAAAGTAACTGAACAAGGCTGGTTTTTTGGTCATCAATTTCTTGTTGACTGCCCTGACTGCCCTGACTACCCGCAGGAAGAGCCTAAACCAAGAAACGACATATTAGTGATGCCTAAACTATGGATAGGTCAAATCTATAATGTTTGCACCAACCCTTGTGATATGCTTTGTGGTCCTTGTATCTGTGGAGCATGGCATCATCTTGAGGAATGGGTGATAACAAGGAAAAAGTTGACTAAAGATGGCTGGGTTAATCCGACTGCACCAAAAATAGAAACCAATGCTGACAAGAGCTGAAAAACTAACCGCCCTTCGCGAATTTGCTGACCTCCAGACAGGTAAGCTCAACGTATCTGCCTTCACTTACGAAAACCAGCTCTTCGAGAAAGCTGTAGCCCTGCGACGCATCAACCGCAAGATAGCCGCCTGCTCTCTCTGCTCTGACTTAAACATCCGTCGCTTTACTGACAGCGCACCAGCCTGGGGAGACCCTAACGCAAAAGTGTTCTTCATTGGTCAGTCACTTCACAAGCCTGGCATTTTATCTGGTATTCCTTTTATTCTTGGTTCCGGCTACCTTGTGGATGCTGCCCTGCGACTTAGTGGTTTACTGCGTAAGGATGTGTTTATTAGCAATGTGGTACACTGTCATCCACCGGGGAATCGTGCGTCTGAAGAGATTGAGAAGCAGAATTGTCTTGGTTATTTAGCAACTGAGATAGGCATTGTTCGAGCAAAACTTATTGTTGGTCTTGGCAACGATGCTAAGTGGGCTTTGTCAGCTCTGTCAGTCAAGTCAACCAAGCGCCGTCGGGTGCTCTGTGTCAAGCATCCAGCTTCATTCTTGTATGCAGCGCCCGAGCGCAGAGTGGAATGGATTTTGAAATTAAGTAATGCAATTGATGGGGCTTACAAATGAGAAAAAAGCTGATTGCTTTGGATTTTGACGGCGTCCTCTACTCCTTTACATCTGGCTGGCAGGGCACAACAAACTTGCCTGACCCACCTGTCAAGGGAGCAATTGAGTGGCTTCTAAATTTAGTAGGCACAATGGATTTTAAGGTTGTCATCTTTTCGTGCCGCAACAAATCCTATTGGGGTAGAAGAGCAATTAGAAAATGGCTTATCGAGTATGGCTATCCTAAAGAGTACCTGCGTCTGCTTAAATTTCCGAGCAGAAAACCTGCCGGACTGTTAATTGATGATAGGACTATCTGCTTTACTGGCAGGTTTCCGACAAGAGAAGAGCTGAGAAACTTCACACCTTGGCATGGCAAAGGAGTATGGGGTGACGAGTAGCCAAATATTACGACTCTATAAGAACACCATCCGCATCACCGAGTGGAGTGCGAAGGCTAGGCAGCTCTTCAAGCAGTGGAAAGTACAGCCTGACGCGACTCGCCTGATGATAGCTGACACAGAAACTACAGGTGTCATCTTTCACGAGCCAACTATCCTCAAACACGGTCGAATGGAGATTAGCTGTCCCGGTCCTGTCATCTTCGGCATTTCATTATGCCTTCCAATAGATGACCAGCTTGTCTTAGTCTGGGCCAGAATGGAGACGCCTCTATACGATGAAGTCGTTAAGCTACTCAACTATGCCTCAATCAAAGCGGCCCACAACGCCCGCTATGACATCCGCATGTTCCAGGAAGAAGACATCAAGATGGCCGGCCAGTTCGAGTGTACTCAGACGATGAGCCGTATCATCTATGACCGCAGGATGAAGCACTCGTTACAATCACTTGTGGAAATGTGGTGTCCTGAATTATCAGATTGGGAGGTTGCGCTTAAAAAGGAATGGACGCGACTTCAAACTGCGTCTACTCGTTCCGGCAATCCAAAAGGGTACACAAATTATTCCTTTCTGCCCGATGAGCTGGTTGGTCCGTACTCAATGTGTGACTCTTTTCATACGTACATTGGCTATCGAATCCTATGGCCAATTATACAAGAGACCTTCATGGAAGTGTATGAGAGAGAGCGTAAGGTTTATTATATTATCAATGAGGTAGAAAAACGAGGGCTTGCTTTCGATGCTCGCAAAGCTCAACACCTTGCAGAGCATCCTCGCAGAGAGATGGAGAAGTCCTGTGAGAAGATGTTCGAGCTGGCCGGTGAGTTCAATCCTAATTATCCTAAAGGAGTCCTTGATACGCTTGAGCTACTCGGCGTACCTCAACAAGACCTGATGCTTAAAGGCAAACGTACTGGTGAAGCAGATGTACTCAAGCGAGCAAGCAAGCGAAGCAAAAAGAAGCGAGTCAAGAAGTTTATCAAGAACCTACTTATCTATCGCGGCCACATCAAGATTGTAAATACTTATCTTGACCCGCTGAGCAGACGCTCTGGCATGTGTGACGGCATAGTCTACTGCTCAATCAATCCAACAGACACGATAACAGGACGCATGATGTCCAAGAGTCCTAACTTGCAGAATATACCCAATCCGATAGCGCGCAAATCAGGCCACGAGAATCCAGTACGAGCTTGTTTTCATCCACGTAGGGGTTGTCATATCTACTACCCTGACTACTCACAGATGGAGATAGCTGTCTTTGGCCTGTATGCCGGTGAGAATCGTATTCTTGATGCCTATGCTGATGGTGAGGACATACATGGCACAATGGCAAGCTATATCTATGGTAATGCCTATACAGACCACCAGCGAGGCGTCACCAAAAACATCAGCTTTGGTATTATCTACGGCATGGGTATTCGTGCAATGGCGCTAATGTATGAGATGGAAGAAGATGAGGCCCGTCGCCACGTAAAGACTTACTTCGGTGAGTTTCCTTCCATCAAGACTTTTCAAAACCAGTGTGAGGAAGAATTAAAGCAGTATGGTTATGTCGAGGACTTCTTTGGCCGTCGTTATCATGTATCAGTTCCCGAAGCGTATAAGGCAGTCAACTGCTTAGTCCAAGGTGGTTGCGCTCAGGCTTTCAAAATTGGTTTGATACAAGTAGACGAGTTTTTACAATCTTGGGAGTTTTTAGGTCATATTATTTTACCTGTGCATGATGAGATTCAAATTGAGACTAAAATACTGACACGAAAAGTAGAAAAGATGTTTTGCAGAGGTATTGTTGAACGAATGACGAACATACTTCAATTGTTAGACAGAGGCTTACAGCTCAGAGTCGATGTCAAGAAGAGTACAAGTAATTGGGCAGAGAAAGTTAAAGTAGAATTTTAAGGATACCCATAATGAAGATGAAGCATTTTGTTTTAGGACTCATTTACAATAGAAATAAAAGTCACGTATTACTTGTCAAAAAGAAGAGACCTGATTGGCAAGCTGGCCGGGTAAATGGTATAGGTGGTAAAATTGAGGTGGACGAGACTCCTTTACAAGCGATGAATAGAGAAGCAAGCGAAGAAACACATTATGGTTTTACTTTTGAGCACTTTCTTACCTTTGTTTGTCCGGGAGGTACAGTTTATGTTTTCAAAGCAATATGTCCCACCGCTGAAATTACATTTGAGCAAGTCGAAGATGAGGTACTGTTTATATCGCCTGTTAAAGACTTACCTCTCAACTTAATGTCTAACGTACGATGGATAATACCTATATCAATATCAAACTTACAGTTTCCGCTTATGCTACAACAAAATACTTTAGGAATAGAATAGTAGAAAAAACACTAAACAAAAGGAGAATCAAAATGACACAAAAAGCAAAAGTTGAAATCGTACCAGCCAGTGAGCTGGTTAAAATCCGAACCATCAACAGCACATTGGTAAAACGCGCAACAATCTACAATGTTGTCTCACCGCAGTCTGAAGACCATGCGTATGAAATCCTGCGGCAAATTGCAGCTCGCAAGAAGGAAATTGAAAAGCGTCGCACAGCAATCACCAAGCCGCTCAATGCTTCCCTCAAAGCTGCTAATGCCCTGTTCAAGGAAGTCAAAGCACCGCTGGATGAAGCCAATACAATTTTGCGAAATAAGATTCTTGACTTTCAGGCAATTCAGCGAAAAAAGGCTGACAAGGAAATGGAACGTCGTGAGAAGATTCAGGCCAGCCATGAAGCTCGCGGCCATGAGACGCATGAGATTGCTGAAGTTCCACCTGATGT
>SDBV01011731.1_pt1 | contig 11310 bp, 12 predicted proteins | sample 2277081 | NCBI WGS metagenome assembly SDBV01 (sample SAMN10402039, study PRJNA504765) | marine sediment metagenome | isolation source: marine sediment core GS10_PC15, 223 cmbsf | place: Arctic Ocean: Southern Knipovich Ridge | collected 2010
AGGGCAGCAGATTCACTGTATGTAATAGGGACGGCAGAACCGTCTGCGGATACTGCAATGATCCTGGCATCGAGCATGGCCGTGTCCTGGTGCGGCAGTCTGAGCCTGTCAGGTATCAATATCCCATCACCGATCGTTGTCTTGTGGTGGACAGATCCGGGCGCAAAGGATCCCCCATGGATATACAGAGGAAAATATATATTTATACCGTCACCGGCCGCACCACTGTCTATCAGCATGCCGGTAGTACCGCATTCATCAAAGAACTCTTTCAGGTCATGGTAGCTGCCCTGTCCAACGGGATCACCGGACTGAAGAAAGGTGAAGGTGTTATATACGTTTCCATCCGGACCCATTAACCCGGTCACCAGTCCCGGATCCAATGAAGTTGTGCCATTGATATATTCATTTACCCCGGCCTGCTGTGTCTCTGCATCCAGTTCAAGAGGGTATTGTGTATATGCTTTGATTACCATTTTGTATCTCCTTTAGATCTAATTTTATCCTAAAAATTTATTTATACCTTTCTGGATATTTAAATCCAGTATTTTTGTTAATTTATCCCTGTCACGTTCAGAAACGCTTGCCAGTTCTGCCTTCATGTCAGGGGACATTATCCCGTGCGGCCGCTGGCCAATGTAACTGGGCAGGTTGATCAGGACAATAGTGACCTGCCTGCTTGTCTTCCTGACATCCATGCCGCCCAGGGCTGCCCTCTGTGTGCGCCCTGTCCAAACCAGTGGGTATGTGTGATGTTTTTCCCGCAGCTTCCGGCCGGTGTGTGTTGAAAATGCTTTATTTCCGGCATAGACCTTGCCATTATTTTCATTGGTTCTCCACCACCGGCCTTTGTAACTTTTTCCAACATCTGCATCACCGCCTGAAGCGGTCCTGTGCATTTCTCCTGACTTGTCGTATGAAAGCCCGCGCGCGCCCTGCCTTTTTTGATATCCATATTCAACTGCCCCCGCGTGTGTGAATTTCTTTGGCACCATAAATTTATGGTAATATATTCCGGTCTGGTCATACGCAAAGGCCATGATCTTATTCCATGCACGGTTACTGAAGACCTTTGGGTCACGTTCCATTGCATATTTTAGTTCTACTATTCCAAATGTATTAGGCATCAGATCCCCCCGTATATTACACTGATACCCATGCCACCATGCCTGCCAAACATCTGGCCCTGGTCAGTGTCGGTCTTGACCACATAGGCAGGCTCTGCAATGCCCCACCCGGTCACGTTCAGATACCCGGCCGCTTCAAATATGGCTTCAATATTTTCCATTACATTACCCACCTGGTTCCGGACGTAGGTGATGACATCATCATCTGTTGTATATTCTGCCGGGATGGTTGTTAGAAAATCAGCAATCAGTGTGGGTTCGTTATACATCCATACTTTTTCATTGCTTTCTCGGCCGAATTCTTCAGCAGTGTACAGGTTCACCATAGGATCTGTGATGCTTGCTTCTGCTGTTTTACCCTGGAAGATAAACGCCTTGGCAAGTGCCGCAGTCGCGACACCGCACCAGGTCTGAAATACTGCGCTGGCTGCGATTGATTCTTTAAAATAGTTAAGCGGTTCGCTGATCGGACCGTCTGCAGCTAATACCATTTAGTTACTCCTATTTCTGATTTCTGGTTCCGCTGATATACCGCCTGTCAAATGTAATGATTTCAAAAACAAGCAGGGGGGTGGTGGTGATTATTGTCCTGACCGGCCAGGTGATACTGTCAATGACAAAGATGCTGTCAACACTGTATGTGCTGATATCATCCGGGTTGGCCGTGGCCTTTCCAATACCAACTTCCAGTTCCTCATTCCGTATAACATCTATGATGGTGCCCAGCTGGTCAAACTGGATAGTGACTGCTGTACCGGCATCATCATAGTTTATTTTAAAGGTGGCTGACTTGCCGTTTACAGACTGCATTGCCGGGAACATGGAATTCCTGGCCATAGATTCAAACATGGATTCAGACATTGGATATCCTGATAAAAGAAGAGAGGGGGAAGCTGTTCACTTCCCCCTCCATTTGAAAAGTGATATCAGTCTATCTTCATCAGGTGCTGTGTGTACGGATCAAATATCTTTTCCTGGACATTTGATGTGACACGGTGCACTTCTGACTTTGTCTGATCCTCGAAATAGGTGTCCACGTTTATCACGTTCGGTCCCATTTCTGACCATGTCAGTGATCTTCCCAGGTGCGGGGCTTCTTCAAGATCCATTTCAGGACCGCGAGCCAATACACCTACAGCTGCATAGCTGCTGGACCAGATCCTGGCAGCACTGAAAGTGGCTGCCTGCTTTGCGGAGTTGTAAACACCCCCGCACCAGATCACCCGGTCAACATCAAGCAGTGCTGCTATTGCTGTGTCCATAGCAGAATAATCCATGACATTGGTGTACTTCACTGCATCTTTGATTGCTGTATTTTTCACAAAATACTTCCGGTTGATCCGGGAAAGATACAGTGCATTGGGGATCATACCGGTGAAGTTTTCCACCTTTTCCAGTGCTGCAGCAACATCACCTATGATGTCAGCACCAATCTGGTCCCAGTTGGTACTTATCGTGGTGAACAGGTCTGATCCTGTCCAGGTGGTGGTGTTGAAAACAGCGTCAGCAATTCTTTTTTCACGGGCCATTTCTGCTTTGATCATTGCAAACCGGGCAGTTGCCAGGGAAGCATCAAAGTCATTCATGTACTTTTTCCGTTTCCGCTTTGTCAGTGTTTCTTCATACCAGTATTCCAGGGTGGCATAGGAAGAATCTTCAGCCTTTGAAACTCCCCTGGCCGCACCGGTACCGTCTGCATGAAGCGTGTCCGGGATCCTCATATTCTCACGGATGAACGCTGTGAAATTCCCTGCTTCCTCTCCCACGTTATGGGCAGGAAGGATCTGGTCACCGACAAAACCGAAAGCCTGTGAAAGGTTAAACTCGTTTAAAGGTCCCCCAAGATCAACGCGGGGTGCGTTATAGTTACTGTATTGCATTACAATCTCCTTGATTGCTTAATCCACCCGGTAAGAAGGTGTGTCCGTAAGTGTAACCGTCACGGGTAAGCCAGCTTACGCTCTGGCTGTTCAGGCTGCAGACCCTAACCCGGACGGGATTAAAACTTTCTGTATTCTTCATTCTCAGCTTGTCAGTGTCTTCCCTTTGTACTCAATCCAGACACCCAGGATGATGACATCATCTGTGCCAAGCGTTCCATCAGTGGGCTGGATTGTAAGAGTAAGGACACCCGGTGCACCTGTGACATTCGCGTTGCCAAGTGTCAGGGTTTCATCCTGACATGTCTTGGATGTGTCATCACCGGTCATTGCAGATGAAGTGCCCCCGAAGTCGGCATCAGCATCAAACAAAGCTGCGGGAATATTTTCAAAGGCTTCAACCAGCCAGGTGACAGCATCACCCACGGTTGCCCCAATCTTTGCTGCAAGAACATGCAGGGTCAGATCGCCTGCCGGATCAAGATCCGGGGGATAGGGAAGTGACTGCGAAATCGGATCAGGATTGCCGTGGTTATTCCACCGGATCCCGAAACTTTCATCACCCGCATTGATTCCAGGTGTCGGGCTGGCACCGTCTGCGAAATCAGCCAGAATAGTTCCGTCCTGTTCTGCGAATCCGAGAATGGGGAAAGGAAGTATTTTCTGGATACTGTTGATATGCTGGAAGGCTTCCTGAAATGCAGCTTCCACTTCTGCGCCCGTGATCAGGCTCCCTGCATCTGCCAGGGTTGACACCGTTGCCGAAATAGTCCCGCCATTGGCAGCATCAGCATGCGAGTGCGCCAGAATCGCTTCACTGGACAGGTCATAGAAGATCACACCTGTGGTTGCGTTTACAACAGAAATTCGCCCGATCTCCTGGACAAAGTCTGTGCCGGTCGGCTTCGTGAAGTCATATGCACCGGCTGTATCATCAGAAAGATATACAGGATCATCAGCTGTCTGCCCGTCTGTGTTCACAGCTGTTCTCAGTGCTGTCCGGACCGCTGTGCCTATTGCACCGTTGGCAATAGCCTGGGTAACAACAAACTGCGCGCGCTTCCCTGCAGATGTACTCTGTGCCTTGCTGATGATCATCATGTCACCGGTCTGGCTGGAAACATAGCACAGATCCCATGCGCTCAGTGCTTCACCGGCCTGGACCTGGAAGACTTCACCCTGGGCTGAAGGTCCTGCCCCCTGGGCAACAAAGATCTCCACTTCATCATGTGCAGCCGCTGCCGCTTCAAGGGCAATACCGACATACAGACCGCTTGCATCATCATCCACTTCACCATCAGCTGCCCCATAAACGGCATCACCGTATGCGAAGGCTCCGGCTGCACGTACCAAAGCAGTGCCCGGATGATTTGACATTCTTACACCAACAGGATCCCCGCTTGATACGCCTTCAAGTGTGATACCGATTGCAACGTCACCCGCGTCTGCATAGACCACCGTGTCTTCAGTGGCGGTGTCAAGTTTTACCCTGGTGAAGGCAACAAGGGCCTCACCAGCAATGAAAGATCGTTTTCCATTTTCATTAATTGTTCCGCTCATTTAGATATTCCTTATAAAATGAATTCAGTTAATATTTTTCCGTCCACTCTTTCACTTCTGCCGGTCCGTACTTATTCCGGCCGCGCTCCGATACTTGCCCTGTAGGCATCATACACTTCAGGATGTGCTGAAGCTATGTGTGAAGAAGCCTTCTGCAATGACCAGCCATGCTTTTCAACCAAAGCATCCCGCATTGACATAAAATCCTGATCGGTCCCGTTCTCTTCAGGATCGTTGTCACCATGCGGTGCACGGGGTGCACCTGTGTGGGATTCTTTTTCGTCTTCAGATGAACCACCTTCATCAACTTTTTTCTGAAGGTCTGCATTCTGTTCCCGCAGTTTGTCACAATAGGAAACCTTGGCATCTGTGACAGTCATGCCTTTTGAAATCGCTTCCAGTGCAAATTCCGGATCATCACTGAATTCTTCTTTCAGATCTTCCACCCGCTTTTTTCCCGCGGCCTTTGTTTCTTCGACACCTTCAGATTTTGCTTTTTCAAGATCAGCTGCTTTCTTATCTTCTGCAGCTTTTTTTTCTTCATCTGTCATTTCTGACCCCTTTTGAAATAGTTTTGACGGACCATCCGCCACTAATATTGAATTGATATCTGATATATCATCCACAAGTCCAATTGATACTGCTTCTTTTCCAAGCCAGGTCCTGCCCGTTGCAAGTTTCCGCACAGCTTCCACACTCATGCCGCGGCCCCGGGCAACTGCCTGGATAAAATTCTCATTCATTCCATCTATGATCTGCTGTTCTGCTTCGATCTGTTCAGCTGTAATTGCCGCACCCGGGACACCCATGCCTTTGTGTTCACCCGATTTTATTACAATGATTTTAAAGCCCAGTTCATCAGCTGCCTTTGAGCCGTCAACGTATACAGCATATACACCTATGGATCCGACTTCACCATTTTTATTGGTGCTGATGGTCATGGCCTGGCTGCCGGTATAAAAGGCAGCTGAAGCACCAAGGTCTTCAAAGTGTGTATGGACCGGCTTTGATTTCCGGGCTTCAAAAATCGCGTCAGCTGTTTCCTGGGCACCGCCCACTGTCCCGCCCGGGGAATCTATGTGAAGTATAATGCTGTCAACATTCGGATCGTTTACAGCATTTGTCAGTGCGTTCCTGATGTCACCGTACTGGGTGGCTGTAATCTCAAAGAATTTATAAAACCAGGGGACCTTCTTCATCAGCACACCGGCAACCGGGATCACGGCCACACCGTTTCCTTTGATATCGTACCCGGGACCTGTATCTTCTCTTGATACTGCTGCCAGCTGGTCATTTTCTGTCAGAATAAATTCAGGGGTATTGTCTGCCACCCTGGATATATCAGACTGACTGATTTCTGAAATCCGGGCCAAGAAACTTCTTAAATTTCTTTCTTCCATTGCCCAGATCTCTTTTACCATTTCAGCAAATAAAGCATTCTTCATTTTTTAGATCCTTTTTCTGGTTCTGTGACAGTGTTTTGACTGCTTGCAGGTGCAGCACCGGCCGGTCTGCCCTTTGTGGCACTGGGCTTATGCCCCATGAAGCTTTCCCACGGAATTTCAATACCGTTTTCAGCAAGATCATATCCTTCTTTTTTGAATTTTTCTTCCATTGTTTTTTTACGGTTAATAGCGTCTTCCATTTCCTGCTGGATCTCGATCACAATTTCGTCACGGTCCAGGTTGAGTGTCTTTAATACTCTTGAATGTGATGTGAATCCGCGGTCTATCATCACCCCGAAGGACAGTGCTTCCTTCAGCTGTTCGAGCCAGGGGAATTTTGGCTTCAGCCATTCATGGGATGTGCCGTCTTTTCTGTCCGGAAGAAGACCCTGCGCAACAAAGTTTTTGATTTTCCAGTCAACAATGGGGCGCAGTGTCGAATCCTCGATCAGGAACTGCCAACCAAGAAACCGTTGGAACGCCTGCACCAGGGCAGCTTTGCACTGTGAGAAGTTGGACTTGGTCCAGTCATTCAGGATGACTTCCAAAGGCAGGCCCAGGGGCTGCCCCAGCATCCGGAGAAACATTGTCAGGCTGGCTGTGAAATCCTTGCCGGGTATGTTTCTGTTTACCCCGTCTATTTTATCACCTGATTCACCGTGAAATATCAGAGCATTGCCCAGTTCTGTGATCCTGCGGTCTGTATCATCATCAAAGTCATCCCCGGACCTTGATGTATCCTGTTCGCTTTCGTCATAGCCCAGCTTCGGTCCGTTCTTCCGGATTATGCTGATTGCTATACGTGAAAGCAGCTGCCATGCTATGGCCTCACTGTCACATACATCATTGACCCGGTGAAGGGATGGATACACCGCCTGGCATGTGGGTACCGCTCTGAGAGAAGAAAACCGGTCCGGACGGAAAGCAAACAGGAAGAAATCAGCATCATATTCAATCGGGTTGGATGTGTCTGCCTGTCCGTTCACATCATACGGGCATGCAAAATATTTTGATATGGATCCGTCAGATCTGAAGCGCATCCCGGACGTTGCTTTTCTGCGTTTGTCCCTGGGTGACTTTATCTGTTCGGATTCAACAAAGTCAAGCAGGCCCTGGTCTGTCAGTATCGTTGCCCATTCACCCATGGCCAATAATTCCATTGCACCCATGCGGCCGACAGTCCGGCCGGTCAGCTGTTGTTTTATTTCAGGTTTTTCCCACCATTTATTAAAAAGCTTTTCAGCTTTGGTATTATATGATTTACTCTTGCTGGTGAACTGCAGGGTGAAGCCGTTCCCCCATATATAATCTGCTGCCGCGTTTAACATCCCTGAGAATATTCCATTGTTGCGCATAAACCATCTGGTCTGGTCCTGAAGAATTCCCAGTGATGCCTGCTGATGGTATGCCCCGGACCCGCCCCGTGCTTTGCTGCTTGCGTCTATTGTCAGGGAACTTGATCTGTACCCGGTACCTGATGAAGAATAGTATGGTGTTGTACTGGTATAGATAACATTTTCACTGCGTGATGGTCTGGAGGATCCTGATCCGCTGCGTGCAAGGGGGTTGCCGTTATGATCAAAGAGTGTTACCATCAATCACGCATCCTTCCCTGTACCAGGCTGGCACGGTTGGAACTGTTTCCGGAAGCCACTATGGCTTCAGCTTTTGTTTCCATATCCTGAAGCCGTTCAAATGTGAAGGACTGACCACCGCCTGTGTTTTCGTTTGGCCGGAATGCTATCATGTATCGTATTGCTTCCAGTGCCAGGGATGCCTTGCTTGTGCTGTTGTCAAAAAGAAGGTTTTCTTTTAACTGGGTTTCTGCTGCTGAATAGGTACTGAGTGTCATGCGGTTCTCCGTAAAAAAAAAGACGGCAATACAGATGTACAGGCACCTGCATGCCGTCTTAAAGTTTCACTGATCAGTTCCACTTATTATTTACGCATTTGAATTTCCTTCCTTGGTTTGGTGTGTGTGTTCATAGATGTCATTATCTAATATTAAATAATATTGTCAAGCATGTTGGTAACAGATTCGAGAAAGTAGTGAAAATATCGCCTTTATTTTTATTGATTCGGGAAAGTTATATCTTTTTCCCCATTATTTTGAAGGTTCTTTTGTTGGTTCCTGGCTCACCATTACAGATGGGAACGATCTGAAAACATTCATAATATCTGATTTTTCCTTTGGTGCTGGTCACTCTCACGTTAGGGGATCCGCAATACTCGCACCGGATCCTGCTGGGGAAGCTGAACACTTCTTCTTTGATTTCCGGGTTGTCTTTTTCTTCATCCGGATCAGCGTCCCGATCGGCAGGGGGGGTGTCAGCCGATTCCCCGGGGGTACCCTCTTTTGGATTTTCTTCTGTTTCATCCTTTTTAACATTCACTTCGACCTGTTCACCTTGGTCTGCGTTAGCTGTAACATGTCCAAGAACCGGGCCATCTGAATTAGGATCAGGTGCAACTACTGAGGAAGAATCTGCTGATCCAGGCTGCGCTCCATGCCCGTCTGCTTCAGATTCGTCTTTTTTCGGATCATATCCGATTTTTAATTCCGGTGCTTCGGGGGATTCAACAATCGGACCGGCCACTTCTGTTTCAATTTTTCTTGGATTGTCCTGGTCTGGTCTCCCGGGTTCGGTACCTGCTGATTCAACAACAGGTTCACACTTTGAACAGATCCCGTTCTTCTTTACTCCATAACTGATCCCGCACAACTTACATTTTGCCATTTGATTTCTCCTTTAGGTTATAGTGGCAATGTTAGTTTAATAATTTATTGTTATTTATAGAGCACTTGCCCTTTTTAATTCTTATCACACAGTGAGTTGATTCTTTTGTCACTGGGCAACTCATACATAATTCATCTTCTAAAGCTTTTTTTAGATCTGCAAAAGCTGTTTTATAATCTATTCCATCAATACAATGCACCGGTACTGCTTTTCTCTCACCGCTCATTGATTATTTATTCCTTATTTTCCTGAATTCTTTTTTTAACCAGGTCTGGCTTACATGGTAACAGTTGCCCAGTCTCGTTATTGATACACCGTCTACGGTATATAGTTTATAAATATCTTTCATAAACTGTTCCCGCTTGCTTTTTTTCCCTAACTTCTTCAGATGTTTTTTCAAATAACAATACGTGTTTAAAAACTGCTGCTTTTTTTCCATGATTTATTCCTTTAATAACTGGTTCTCATTTTTCCTTTTCGCCTGGTGTGACCCCTTGACTGCCTTTCCTGTTTTGTCCTTCTGGTCTTCGGACCGTATTTCTTTTTCTCAATGATCGGTTCACCTATCTTTATCTTGACCCCCAGCATGTTGGCACCGGCCACACAGGCATAGGATGTGTCAAACAAGTGGTTAGGTCTGCCGCCCGGGTGATCCCAGACGGTCTGGATCCCGCCTGACTTTCCCTTCAGGATGATGGTCTTCCGTTTCTCTGCCAGGATATGGTTGACATAGTCAAAGTGGTGGTGTCTCGATTCGTTGTACAGGTACATGCTGCCCTGGGTGTTGGATGCTGTTCTGAACCGGTCATGGACTTCAAGCTTCCAATAGTCTGTATGGAACTGCACCAGGAAGGTGGATTCTCCAAACTCTTCTGAATCTTCCAGGTCTGTGACATACCAGTTGTCACCTATGGTCCTGTTGTCTTTTGCCAGGGGATCCTTCCATCCAGTGTCTTCATTGGTACCCAGGCCCTTGGTGGCATAGTACTGACCCCTGGCCTGGCCGCTCTCATGTGCGAACTGGTATATTTCTTTGTTATATTCACCGTGTCCGGAATCAACCAGGACCAGGTTTGGTTTTACCATCTTGTCACCTTTGCGCCATCCATAGTCCAGGACATTTGCTTTGAACATTCGCAGTGCGTTCAGCATGGCTATGCCGGTTTTTTCTGATTTCTGTTCCACCGGGATCCTGCCGTATGATATCATGTATCCTTCTGCTGTCTCTTTGGAAAAACCCATGACTGAATACCAGTGATTCTTTTCCCCGATATCTATACCCACCACCACTACATCACAGTTGGCCGGGACTTCCCCATACGGATGCTGCCCGATCTTGCCGAAGATGTCTTCCGGACTCAGTTCTGATTCTGATCCCATGGTATCTTCCCAGGGTTCGGCCCAGACTTCCTGCTGTACGGCTCTCAGGCTGGCTTCTTTCCCGCTCTTTAATGCCCGGTATTCTTCCAGGGCTATGTCTTCCATGGTCCGGAGTGTTGAGTGCATCCAGTTGAATCTGATTCCATAAGTGAATGTCCGCGGGTGTGCCCCGTGGATCTTCCCTTTTTTATTAACGGTCTGCCCTCGATGTGCTATGACTGGATGTTCAAGGCTCTTGGCACGGTCTTCTTCTGACCACTTGGCATCACATACCTGGCACTGGTAGTAACATGATTCTGATGCTTCTATTTCATCCTTGGCCATTTGCCAGCCAAGGAAGTTGCTGCGCTCCGGGACTATGTATTCACCGCAGTGCTGACACTTCAGGAAGATCCTGCTGCCGGTACTGGATGAATATTCAATTTCTATCCGGCCGTTCTTTGTGGTGGTGACACCTTCCAGGAAGACAACGGCTTCGCTGCTGTAGGAAGAAGCACATTTGATAATACCATCTACTGTGGATCCTGTGTCTGCATCATAGGTGTCTGTTTTATTTACTTCTGTTATGCAGACCACCGGTGCGGTGAAACTCAGCCCCTTGGAAAGAAACCTGATGATGGATCCATTCCTGAATTCATAGGCATGGGAATCACCTTCCCGGGATCCTTTACCAGTCCGGGGCAGGATGTCTTTATAACTGGATTGCTTCAGGGTCTTCCGGATGTTATCCCGGAAGATGTCTTTTCCCATGTCAACTTTTGGCACTCCATTGATTACGTTTTCCCTGTCTTCACATATGGTGTGCAGGACCGGGGCCTGGTATCCGTATAATGTTTTACCATCCTGTCTTGGTCCTATTATGACATACCTTCTGTAGCGGAGGTGGGCATATGCTTTGAACAGCTGCTTGGTGAAAGGTTCCACATCACAGCTGAAGTACTGACCTTTATACTTGCCTTCTGTCAGGATGAATTCCTGTTCCATGAATTCCTGGTATGTCCGCGTCTTCCGTGGTCTGCAGATCTCCCAGAACATATCTGTGATCGGTTTCATTTTTGTTGGAAGCCCAAGCGGGGCAGCTGCCGGTGCTACCATTATTTATTCCCCTGGGGGTTCAATCTGGTTTCCGGTATCGGATACATTTTATTAAAATCCACTTCACATTTTGTCATTGCTTTTT
>SDBV01011732.1_pt1 | contig 11309 bp, 13 predicted proteins | sample 2277081 | NCBI WGS metagenome assembly SDBV01 (sample SAMN10402039, study PRJNA504765) | marine sediment metagenome | isolation source: marine sediment core GS10_PC15, 223 cmbsf | place: Arctic Ocean: Southern Knipovich Ridge | collected 2010
GCAATCATAGCTTTCACGGCTTTGGTCCACGAGACCTTAAACGAACTCAGCCATGTACGATTACCACAAACAATTGATGACGGAACTCGACAATACTTTTCTGACCTTCACGCCGCCGCCAAATCTCACGGCAACGGAATGGGCGGATGAACATTATTACCTCAGTCCGGAATCAAGCTCCGAGCCAGGCAAATACAGCAGTGCTCGGACTCCCTACGTGCGCGCGATCCTTGATGAACTCACGAATCCCAAAACTGACACCATTACCCTGAGGGGCTGCCGGCAGGTAGTAAAAACAACCGTAATTCTCATCGGTATCGGAATGTCGATGGATATAGATCCGTGCCCCATGCTTCTCCTGGAGCCGACTCTCGATCTAGCGGAGCGAGTGAGCAAGCGGCGCATAGCGCCGATGATCCGGGACACCCAGGTCCTCTCGAAAATCATTGGGACTCCCCGTTCCAGAGATGCCGACAACACGATATTGAACAAGGCGTTCCGCGGCGGTGCGCTGACCATATCAGGCGCTAACAGCCCGTCGGGGCTTATCAGCGAGCCCAGGAAAAAACTTTTCTTTGATGAGGTCGACTATTATCCGCCAACGGTGGGGCAGCAAGGAGATCCGATTGCGACGGCCCTTCAATGCACCATTTCATTTTGGGACCGAAAGATAGTTTACGTGAGCAGGCCATCGGTAAAAAATCTGTCGCGCATCGACGCGTGCATAGAAGCCTCTGACGAGCGTTATTTCCACGTCCCTTGTCATGCCTGCGGGAAGAAACAAAAGCTTGAATGGCAAAACGTTAAATGGGATTCCGGCCGCCCAGAGACGGCAGTTTACGTGTGCCGTTATTGCGCCGCAGCCTGGGATGACCCGCAGCGCTTGGAAGCCTTGATGGACGGTGAATGGATCGCCGAACGGGAATTCAACGGGATGGCCGGCTTTAGTATCAATGGGATCTATAGCATCTGGCGGCCTCTTAGCGTCATGGCCAAACATTTTCTCGATGCAAACGAGAAAAAAAAGCAGGGCAATCTCCAGCCTCTCCGTGACTGGGAGAACGACGAACTGGGCCAGAGCTGGGAGGATGAAGCGGAGAAAACCGTGCCCGAGCCGCTTTTCGAGCGGCGTGAAAATTACAGTGCTTCGGCGCTTCCCTGGCGAATTCTTTATCTCACTGCTGGAATCGACGTCCAGGACGATCGGCTAGAGATTGAGATCGTAGGTTGGCGTGCGACAAAACGCGATGAGCCGGAGGAGAGTTGGGGAGTCGATGATATCATTCTATATTTCGATAAAGCCGCAAAGGGCGCTCCGCGAAAGTATAGCAAACTTTGGGAGACGGGCAGTGAATTGGACGAACTGCTCAAGCGTGAATATCGGACCGAAGACGGCCGGCAGCTTCGCATTTCTGCCACCTGCATTGATTCCGGTGGCCATCATACGGATGAGGTCTATCGATTTTGCAATAGAAGAGTTGCTCGCCATATATACGCAATCAAGGGTGCCGACGGTTCCCGTCCCATCTGGCCGCATCGCGCCGGCAAAAGCAAAAAATACAAGGGGAGCCTGGTCTGGATTGTTGGCGTCGATACAGCAAAGGACGCCATCTATTCGTCCTTGCGGGTAGCCGAACCAGGACCAGGATATTCTCATTTTCCGGTGGGCTATGAGCTTGATTACTTTCAGCAACTTTCATCCGAACAGGTGCGCACCAAATACAGGAATGGCCGCCCCGTGCGCTATTGGTTCAAACCCGCCGGCGTGCGCAATGAAGCCCTCGATCGGCGCGTTTACGCCCTGGCGGCTCTGCGATCGCGCTCAGTACCGTGGGAGATCCTCATCCGATCAGCCCCGACCGAGCCACCGCCAGAGACCCCTGACAATGTCTCTCCGGGATTCCCAGAAGAAAAGCCACTCCCGGAAGCGCCCAAGCCGCCGAAGTTGGGAGGGAGGAAAACGAGATTTAGGTTCCCACGATAATGTAGAAATCGAACCATTTTTTTGAGTTGTTTTTTATCCCAAATTCTCTAGAATAGCGTTTATGGCTTTCAACGCCGATGATCTCACGAAAATAGAAGACGCAATCAGGTCTCACATCGAGGGCAAGCGCATCATTACCTGGACTTTATCGGACCGGGTCGAGCGACGCAGCGACACTCCGCTTGCCGAATTGGTTAAACTTCGGGACCAAATCAAAGAGGAGGTCGCCGCGGCGCAGACCGATCCAACCAAGCGCCGGCCGCGCCTCTTTCGTTCAAGGTATTCGAAGGGATTATGATCGTCACTAAACGGGCTAAGAAGACTGTCAAATCCTCCAATCGTAGGCGCTCTGTCTCGGCTACCAGGGCGCAAGCAGATCTTTCTGTGGGAAGCCACAAGCACACAGGTCTCGGGATCCGCAACGTCTATGAGGCCGCGGGCTCCGGACGTCGGCTCAAAATGTGGCAACCTGGCCAGCTCGGCCCCAACGTCGCCGTTCTTCGAGATCTCGATCTTCTCCGCAGGCGTAGCCGCGATTCAACCCGCAATAATGTTTGGATCAGCCAGGGCATTCGGTCTTTGGTTTCAAACGAAATCGGCACCGGGATCACGCCTCTCTCCCAAGCTTCGGACAAAAATTTCAGAAAAGAGGCGGATAAGCTCTGGAGTCGGTGGTCGAAAGTGGCCGACGCTGACGGCAATCTCGATTTTAACGGTCTTCTCGCCCTCGCCTCGCGCACGAGGATAGAAGCCGGGGAGATCTTCATCCGGATCCGCCCGCGCAATTTGAATAACGGCCTGCCCGTGCCTTTCCAGCTGCAGCTCCTCGAACCGGAATTCGTTCCAATCAATAAGAATCGGGCAAATACCCCAACGATTCGCGCCGGCATTGAATTCAATGGCCTCGGGGCCCGGACCGCATACTGGATGTATCGTTCTCATCCAAGCGATGGTGTCTTCGGACACATCAGCCAAGAGCCTGTCCCGGTACCCGCCAAGAACGTGATTCACCATTTCGCTTTGCTTCGTCCCGGCCAGGTGCGCGGCTTGCCGTGGACCGTGCAATCGCTTATCAAATCCAAGGATTTTGACGAATACGACGATGCCGAGCTGATACGAAAGAAAAACCGCTCCAGCTATACCGGAGCAATTACCCGCCAGAATTACGGCGAGGAGGATTTTAAATTCGATCCCTTCACCGGAGAGCCGATGAATCGTGATGCAAACGACGTGCCTATGATGAATGTCGAATCAGGCTCCATGTTTTCGCTCCTACCGGGCGAGAGCGTCACAATGTTCGACGGCGATGCGACCGGCGGAGGCTATGCCGACTTTGTCCGCCAGCAGCTTCTCGGCGTCGCCGCCGGTCTTGGAATTCCCTATGAGTTCCTGACTGGCGATATGTCCAAAGTTAACGATAGACTGATGCGCGTGATCCTCAATGAGTTTCACCGGATCATCGAGCAGACCCAATGGCATGTAACAATCCCACAAATTTGCGACCGGGTCTGGAAACATTTTATCGACATGGCCGTTCTCGCCGGCGCCCTCGATGCTCCAGGGTACGAAGAGAATCGGGAAGACTTTATCGCTGTCGAATGGCGGCCCGACGGCTGGCCGTATATCCATCCGCTCCAGGACGTGCAGGCCAAACGCCTCGCCGTGCGCTCCGGGTTCGAGTCCAGGAGCGCCGTCGTCGCCGAGCGCGGTTGGAACGCCGAGGACGTGGATCGTCAGAATGCCGAGGACAAAAAACGCGCCAAGGAATTGGGTCTCACGTATGAGACCGACCCGGAGCCCGAGGGATCAGATCCGATCGTTCCCGACGATCCGGACGAAAACAAAGAGAATGAGGGAACGGCTCAGGCATGATGGCGCGGGCAACAAGAGTTTTAAGGATCGTAGAGCATGAATTATGCAGACGGGAGCGCGCCCTGGAGGTCGATACGGCGATCAAAAAATTAGATATCATCATCCGATTTGATGAGCGCACTCAAGAGCCGATAGCCGTCGAGATGAACCAGCATTCAAAATTTGACTTGACAAGGAAATGCGGATAGCCTAATTAACGTCAAATAAGAAACTGAGCTCTGGCCCGAGGTTTGTAGAGGTCTTGTGGAAGACGAAGTCGCCATTCCACAAGGCCTTTTTTTATGGGGCAAGGGGGTAACGATGCGAAAGAGCTGGTACGAAATCAAGGCGCAGGGCGAGGATGAAGTTGAGGTCATCATCTATGATGAGATCGGAATCTGGGGGATTACGGCCAAGGACTTCATCGATGACTTTAAGAAGATCCCTCCGACCGCCACAATCAATCTCCGTATCAATTCTCGCGGGGGCGACGTGTTCGATGGCCTCGCCATTCACAATATTCTCAAGCGCCATTCAGGCCAGATCAATGTAACGGTCGACGGTATCGCCGCTTCCATCGCAAGCCTTATCGCTATGGCCGGCGACAAGATCGTCATGCCCGAAAACACTTTCATGATGATCCACGACCCGTTGGGCTTCGCTTTCGGCGACGCCGAAGATATGCGCGAGCTGGCCGAAAACCTCGACAAGATCAAGAGCGGTCTTGTTTCAAGCTACGTGGCCAAAAGCGGTCAGGAGCCCGAGAAGATCTCCGAACTCATGGCCGATGAAACCTGGCTGACGGCCAAGGAAGCGAAGGATCTGGGTTTCGCCGATGAAGTCATTGCAGCCGTAAGGCTCGCGGCCCGCGCCGATCTTCATAGATTCAAACAGCCGCCCGATGCCCTTAAGGCTATGGCTGGGAGTCAGGATCCCGCACACACTTCTCCAGCTCCCGGTGATTTAGAGGCTGAGCGTCTCCGTGTCGAGGCTTACGAGGAGATGAAAGCGGCAGCGATCGAAAAAGGGAAGGCCGAATCGCTTTTAATTCTCGATCTCTGTACCAAGGCCGGAATTTCAGACGCAGCGGTCGACTTTATCAATCAAGGCATGACGCCTGATCAGGCGCGCGAGCACTTGATTGATGCGCCTGCTATTCGTATTGCTTGCAATCTCGCGGAAGTTCCTGATCTCGCCGATAGCTATATCAAGGCTGGCAACAAAATCAATCAAGTTCGATCTCAGCTTAACGTCATAATCACGGCCCGGGATGTTGAGATCAATAACAAGCTCGGTCCGGAGGAAAACGGTCAGAGCGCCAAACCGGCCATCGATGTTACGGAAATTTATGCTTACCGCAGGAGTGTCAGCGCAAAGTAGCGGTCCGTCAAGAGTTTAACGCTCAAGGCATTAACAGGAGGTCTTATGACTCTGATAACCGAAGGAAAATACGCAGCGGAATTTCTCCTTTCTGAAGCGCCAGGAGAGCTTTCCCGAGAAAACATCACCGTTCTCTCCGGGGAAAATCTGAAAGCCGGCGCCGTAGTCGGTCGGGTTGCGATCGGAGTCGGCAAGGCCGATATCCCTAGCGTATCCGGTACAGGCAACGGCGTGATGAGTAAGCTTTTCGCCGGCCCTAACGTCGAGAAAGGAAATTACGTCGTGAAGTGCACCGCCGCCGTCGCCGACGGCGGGACGTTTTCGGTTACGGCGCCGAGCGGGAAAGTCCTTCCAAGCCTCGTGTTGACGGCCGGAGCGGGCAATACTACGGCATACCGCAGCGGCCATATCAATTTCTCGATCACGGATGGATCCACGGACTTCGCGGTCAACGATACCTTTACCATCGCCGTGGCTACGGGAGCCCCGACCGTAGTGGGTACAGGCGATGGCACGATCTCCGGCCTCTCTCTCGGTCCCGATGCCAATCCGGGACAATACCGGGTGGAGTGCATCGCTGCCATCACCAATGGCGGCACGTTCAAGGTCGTTTCTCCTGATGGGGATGAGATCGCCGTCGGAGATATAGTGGCCGGCGCCGGGGGTACCCTCGTGCTCGCCGATCAGCGCCAGTTGAATCTGACCATTACCGACGCAACCACAGACTTTGCAGTCGGCGACTTTTTCGAGGTCTTTGCTTTCAACGAAGGCGAGCGCGGACGGGGTAAAGTCGCCGCCTGGACGCCCTTGACCTATGACGGTCGCCACCAGGCCACCGGCGTCCTCCATAGCGCGGTGGACGCGACCTCTGCGGATAAAGCGGGCGTGTTAATCGCTCGTGCAGCCGAGGTCAGGGAGGCGGATCTTGAATATGCTTCGACCATCACGGCTGCGCAAAAATCCGTTGCCAAAGAGCAGCTTTTCAGTCAGGGGATCGCCGCCCGCTAAGAGGTAGAGACGCAATAGAGGTAACGTCGCGATAGACGAAATTAGGGAGGGAATTTTATGGAAATCCTCGATATTTTCTCAGGTGATGCTTTCTCGATAGCAAGCCTTACCAACACCATCGCTCATCTTGACTTCAAGCCCTCGATCCTCCGTGACATGGGTCTTTTCGAGGAGGAGGGCGTGCCGACCCGGACCGTCATTATCGAGGAGGAATTCGGCACAATTCGATTGGTGCCGACCGCTGAATACGGCGGTGTTGCAAGTGTGAGCAAGATCGATAAGCGCAAGGTCCGGAGCTTCGTCGTGCCGCACCTTCCCACCAGGGACGCGATCACGGCCGAAGAGATCCAAAACGTCCGCGCCTATGCGCAGGCTATGACTTCGCAGCAAGCCCTTCTGACTGTCGAGCAGCTCCGGGACAAAAAGCTCATGAAAATGCGCGATGATCTCGAGGTCACACTTGAGCATCACGCCATCGGAGCGGTCAAGGGGACGATTCTCGACTCTGACGGCTCGACTGTGATTTTGAATCTCTTCACGGAATTCGGCGTGTCCCAGCAGACTCATAACATGATTCTGGATACCGGAGGCACGATCGTCATCAACAAAACCAGAGAGGCGGTCCGCAAGAGCTTGTCTGCACTGGGCAATCAACCGCTCACCGGTTGGGGCGCGCTTTGCGGGGACAGTTTTTTCGACAAGTTCACCGGCCATACCGTCGTGGAGAAGCATTTTCTCAACTGGGAGGCGGCCCGCGCCTACTCGGAACAGCACCGTGCCTACGGCGCCTTTCCCTATGCGGGAGTCAACTGGCTGAACTATCGCGGTTCGATCGGTGGCGTCGATTTCGTGCCCACGACCAAGGCCTATCTCTTCCCTCTCGGGGCCCGCGGACTGTTCATCACCAAATTCGGCCCTTCGGATTATATCGACCGCATCAACCAGATCCCATCGCCCGACGGGGTGCCGATCGAAGCGCGCTCCGAGATGAAACCTATGGGCAAAGGCGTGGATATGGAGGCGCAGTCGAACCCGCTCTATCTCTGTACCAAGCCTCGGGCGGTCATCGAGCTGAAAGAAAACACGTAATCGTAAGGGCACAGGCCGCGTGGCCGTAGCTTCCATGGTCAGCTTCGCCATAAAAAGCAACGAACGTAAGATTTCGTCTATGCTCAAGAAAGCTGCCCGTAACAATCCTCGGGCAGCCGCGCTCGCCCTTAACCGCACGGCCAATACTGTGCGATCCGCCGCCGTGAAGTCCATCGCTACGGATATCGGCGTCAAACAGAAGATCGTTCGCAAGGGATTATTTAAGATTAAGCGCGCGACGGTTTCCAGGTTGACAGCCGAGATCCCGGCAACGGGCAAGAGAATTCCCGTCATCGATCTTAGTGCCAGACAAACAGGCCAAGGCGTGACCTATCAGCACGGCCGGCAGCGCGAGACAATCTTCGGAGCCTTTATCGCCAGGATGCGAAGCGGGCATGTCGGGGTTTTTAAGCGTCGCGGGATAAATCGGCTCCCTATTGACGAGCGTTTCGGTCCATCCATCGGATTCGTGCTTCTGAATCGTCAGATCCAGCGTGTTCTTCGCGACGTGGTCTCGGATCGGTTTCCCAAGGAGTTCCATCAGGCGATTACGTTTTTGAGAAGGAAGCGGGCCTGAACCATGGCCGATAGCGTCAGAAAGAAGATTTTAAAAAATATCGAGACAACGCTCGCCGGCATCGCCGAGATCAAGACGGTCCGTTTCGGCACGTTTGAGCCGACGAGTTTAACCAAACCGGCCTGTGGCTTTCGCGCTATGGATGATGACTCCAACGTGGCCGATTACTCGATCAACCGGCAGAGCATGGGGGTATCTGTCAAAATTGTCGCCGATGAGAAGAATGAGCAAGCGGGATGGGAAGTCGAGGACCTCATACCTCTGGTACATGCGGCCATCATGACAGATAAGACCCGAGGGGGCTTAGCGCGGCGTACCCGGGTCGAGGGCATAAGAGACATGTTCAACGATAAGGAATATCCGGAGGCCGGAGTCGAAATGAGATACCGCGTGGAATACGCGACGGCGATCGAGGATCTTACGGTTCAAAAATAGCGCCATGGACAGGATCCACATGACCAGGGAAAAGCCAGAGATTGACAAGCTGCTCGCCGAGGGGCTGAAGCCGATCTCGATCAGAAACGGCGTGGAGTATGTTTTCCGCCTGCCAGTCGAAGAAAAAACTGTGGGTGTAGATCGTATTCCTGGGCAGATCGAATCTCAAACACGGAAATCGAGTACGAGGAAAAAGGAGTAACCAATGGGTAAATTTGCCGAAGACGCAAGGTTGCAGATCGAACAAGGATTTGTCTTTTGGGATTTTGAGAAAGGCACGGATTCCGGGGATCAAAAGAAATTCACTTATTCAGGTACCGTCAAGCTTTTCTCCATGCTCAAGGGCCAAGCGCCGATTGTCCGACCGGACGGAGCGCGGTCCGGACTGAAAGTCATACCGGCTATATCCGGGACAAACGATTTGGTGGACGTCGCAGCAGGTGCCGCTTTTGTCGGCGGCGTGGACCTCGCGATCAGCGCCTCGACTGATCTCGCCATCACCAGAGCGGGCGCGGGAGACACCTTCCAGATCCACTCCATCCTTATCGACAACGCGGGAGTTATTAGCGTTCTTGCCGGGGTGCAGGGCACCGCTTTCTCTACAGTCAGAGGGGCTAATGGCGGACCGGCTTATGTCACGGTAGATAAGATCGAGATTGCCCAGGTCAAGCTCGATTCACTCGCCGGGGCGCCTGTCAAGACCTCCGAGATCGATGAGAACGTCCGCCAGCGTTACGATATTCCGAGCTTTAAGCTCGTGCCTGAAGAAGCGGCGGTTGAAATGCTTTCCGCTCTCGACAAGCGGCACACAGGCGATACGACGAAAGGAATCTGGACAAAACACTATGAGCCGATTTGGAATGACATTCCAGAGGCCTCCAATTGGAAGCCCGTGGACTTTACCGCCGAGTCTCAGAAAAACACGACCTATGATGGCGTTACGACTTTCGTTCGAAAAGGCATCGGGGACGGCTCTTTCGACGTGAATCTCAAGGGAGAGGCCGGTGAGATCATGTCGGAGGTGATCGGTGGGATGCGTTGGTTGCGCTTTTACCCGGACAAATTCAAGACCGATCATCACATTGTCCTCGGTTTCCTCACTTATGACCGGGACAATCCGCCAGACGATATGATGAAGGCGAGCGTAACCGTCACTGGCGCCGTCGTCGCTATCGAGAAAGCGTCTTAGGCCTGGCGAATTTAAAGACGTTTTAAGCCGGTCAGTGAAAAGGGTAGAGGTAAAGGAGACGGGGAGAGTGAAAAAAGGGCCCGAAATGGTGCGTCATGACGCATTGTAGGGGACAAATTAATAGGATTCATGATCTTCGAACCGGAAAAACTAAATCAGAACCTTGAGCCCCGTATAGTCGAAGTTGAATGCAATGAGCTCAAAGAGCTCTACGACTCGCCGCCGGCTGAGGATCTTATCTTCAAAGTCCGCGGCCTCCTGGGCAATGACGTGGCGATGGTCTCTGCAGTGCGGGACAGCCCGAATTTCATCGAGATGCTTTCTAATGCCCTTGCGACGAAGAACGGCAAACAGGGCGCCGAGGCAGTTCGTTCCCTCCTCGGCATTTTCGATGATAAGCTCCATCCGGAGCTTCGTTATCGGGTCGAATTAGTCGTCCGTGGCGCGGTCGAGCCCAAGATCGATTATCCTCTCGCGGCAAAAATGGCAGCGGACTTTTACGTCGTGCTCAATCGACTGTCGGAAAAAGTCCTCGAGCTTACAGGTCTCGGATCCCAGATAAAAAAAAAGTCATCTCCCGACTCCAAAACGACCCTGAATTCTTGAGTCTCATGCGGCTCTGCGATTTGAAGGGCCGTTTCCTCTTCGAGGCGGACCCTTATTGGATGGGAGCAGGTCCCGATGGAGATCTGTCTCCCGATTATCGCGTGACTTCTACTGAGATTGCCGTTTGGGCGGTCTATTACGACCAAGAAAGAACCCGAGGCAGTTAATTTGAAACCCGAGTAAGGCAAAAGTATGGCCACAGCTAGTGAAACCTTGAAAATGATTATCTCGGCAGAGGACCGAACACGAGGCGTCTTTGGCCGTGTGGGCCGGTCCGTCGCTGATTTTGGTAATAAAGCAAAGCGCGCGGCCCAGCTTGCTACCGCCGCCTTAGTAGCTATCGGGGTAGCGGCGTTTGCTGCGGCTATTCAGGTGGATAAGGCTACTCGGAAAATTCAAGTGGGGACAGGCGCAACAGGTAAAGCACTAAAACGCCTGAAAAAAGACTTCGAGGCAGTCTTCAAGACCGTTCCACAATCCGCCGAGGTAGTTGGCGCAACCATTGCAAGTCTCAACACGCTCTTCGACAACCTGCAGGGCAAGACCCTGCGGAAGCTAACGAAAAAGATACTCGATCTGTCACGCCTGACGGGAGGAGATGCCAATCAGAGCGCTCTGACTTTCGGACGGACGATGAAACAATTTAACATCGGGGCAATTGAATCATTGGAGGTCCTGGATAAGCTCTTTCGTGTCACGCAGCTGACAGGAATAGGTTTTGGAAAGTTGATGGAGGACTTGAGGGAATTCGGTCCTGTCCTACAAATTGCTAATTTGTCAGTTGAGGAGGGGGCCGACTTAATAGGGAGACTGTCTGCAGAAGGTATTAATTTCACTAGAGTCTCGCCTGCTCTAAGACAAGCTTTTATAAAATGGGGGAAGGAAGGAAAAAACGTCAAGGAGGAACTAGTCAAAGTCATTGCCGAAATAAAAAATGCGGGCAGTGCGTCAGAGGGTACAGCTATAGCCGCTAAGGTGTTCGGGTCTGAAGTGGCACGATTGGTATTGGTTGTACAAAAGGGGGCTTTTAGCTTGGATGATCTTGGTAAGAGCACGAAAAACGCTGGCGGCAGCATCAAAAAATCTCTAGATATTACGAAGCAATGGGGCGAAGAGATAAGCGTATTAAAAAATATTGCAATAATCGCCCTAGCACCCCTAGGGAAGGCTTTTTTGGATGTCTTTCAAGA
>SDBV01011733.1_pt1 | contig 11309 bp, 13 predicted proteins | sample 2277081 | NCBI WGS metagenome assembly SDBV01 (sample SAMN10402039, study PRJNA504765) | marine sediment metagenome | isolation source: marine sediment core GS10_PC15, 223 cmbsf | place: Arctic Ocean: Southern Knipovich Ridge | collected 2010
TTGCGAATATTGCTGAACTGCATTAACAGCACATTCTTTGTTTCACTCAGCTGAAAAATAAAAAGCTCTTCTTTCGGAGACGCAATGTGGGATATATTCACTCGATCGAACAGCAGTATGCTCAAACCGGTGTATATGTATTTGATAGTTGTGATCCACAGGGATGGGCGTTTTGGGGTAATATCCAGTGGGATGAAAAAAAACCTTCTGATACAGATATCACCATTCAAACCCGTTCCGGGAATACGGAAGATGTTGATGATACCTGGAGTGACTGGTCTGAACTATATGCAGATAATCAAGGGTCCAGAATCATATCTCCTGATGGGAGATTCCTTCAAATAAAAATCAACCTGTTAACAAAAAATAAAGAATATACCCCTGAAATATACTCTTTAAAAATACCTTATTTAATAAAAAATAGAAAGCCTGAAGTCCTGTTCATTAAATTTTTAGAAAAAGAAAATAACGGTAAAGCAAAAAATAATAGAAAAAAAGCTTCATTCAAAAAACTCAACTTAAAAGAATTTGAACTTAAGGTTGAATGGGATGCCAAGGATGAAGATAAAGATGAAATGATTTATAATCTTTATGCAAGGCTCCGGAAGGAGAATGACTGGCTGTTGTTAAAAGACAAGCTGAAAGAAAAAAACTATTTATTTGATACCAGGATACTTCCGGATGGAATATATCTGTTTAAAATAATTGCTGATGATATTCCCTCAAATAGCATATCAACACATTTACAGAATGAAAAGATATCCCAGCCTTATATTATTGATAATACTCCTCCTCAGATAAAACTGGAATATAAGAAAAAAGACAAGGAACAATATATTATTTCAGGTGAAATAACGGATAACCTTTCTCCTGTTGTTTCTATTGAATATTCTGTTGATACAAAAGACTGGACAAGTGTCTTCCCTGTGGATAAAATATTTGATTCAACAACAGAAAAGTTTGAGTTTGATTATAAATATGAAAAAGGTCTTATTATTATAAAAGCAGGAGATGATTCAGGGAATATGGTGACTTCCCATATAAAGATAGGAGAATAATTTCAGCCTATTTCCCACCCGTGCTTGCCAATTAATTTAACAAACACACACCCAATAGAATTTATTGTAGAGAATTTATCCTTTGTTCTTTTTACAATTTTTAATGTTTGCATAAAAGAATTCCCCACAGGCACCACCAGGAGTCCATTATTGTTTAATTGCTTTTTTAAAGGTTCGGGAATTTCAGGAGCTCCTGCAGTTACAATGATTCTGTCAAAAGGAGCCTTGTCTTTCCATCCGCAGGTTCCATCACCTGTCCTGAATGAAACATTTTTTATTTTCTGTTTTTCAAGATTTTTTTTTGCTTTTTCTGTCAGTTCCGGTATCCTCTCTATTGTATAAATATGATCTGCAAGATAAGCCAGGATTGCTGTTTGATATCCGGAACCTGTTCCTATTTCCAGGATTTTCTCATTCCCTTTTAATTTCAATACCTCAGTCATTAAGGCTACCATATAAGGCTGGGAAATGGTTTGACCTTCTCCTATAGGAAGAGGGTTGTCTTCATACGCACTATTTATCATATTTTCAGGAACAAAGAATTCCCGGGGGATTTCTTTCATGGCTTTTATAACCACTTTATCCTTGATTCCTCTTGCAATAATTTGATGATTGACCATGTGTTCTCGTAGTTTTTTTAAATCTTTCATGCTCTCTTTAAGGCGAAATTTAGGACTTTAATCTTTTATAAAAGTCTAAAGACTTAATTCCATAAAAGTCTAAAGACTTAATTCCATAAATGTATAGAGACTTAATTCCCAACATTTTTTATATATAGGATTTAAGACTTTAGACTTTTATTTTATTACAGACATATTTCAATATTTCCCCAGCAATTGCATTCTTTTTCATTCCAGGAAATTCTATGGATTTATCCCTGTCAATGAAAAAAACTTTATTATAATCTGACCCAAAAGGATAATTGGCTTTATTTACAGGATTCGCAACAATCATGTCAAGTTTCTTTTTAACTAATTTACCCCGGGCATTATTAATTATATTATCTGTTTCAGCAGCAAAGCCAATAAAGATATTCTGTTTCTTTTTTATTTTTGAAAGGTTTTTTAAAATATCCATAGTGGGTAATAGTTCCAGGAATACTTTTTTATTTTTTTTTATCTTGGTTTCACTAATTTCTTTTACTTTAAAATCAGAAACAGCAGCACTCATAATAAGGATGGATGTTTTTGTTATTTGTTTTTTTATAGCATCATGCATTTGTTTGACAGTTTTCACAGGAATAGATTTTATCCCGGCAGGTATTGGAATATTAACATTAGCATAAATTAAAACAACATTATTGCTATATTCGGAAAAGACCTGTGCAGCAGCAATTCCCATTTTCCCGGAAGAAAAATTTCCTATATAGCGGATCGGGTCAATAGGTTCGATTGTCCCTCCGGCAGTTATTATTATTTTTCTCTTTTTTAATTTATCTCTAATATCATTTGATTTCATTTTTTATTACTTTGACAATATTTTCAATATCTGTCATGCGACCCAGTCCTTTCTCTCCGCATGCCAGATCCCCTTTTTCTGCATCAAGAATAATATACTTATCTTTGTGCTTTTTTAATTTCGAGAAATTTTCCCGGACAATAGGGTTCAAATACATTTTTTCATTCATTGCAGGCGCAATAATAATTTTGCCTGAAAAAGATAAACACAAAGTAGAAAGCAGGTCATCAGCGATACCATTAGTAATTTTCCCTATTATATTGGCAGTTGCAGGTGCAACTATCATAATGTCGCATTTGTCAGACAGGGAAATATGAGGCATTGATGGATCATTATTTTCTTCCCACATATTAATAAAAACAGGATTATTTGATAATGTTTTAAAGGTTAATGGTGTTACAAATTCAGTCGCATGTTCTGTCATAACCACATGAACCTTAAAGTCTGATTTTATGAGTTTCCGCACCAGTTCACATGTCTTATACACAGCTATTCCACCGGATACACCTATTAAAATACTATGCTTATTCATGGTTTTTTAATTATACTCAATAAAAAGAAGTTTTCAACTTTTTTTATAGAGAAAAGAAAGGAATTATTTTAATTCTTTCTTTAATTTTTTTATTTTTTTACCTGTTTTGCCATAGGCGCAATATAACATAGTTTTATTCATCTTTTTTAAGATTATTGAAAAATATATTTCAGCATCCAGAGATCATATTCGTGCTGGAATGAGAACATTTGAGCAAAAGTATTAAGTGTAATAATAGCATTCTGGCTTGCTTCTCCCATGTCTTCTATAGCCCGGATACGTGTTAATATTCCTTTATTGACTTTCTCAACTTCTTTATAATGTTCTTTTAATCCTTCCATACTGAAATCATATTTTTTGTTATCATTTTTATTAAAAAATTGTTTTAATAAATAGAATGAAGCAGCCCTGAGCAAAGTTTCCTCAACATCTGCAAAAGGCATATGAAAAAGGACCATAGGTGCAAAAAATTTCAAATTCGGACACCCACTTGATGCCATAAGCAGTCCAAACAAGGCTTGCAAACCAAGCTGTAAGCTGGTTTTCTTTTTATAAGTTCTTTGAGGCGAATGGATTTCAATATCCACTTCATCTATAGAAGTATGTTTATGAAATACCTCCACTATAGATTGCAAATTTAATGCTACAGGGCATTTTGGAACTTGAAGTACATCCAGAGGACAGTTACTGCATTTGTAAAAACCAAGGTCCGACCAATATATATCTTCTTGAGCACGAACATTAGAGCAGAGAATAATTTTTGTTTTTTTATCAATTTCAATTTTATAATTTTTAGACTCACCATCCGCGAAATGGAATATATATTCATAACATATAGTGTCAATAGTTTGAGTTTCCATAATACTTTACCTCCAGGCATGCAATGGAAGAGCTATTAAGGCGAAATATATTTTCAATAATTGCCCTGTTATCCAGCTATATATTAATATATATAAATCAAATTTCAATTCAAATTTTTAATAATTAGTGCCCGGTGAATAATTATTAATTTGGTAGTGCAGGTAAATAAAAACTTAAATGAACGGTCTAAAGACCGCCCAAAGGGCTACCTTAATTCATAATAATATTTAATTATTCACCGGGCACTAATTATTAAAAATAGAAGAAGTTCAGAATGTGCAATAAATAGCAGAATTGTATGCCAATAATTGTTCTATTATTAAAAAAATAATTTGACATTAAATTAATATTTAATTAATTTTATATTAAATAAACCGGGAGGCAAAGATGGCATTTAAAGCTGATAAAATATGGATGGACGGCAAATTTGTTGACTGGGAAAAGGCTAATATTCATGTCCTTTCTCATGTAGTGCACTATGGCAGTGGAGTTTTTGAAGGCATACGATGTTATAAATCGAATAATAAGCCCGCTGTTTTTCGCCTTGATGATCATTTGAAGAGACTTTATGATTCCGCAAGGATATTTAGAATGCTTCCGGAATATTCTATGGAAGATATGAAACAAGCTATTATTGATACTGTAAAAATTAACAAATTAAAGGATGCTTATATCAGACCATTAATCTATAGAGGATATGGGGATCTGGGTGTGGATCCATTACCGCTGCCTATAAATGTTGCAATAGCAGCATGGGATTGGGGGAGATATTTAGGGGAAGAAGCTTTGGAAAAAGGAATCTCAGCTAAAATTTCTTCCTGGAGCAGAGGTGCACCTAATACTTTTCCCATGATGGCTAAAATAACAGGGAATTATGTAAATTCTCAACTTGTTAAAATTGATGCACTTCAGGATGGGTATGATGAAGGTATTGCATTGGATAGATATGGATATGTATCAGAAGGTTCAGGAGAAAATATTTTTATTATAAGAAATGGTGTGATTTTTACTCCACCTTCCAGTTCAGCTATACTGGCAGGCATTACACGTCATTGTGTCTTTGTACTTGCACGGGAACTGGGTATTAAAGTAAAACAGCATGTTTTGCCCCGTGAATCCCTTTATATTTCTGATGAAGTTTTTATGACAGGAACTGCAGCAGAAATCACACCTGTAACTAAAATAGATAATATTATCATTAGCAGTGGGAAACGTGGGGAGATAACTAAGAAATTGCAGGATGAGTTTTTTTCAATTATTAATGGCAAGGTTAAGGATAAGCATAAATGGCTAACTTATATTTAATAACACCTGTTTTATTAACATTGCTTAATGCAAAGAATTTATATGCTGAAACTTTATTTCCCTTTTTCTATAATAGGTTTGAATTTTTGATTTTACTTGTAGCCCCGGGCTTTGTTTTTATAATTTTAATATTTTTTTTAGTTTACTATATCTTTAAATTAAAGCGAGACAATGCTTTTTGTTTATGCTTGAATTTAGAGAATATATGGAATTCTGCTTCTATGCTTGAAGCAAGAGAAAAGTCAGGTTCATTTATTTCTAAAGAATTACTGGATTCAGAAGATGGAAGAGGAAAAAATTCATTATATTATGCCGGGATTATTGCAGATTTTTTTAATCCTATTGGCTTGCAGGTTTATCAGAATATTATTGATTTTTCTCATATATATTATTTATTTGGACAGGACATAATTAATTATTGGGAAAATAAGAATTATAAATTATTAGTCCTGAATGAAAAGAGAAGGTCGTATCCTATGGATATTTATCCTTTGGCTGGATTTGAATATTTATCTCAAAAATGCCTAGAGCAAAGAAATTATTTGCGTGATATCCAAACCTCAAAGGACCTTTCCCCGGCAACGGCAAAAAGCAGTATTATGCCTAATATATGCTTGATTATTTTTTCATTTTTGGCTTTTATGAGTTTGTTTGTTTTTCTTTTTTCATATTTATTTTATCATGGCTATATTTAGGTAAATATTTAGAAAATACTAATGCTTGTTTGTATTGAATTATTTAAATAATTTAAATAATGTATTAGCCCGGTTCTATTCAGAGCCATTTAAAGGGGAGGGAAAACTTCTTCATATTTTGTAGAGGAAAAGCTTTACTGTATTAATGAAAACTACACAACGCAGCAAATTAAAAAGTGAAAAAATAATATTAACAATAAATTGCGGCAGTTCATCTATTAAATATTTGCTTTTTAATTATAGTAAACATAGAATAATGGCGGAGGGCATTATTGAGCGGATTGGAATAAAGGGTTCTAATATAAAACATGAAGTCCCGGGCAAGCCGGTTTATAAAAAGGAAGAAAAAGTCCCTGATCATCATAAGGCAGTTAAATTAATTATTAATATACTGCTTAATGAAAAATACGGAGTTATTAATAATATTAATAAAATAACAGGTGTTGGTCACAGGGTTGTTCATGGTGGCGAAATATTTACTAAATCTGTATTGATTGATGGAACTGATGGCAAGGTCATGAAAACATTTAAAGATTTATGTGATTTAGCTCCATTACATAATCCTAATAATATAATAGGCATAAAAGCAGCTATGGGCATATTGCCTGATATCCCTCATGTTGCTGTGATGGATACTGCTTTTTTGCAGACCATGCCTCCTCATTGTTATCGTTATGCTGTTCCCAATAAATGGTATTCTAAATATAGAGTTAGAAAATATGGTTTTCATGGTACATCCCATCTTTATGTATCGCGCAGAGCAAGTGTATTATTAAATAAAAAAATATCTGAATGTAACATAATAACCTGTCATATCGGAAATGGTGTTAGTTTTACTGCTATTAAAAAAGGGAAAGCTTATGACCACAGCCTGGGATTTACCCCATTGGAAGGGCTAATTATGGGTACACGGTCAGGCGATATTGACCCGGCAATAACAGGATTTATTTCAAAAAAAGAATCCATAGATATACATGAAGTAATAAATATGCTGAATAAAGAGAGTGGATTAAAAGGAATTACCGGTAAATATAATGATAGACGTGATATTTTTAAAGGTGCAAAAAAAGGAGATAAAAATTGTCAATTGGCAATAGACATGGAAGTGCACCGCATAAAAAAATATCTTGGAGCTTACATTGCTGTTCTGGAGAAGGTAGATGCAATTGTATTTACAGCAGGTGCCGGAGAAATGTCATGCGAATTAAGAGGAAAAGTGCTATGCAATATGGAAGCCCTGGGCATTATTCTTGATAAGAAAAAAAACAAACAAGCTGTTAGTCATAATCATGAATTTATTATAAGCAGTAATAACTCGTTAATAAAAATTTTTGTCATTCCTACTGATGAGGAACTTGTTATAGTAGAAGATACAATAGCAATAATTAATGGCAATTATGATATTCCTGATAAGTTTAAATATTCTTTTGAAGAAAAAGAATATATTAACAAGAGTTAACAAGAGTTAACAAGATGAGAGAAGAAATATATTTAAAGGAATTAGAAGAGAGAAATAGCAGTTAACCTTTACTATATAGTGTCGATATAATAAACTAAGGAAATAAAAAAATAAAAAAAAATATTAATTTTTTCGATATTTTTGTTGACATTAAAAAACAAACTGTTAAAATTATACAAAATATTGAATGAGGAGAGCGCTGATGTTCAAAAAAGTAGTAATTTTAATAATAACAATGCTTATATGCAGCAGTCTTTTATTTGGTGAAAAGCAGATTTACGTGCAGGCACCGGTATTAGCAGATTTTGAAGATTCCGGAAATATAACTGAATGGATAATGGATAGAACAAGTGCAAATATTGACCTTGAAGTGGTTGGACAGGATAAGAAAGGAGCTATTAAAGCCACGGAAGGCGGGCCGGATGCTTTATTTATCCCGGCTGATAAAAAGAAATATTGCTTAGGCATAAAAGCAGCTTTTAGAACAATGGGATATAATTTTATTGAAATTCGTCCGCCAGTGTATAAAGCAGAATCATATCCGCAACTTAAAGATTTATTTACTAATCCAATCCCGAATCCATATAAGAATAGATTCATACCTATACCGTGGCGAACAAAATCAATTGATGTCTGGGTTGCCGGACGAAATTTCAGGTATAATCTTGAAATTCACCTTCAAGATTTCAATGGGTTTGCTTATGCCCTGGACATGGGGAAGGTTAATTTTCCGGGATGGCGGAATCTGTCCAGGGAACTTCCTAATTATATTCCACAGGAAGAGCAGTATATTCCAAAAGAAAGACCGTTGAAATTTATTAAATACATACTTCGATCTGACCCTTATGAACGGGTTGATAAATTCTATATTTATTTAGACCATATGAAAGTTCTTACAGACATTTATATTGTGCGGTATGATGGAATAGATAATATTAGTGATACATGGTAAAATTTATTTACTAAGGAGTGTATAATGAGAAAAATATATTCATTATTACTTTCATTAATAGTGTTTTTGTTTTTTATTAATATAGGAATAGCTCAGGAAGAGACATCAGGAGCTAAAGGACAAATGATAGGGGGTGTATATTATCCAAAAGATACAAGCCAGCAAAACCTAACTACTATCCTGGTGGAAGATTTCGAAAATTGTGATGCATGGACATCTCTCATGCCGCCTAATCAGGGCTTCGCTAGAGCAAAAAAAGTCCTTGGCGCACCTAAAGCAGTAAAAGACGGCTCCGGTGATGCTGCATATTGTCTTGGTGTGAAAGAATGGTGTTATAGAAGAGGTTTTAAATGGACTGAAATTAAACCACCTGACCCAATCGTAATTAACGGAAAGATTAAAGGCTTATCTATCTGGGCTTTAGGAAGAAATTTCCGGCATCATCTGGAAATATGGATAATGAATTATCAGAACATTGAATATCCAATTGATATGGGCTCTTTGAATTTCAAAGGCTGGAGAAAATTAGAAGTCCGTATACCTATGTTTATCCCCAGTTATACAAAATATGTCCCCCAATACAAATCAATGTATATTACGAGATTTATTATTCGACATGACCCGGATGAAAGACATGGCAATTTTTATGTTTATCTTGATAATCTAAAAGCTGTTGTAGATGCGTTTGAAGATGATTATGATGGGATTGAAATGATAAATGAAATGGGAATCGAAAGATGGGAAGAGATTACTCCTAGTGAGGGCGCCGCCGCAGAAAAAGCGGGAACAGGCGCAGGCGGGCAAACAGTGCCATAAAAAGAAATATATTCCAGCATGTGCAGGAATGACATTGTAAGAATAGATATAATTATTAACAAGGAATTAATAAAAAAGGAGTTTAAAGAATTATTTAATTCTTTAAACTCCTTTTTTATTGGAAAAGAGAATTAATTTTGCTGATATGTTTTTGAATATATTCCATTATCCTTAAGTAACGAAGAAGATATAAAATAAAAGATATAATGTAAAGAGTTAATGCGATTATTAAAAAGGTATAAGGTATTAAGCTGTTACTTTTTAAAAATAGATAACCCAGGAAAGATAAGCATAGAAAGAATATCGAGCTTTTGCCTATGATATTTGAAACCGGAATAAAATTCTTTTTTTTGATTAAAATAGTAGAACCTAATAAAATAAAAATTTCGCGGATTAATATTATATAAAAAGCCCATATAGGAAAAGCTTTATATCTTGAAATTAAATAGCTGATAACAATAATAGTTATTTTATCAGATAAGGGGTCTAAAATTTTCCCCAGGTTTGTAATTTGATTTAATTTTCTTGCAAAATAGCCATCAAAATAATCTGTAGCAATGAAAAATAATAGAAAAAAGATGATTAATAAATTATTTTGATAGATATCATTTTTTATAACATATACAACAAGGGGAAGGATAATAATCCTGCTTAATGATAAGAGATTTGATATGGTGAAAATTTTTGTCATAGTAATAATATAAAAAAACCAAAATAATTTTTAATGTCAAGTAATTTAAAGGCTTTTTTTAAATCATTATTCATGTTTAAAAAAAAATATGCTTGCCGATATATCAGATATATCAATTGAAGAAAAAAAAGGAGGGGAAAATATGATAGTAAATAGTTGGATTAAAAACTGGGTAGAGAAAAAAATTAACTACTATGAGGCTTATTTGAAAAGTCATCGGAATTCTCCTATTAAAGAAGAGATTAAAGAAAGTATAAGAATTTTAAAAGAGCTAATATAATTTTTCAGGTGATGAAATCAGCTTGGGAAAGTTTTTCTTAATTATTTAATCTTTAAAAATTGGGTAACACATAAAAATGTATATAAAAAAATATATTAAATTTTTTTTCTATTCCTTGTTTTTAATTATAATCTGCTTTTCATGTCAAAAATATAAAACAATATTTATAAATGATAAAAAAATTCGCGTTGAAATTGTTGATTCTAAAGAGGAAAGGCAAAAGGGATTAATGTTCCGGGATAAACTTGATCCGGATAATGGAATGCTTTTCATCTTTGAAAATACCAGGATTTTAAGTTTCTGGATGAAAAATACTTTTATTCCATTATCAATAGCTTTTATTGATACAAACTGTTCAATAGTGCGCATAACTGATATGTCTCCATTAAGCGAAGATACATTTTATTCATCTGTCTATCCGGTTAAATATGCCTTAGAAGTAAACCGGGGATGGTTTAAATTAAATCATATCAAAGTCGGGGATAAAGTTAAGGGTCTGGAATAAGCATATTTTTCAATATTATTAGTATTGTTTAGATTAAATATTTTTATATTAAAACATCTTCAAAAATAGCTTCAAAATAATTCTTGACACAAGAAAAAATTGCCATATATTACAAAAGCCTTATCAGAACCCGCATTTTTTATAAAATTCAGTATTTAGGAGTCAGATGTGTTAACAGAAGAAATTATGAAAAACATTACAATTTCTAATGACAAGAAAATAATTCTATTAATTATTGATGGAGTAGGGGGATTACCATTAAAAGATGGTAAAACTGAATTGGAATATGCTAATACACCGAACCTGGATAAGCTTGCACAGGAATCTGCTTTAGGGCTAACTCACCTGGTTAGTATAGGTATTGCCCCAGGCAGTGGCCCGGCTCATCTGTCTGTTTTTGGCTATGATCCTGTTAAACATTTGATTGGGCGAGGGGTTTTAGAAGCTGCTGGAATAGATTTCCCGCTTACAGAAAAAGACCTGGCTGCAAGAGCTAATTTTGCTACCAGGGATCAAAATAGTATAATTCTTGATAGAAGAGCAGGTAGAATTCCTACTGAAAAAAACCAGGAATTATGCGAAAAATTACAGCAGGCAATTACTAAGATAGATGATACTGAAATAATTATTAAATCCGGCAAAGAACACAGGTTTGTTGTGATTTTTAGAGGTGATGGTCTTGATGAACCGGTATCTG
>SDBV01011734.1_pt1 | contig 11308 bp, 9 predicted proteins | sample 2277081 | NCBI WGS metagenome assembly SDBV01 (sample SAMN10402039, study PRJNA504765) | marine sediment metagenome | isolation source: marine sediment core GS10_PC15, 223 cmbsf | place: Arctic Ocean: Southern Knipovich Ridge | collected 2010
GAAAGAACTCCCCGGTTCCGGATGCACATTTGTTGCCCGTGGAAATATCCAGGATGCGGCCATCCCCGTCGATCTGGTACACCATCACCGTCTCTCCGCCGGCACTGACGATGATGCTCCTCGCGAGATCGCCACCGGAGACTTTACTCTCAGCCGTGGCTGCCGCTATGCCGTCGTGATTCAATGAGAACCTGAACGCGCTCTCGATTGCCTCCGGCTCGGAAATGGTAGCGGCGTCCACCATGCTTCTGAATTTTCTCCCGGTTACCGCCAATCGATGGACGCCACTAAACGCGGGGCGTTCGAGAAGATGCCGAATGACACTATCGGGATTCCCTTCGTGGGTGATCGATCCGTTATCCGTGACCCGTGGGTGGCCTTCAGAATCATCCGCGCTGACGTAAGAGACGGAGGCAGCACCGATGCATAAGCCTAGCGATTTCATCATATTTACCTTTTGCTGCTACAGTTTGGCGAAAAATCTCCCGGATTTCAAGGGCCTCCCGCCCAGGAGCAGCGGTGCGACGCCGCATCGCGCCGTCATGGGTTCATGAGTAGATCCAGCACAACCACGGTTTCACCCTCATCGACTTCACCTGTCCTTCGGAACCCGAGACGACGATACAGAGCATCGGCAACACCGTCGGCCTTTGCCTCGGCCAACGATTACACGTTGGGCGCGACGAAACCGCGCTGATCCTCGGCCGCGGACAGCCGGATACACTCGCGAAAGTTCTCCTTCGTGATTTCTCGTAGTTCGATTGACGATTTCGAGTTCATGAACCTAAAGCACCTCCGCAAGCTGGTGTGTTGAAGCCCCAAAAGCGAGTGGACGTGCGGTCTGGCATACCCATCGAAATGTGGGTACTCCGACGTGCCCATATTGTCGTCGCAGCGTCGTCCGGCGTCAAGCTGGCGGCGTGGAATTGATCAGCTGGGACAGGCCCTGATTCGGAGAACGAAGCCGAGGTCAAACGCCTGCGCCTTCTCTTCAGTGCTCCGATCCTGTGGTCGTTTCTTGCTGCTCATTCCCCCGCCTCTTGGCTGCTCTGTTCGTTGATGACGAAGATTAGATCTTTCTCATTCGCCCGATGGTTGGGTGTTTTCTACCTTATGGGTGGTAGTGTTGAGGCAGTGAAACAAACGCATAGGCACTTAGAAACATGAATGTGAGGCACAGCTTAGCTTTGGCCTCGGTTGTGGCTGCCACGCATTTTGGCATCGGCGCGGCTATCTCAGCCAAATCTGATGAATAGAATCATTGGCGGGAAAGAAGAAGTGACCGCTCAGAACGGACCTGTTCCAGTAACAGGTGTCTTTCAGCGGGAGATGAAACAGAGGAAGCTAAAATCGCTGATGACCCGGATGTAAGAGACAAGAGCGATACTTAAGTAAAAGGGTGGAGGCAGATAAATGGAACAGCAATCTCAGTGTAAATATCAGGCCGATTGTCATTTTTTTCAGATACGGAAGGCAACCGGAAGCGTCGAAGCACTGAAGGAAATCTTTTGCTATGGCGAGCATGGGGTTTGTAAGATTTTTCAGCGGCGTGAAAGCGCTCAGCCGGTGTCAATTATGTTGTGGCCCAATCGTAAATTGGAGCAGACATAAAGAAACATGAACGAAGTGGATCATGGTATTTCAATTTCCGTAGAGAGCGGTGAATTGTCTTTCCTCGAAGGCAGGTCGCAGATCCAAGAGCTACTGCTGGTAGCAGAGACCGTTCGAGAAGTAGAAATTCTGCATAAAGCATTGGACCGTATCGTCACACTCGAGAATGAAATGAAGGTACGTTAAGGACCGTTCACTAGTCTCGCTTGACAATATTTGTGGTGACTCAACACGGTTATTCTTAGATCTCGTGTGTTGCGCCAGATAGCTCAATCTCCTCAATGGAGTACGTAACCACGGTTTCGAACAGTTCTAATAAGCTGCGCGTCATGGCCATGATCGACCTTTTTACGGAGGTACCGAATATAAACATCGACAACATTCGAGGAAGTGAATCTGTAGTTGGCCCATACGCTGTCCAGTATTTGATCCCTTGTCACCACCAGACCGACATTTTCCATCAGGAACTTGAGCAGATCAAATTCTCTGCTGGTTAGGTCGATGAGTGCATCGGCTCGTGTCGCTTTTCGCGTCATAATATCCAGGACAAGGTCGGCTACCTGTAACTGCGGCTGGCTATTGAACTCGTCGACTTTTGAATTCAATGCAAGGTTCTGTTTTCCATTTTCTAGTGCCATCTGAATCGTCGCATTGAGCGTTTCGGTGTCAAACGGCTTTACCAAATACCCAAAGGGTCGGGCCTCTTTTGCCCTTTCCAGAGTCTCATCGTCGGAATAGGCGGTCAGATAAATGATTGGAATGCCTTGAGAGCGTGTTATTTTTTTACCCGCTTCTATCCCATCCATACCGGGGCCAAGACTAATATCAATGAGCGCCAGATCCAGCCCTTCACTCTGCGCGCCGGAAACTGCATCTTCACCGGTCCCGGCTAAGACGGGCACATTGTATCCCAAGGATTGAAGTGTTTCAGACAACTCGAGGGCAATAATGCACTCATCTTCGACAATCATGATTTCCGCTTTACTCATATGCCAAACATCCTAATGAACGGCCCTTTTTGCATCGGATCGTGTCGATCCGTCGAAAGTTATCTTGAACTGTGTCCGCGGATCCCGGGAGATAGCAAGGACCCCCTGAAGCTGGCTAGCCCAGGCGTGGACAAGCTTCAACCCCAACGATACGGCAGCAGATGGCTGTAGGGAATCCGGTATACCCACGCCGCTGTCGGCGACGACCAGAATGATTTTGCCGTCGGATCTGTAAAGGCTGATCTCCACTCGTCCGGGTGCATCGTCAGGGAATCCATGAATCATCGCGTTCGAAACAAGCTCATTTACCAGCATCCCACAGAGCACCGCTTGTTCCATATCCAAAGATATGCGCTCCGATTGGAATGAAATGTCGATTTTTTCATTTTTCTGCCCTATAGACCCGGAAAGATTCGACACCAGCATTTGCAGATAGGACGACATCTGTATTTCGGCCGCGTCATCTCGCTGATATAATAGCTCATGAACGATCGCTATTGCGCGAACTCTGCTGCGCATATTCCCAAGGGCAGTCTTAACGCCATCCTGTGCAGTTGCTCGGGCTTGAAGTCCTAGCAGGCTCTCGATCACCTGCAGGTTGTTTTTTACTCTATGGTGAATTTCCTTGATCAGCACTTCTTTCGAGGAAAGGGCCTCTTTCAGCAGTTCATTCGTCTCCGTCAATTCCACAGTCCTCTGCGCTACAAGTGTCTCTAGATCCCGCTGGGCATGACGAAAACTGCGTACCCAATTGATCAATCCGATGCTGACAAGAAGCATCCCGGCTACAGATCCGGCCTTCTCGAGCAAATCGTAGGCCATGCCAAATTTCACGAACTCATCAGCCACGTCTTTCAGAAACGCCCCGAATATAAGTGCGAATCCTGCAGCCAAGGGAATTTGTATCTTTCTTTTTTCGACGATCTGACTTATTATTACGATCCAACCCAGGGCGAGCAGCAAGACACATCCTTCTAAAACCACGTCACTGACATCAATGCTGGTTTTTTTCGGCTCAATGATAATGCCGATTACCACTACCGCAATAGAAAAGAGAACAATACTTGCGCCGATGTGTCTGGCGGATCCTTTGCCGAGAGCTTGAGATATCATCTTCATATCCCCATTATACCACCGATTGTGGTTTTCTTATCAATTCTGTAAACATTAGAGTCTTCTCATACTTGAGCGTCGGAAAGATAGCCGCGTTTTGCTGAGGTAGGATGTAATCAGTTTAGATTACAGGAGTAAATTATGATGTCTAATCGAACGTTACGAAGGTTTCTTGTTCACGCTGCCTTGGCGGCGCTCTCAGTGTTGCTGGTGTCCGCGTGCAGTTCCCCCATACTGGTTGGCGGGCTCCCCGGCGGAGCGGTTGATCTGTCGGTTCAGGGCACCATTCCAGTCGCAGCGACAACGTCCTCTTACTCAGGATTTTCGACAATGGCGGTCGGCGATCCAACTGCAATAGTACCGGTGATCGGGGTAGCAGGCACGCAGATTGGTACGCTTACCCTTACAAATGCGCTCATCGCACTCAAATCCATCGAATTTGAGTTGGCCGAGACGGATGAACATGCTGACGAACAGGCTACATTGGAAACTGGTGAATCGTCCAGCGATTTTGATGGACCGTATGTAGTGAATCTCCTTACCAATGTCATGACCCCCCAGCCGAACCTGACGAACCTAATCGCCGGTGTATACGAGGAGATCGAGATCGAACTCGATAAGATAGAGGGCGACGAAGTGGGCGAGGACGGCACAACACCGATCGTGGATTCAACCGACCCGCTTTTCGGGAGAAGTATTTACCTGGCGGGAACGTATTCGAACGTCGCAGGGACCCTTGTCGAGGTTCCGTTCACCATGGCGTTTGACCTGGACGCGGAGTTTTCACTTGCCGGAGCCGGTGGCACATCGGTGGGCATGGTGATCGATGCCGACACCGTCAACTCGATTATCATCGCGTTTCGGCTGAACAAGTGGTTTGACTTCTCCAATCCGGAAACAGAAAAAGGAGTGGATTTCTCGAACCTTACCATTGACCCAGTCAACGGCATCGTGCTTGACGAGACTGAAACTGCCGCGGATCTGAACGCAGGCAACGTGCAGGAAGTCATCAAGAAGAATATCGAAAAATCAGCCGATTACGGCGAGGATAGCGACAACGACGGCGAGCTCAGCTCCGAAGAAGATGACGACCCGGATACCGAGGATGGTGAAGATTCCTAATCCGACCGCGGGTCAAGATTTTTGCACAGGGCCGTCTGAGAATCATCTCAGACGGCTTTTTTGCGGCACGGACGGACCGACACACGCCGCCCGTTGGCTCTGCGGGACAATCTATGCTAGTATCAGCATAGCTCCATATCGGCAAGAGGAGGACCTAAGTGAATCGCTCCGAAAACTGTTTCAAGAAACTCGACCGCATGAACAGGACACTCAGACACGAAGAGCCGGATAGGGTTCCAGTGAGTGATTTTTTTTGGGGCGGTTTCCTCAGGAGATGGAGGGAAGAGCTCGGCCTGCCGAATGACGCGGATATATACAAATACTACGATCTTGACTGGATCGTCACATTTCCCAATATGGATCCCCATATCAAGCAGTTTGAGATATTGAGGGAAGATGACTCCGAAGTCGTTGTCAGAACCGGATACGAGGCGGTAATCCGGAAGAAATTCGCCGATCCGATGCCCGCATACCTCTCATTTGAAACCGATACCCTCGAGAAAATGGCGTCGTTTCGTTTTGATGACCCATGGGACGAACGCAGATTTTTCAAGTCAGGAGACAATCAACTCGGTGGTGTGGGAGATAGTTTCTCTAGAAATCTCCCCGCCTGGACCGAATCGGTAAAGTCGCTTCATCCCGATATCCCGGTTTATGGAAGCATCGCAGAAGGTCACGAGCAATTATGGAGAATTATCGGCACTAACAACGTACTACTGTGGATCGGACTCTATCCGGATGAACTCGGAAAGTTTATCGAACGGATTGGGGTGTTTCTCTTGGAACTTGCACGGGCACAGACAAAGGCGGCAGACGGACTGCTGGATGGATTCGTGATCTGGGGCGACGTGGCCTATGTAAATGGGATGCTGTTTTCTCCCGATTTCTGGAGAAAGCACTTTAAGCCGATCGTGGGAGAGCTCATCAGCATCTGTCACCAAAACAAGCTTCCGGTAATCTATCACGGCTGCGGAAACGCATCGGTGTTGTTTGATGACTTTATCGAAATGGGGCTCGACTCGTACAATCCGCTGGAGGCCAAGGCAGGACTTGATGTCGTGGAACTCCGAAGACAGTACGGCCATAGAATGGGTTTCTGCGGCAACATGAACGCTCTTTCTTGGGCGACGGTACCGATGGCGGAACTGAAAGCCGAAGCATTACGGAAGCTCAACGCCGCAAAGGGCGGTGGCTATATCTTTCAGTCCGATCATTCGGTCCCGAGCAATGTCAGCGCCGAGCGCTATGAATACGTGATCAATCTCGTGCGGGAGCACGGCACCTATCCTCTTTCGCTGGGAGAGCACGACATTCCGGACTTGAAATAGCAGGGCGAAGGAGGCTGGCTATGGAAGCCAAAGGTCAAGTTTACGCATGCGATCTCCGGAGCAACTACCTTCGTAATCCTCTTGGGATCGATGTCCGGCAGCCGAGGCTTAGTTGGCTGGTCTGCGGTGAAGAGATCGGACAGCGGCAAACCGCCTATCGAATACTCATCATCATCCTCATCCGAACTTGTTGAGGCAGCACCGGATATATGGGACAGCGGTACGATCGGGACCTCGGCATCAAGCCATATTCGGTACGGAGGGCCTCCGCTTACAAGCGGACAGCAGGTCTATTGGAAGGTGCTGTTGTGGGACAGGAATGGGCGAGCCGGAGACCCATCCAGAGTCGCCTGGTGGGAGTCGGGGCTATTCGAGCAGAACGATTGGAAAGCACGTTGGATCACCGGCATCGTTCCGAGCCCACTATTCCGCAAATCATTTGATTTATCAAAGCCCGTGGCATCCGCGAGACTCTACATATGCGGGCAGGGCGTATACGAAGTATATATCAACAACCAGCCCCCGAGCGACAACGTCCTCGGCCCGCACCTCAGCGTCTATCCTGTTCGGATGCTATATGACACGTTCGACATTTCCGACGAACTGCGGATAGGCAAAAACGCACTGGCTGTCCAACTTGCGCCCGGCTGGTTTGGTGGTGATCGAAGGGGCGAACCGATAAAGAAACCGGAAGGACCGGGGCATGCTCTCATTGCACAAATCAGTATCCGTTACGCCGATGGATCGAGTGAGATCATCGGCACCGACACGGACTGGAAGACCGCCGATAGCCATTTCACTCCAGTCATCAGCAACTGGATTCATTGCTACCATGAATCCGGTGAGTTGTTCGACGCTGAAAACGCTCCGTCTGCATGTGAGTCGCCGCTGTACGATGACACGGCGTGGGAGTCCGCACGAGCCGCGGAACCTCCTACCAAAAAACTATCCGCACGAATGATAGAGCCGAATCGAATTGTCGAAGTCGTCCGCCCCGTGGTCGTCTCTGCGGTACGGGAATCGATTGACAGCGCCACCTTTGCCGCCACGACACATGAAAACGGCGCTAAGAACTGGTCTCGGGAGACCATGACGTTTCCCGGTTTTGCCAAACATTGGAAGGAGTGGTTTCAGAAAACATACGCCGGCCACCGCGGCCAAGACGTAGCTGAAATAGAAGTGGATTTTGGCAAACATGTATCCGGGTGGGTAAGGATAGATGCTACCGGACAGCCTGGAGACACGGTTACCACATTCGGCCTCGAGCAACAACACTTGGGAGGAACAGGAACCGAACAAGTAGGTCAGCGCTTTGCGCATCGCGTTTTTCGGTACGTACCGATTCATTTCTCCGGCAGCAAAGAAAAGCCGCGCATCGAGAATATTCGCGCGGTGGCTGTCCAGAACGATATTCGAGGGACCGCCCGATTTGAATGCTCCGATGAAACGCTGAATCGAATCCACAATGCATCTGCCCGGACATGGGCGGTGCATATGCTGAGTGGAATGCCGATGGACTCTTGGCGGGAGCGATTTGGTACGGCGCTGATAGAGAACTGTGAATCCGCGGTTCTGTGGAACGATATGGGGGCGTTCTATTCAAAGTGGATGATGCATCACCGAGACCAACAGCGCGAGGACGGATACTTCGCTATGAGTGGAGCTCCAATCAGCTATGATTATTGGGCGCCCAATTCCGGAAAGAACGCGATTATCCTTGTGCCATGGCTTATGTATCTGTACTACGGCGACAGAAATGCCGTCGAGGAAAACTATCCCGCCATATGCAAGTGGCTTGAATTGTGTGCTCCCAAGAGTGATACAGGGCGGACGTGGCAGGCGCCTTTAGACCACGGCAATGCCGAGGCCGGATTCGGTGACCACGCCAGGCCGGAAGCGAGATGGTATGAACCCCACACCGGCGATCTTTTTGAGACAATTCACACAATACACTGCTTTCGGATGGCGGAGCAGATGGCCCGCCTTCTTGAAAAAGCTAAAGACGCCGCCAGGTATTCCGAAATTCGTGAGCGTTTGACAGCAAAGGTGAATCGACCGGAGTTTTTCGATCGATCTACGGGACTGTATGGAAATGGCGATCAGGGGTGTCACGCCCTCGCGTTACACGAGAATGTTGTGCCGCCGGAGCTGCGGACCAAGGTTGCGGAGAATCTAATAGAGGACATCACCACTACACGAGGCAATCACCTGAACACCGGGTTTATCGGCACGTGGTATCTCCTCAAGGCCCTTATTCTCCTGGGCCGGCCCGACGTGGCCGTAAAAATAATTACCAACCCATCCTCACCAAGCTACGCCACGATGCTCCAACATCCCGATTCGCCCGAGGAGCTGACACTTTTGCCTGAGTTCTTCAACAGCGGGATGATCCCTCATCCGGGCTGGTGTAGTGTCGGATTCTGGTTTTACCAATCCCTGGCGGGAATTCACGCCGACTGGAACTCTCCTGGATTTGAACGATTCAGCATAAGACCACAGATTACGCGGGAGCTTGAATGGATAAAAGCAGAATACGATTCCATTGCAGGTAAGATCGGAGTGGATTGGAGCTATCGAGCCGGACAGATTGAGATACGAGCGACTGTTCCGATCAATACCAGCGCACTCGTTCACGTTCCCGCGAAGCGTCGCGAATCCGTCGAAGCTCCTGATAATGCGCGTTTTGTTGAAATTGCGGAAAGCAACGCGGTGTTTGAAGTAGACGGCGGCACGTTTACCTTCAGGACCGGCGAGGAGAACGTCCTTGTGTAATCGAAAAGACAATCGCGATCGTGGATTCTACAGAAACGTGTGCTGGTGAATGGAATCGTCGTCAACTCTTACAAAGGAATGCTCACCGTCGTGGGGTAGAATGAGGGTTCCACCGGTTTTGCGGGCCCACTCGCACATTTTTATCCGGCTGTCCCGGTCGTGGTCCCTGGACCAGGCCCAGTCGGCGCCCCATTCGGGTCGCTGCAAATTGAGTATGTGGAGTGCGAGATCGCCCAGATAGCAGGCCGACTCGCCATCCACCGTAACGACAACCGACTGGTGACCGATGGTATGTCCCGGCGTCAGAACGCAGGCAATGGTGTCGGTCAGGTTGGTATCCCCGTCGATTAACCTGAGCTTGGCGGCGCGATCGATCGGCTCAAAATACAATTCCCACGCCTCGGGGGCATCCTTGCACGCCTCGGGGGTATCCTTCCGCGCCGCGTCGGCTTCAATCTGCTGCATGACGAACTCGGCGTTCACAAAGGCAGGTACGTTTTTCCCATCCACGGAGCGCATGTTGCCTTGGATATGATCGCCATGGGCGTGGGTGATAATAACGCGAGTAACGTCGTCGGCAGACACACCGAGTTTTGTCAGCTCCGCGAAGGTTCGCCCCGGTACCGCGGACTCATCCTTGAAGGATTCGATCTCGCCAAAGCCTGTATCGACAAGGGTTATGCCGGCGGGTTCACGAATCAGGAGCGGGCGGACGGGTATGCTGAAGTTTCCCTCGCCATCGTCGGCCACATGGGCGGTCCACTCGGCCCTCGACGCGGTGGCGAATACCGAGTCGCCGGAAATCGGGATCTGGGCGTCGAGAAGTAAATCGAGCCGAACGGTTCCAAATGTGATACCTGGCATGGAAAGCTCCTTATGGGCACATCGAAAAACTACCCTATTGATGGATACGATCGATGGCAAGTCTATACACCATAGGGGTTTTTCGTATGTGCACGGTGCCAGGTTGCAGTTTTTCGAGATGCCCTTATGTAGAGGCGGGCTGAAGACGTGTCATCTGGCATGGCGTGCCGGCCCAAACGACCGTCTCATAGTATCTCTCCTGAGGAAAAGCGGCAACCCGCAGGACTGGGAGGTTCCTGTTATGGGTTTCGGGTGAAGGTAACCCCGCGGAATCGATACGAAAGGTACGCCGGATCGGCGACTTAGGATAGAATGGATTGCGGGGGAGAGGCATGAAACTATTGGACGGACACATACACCTGCACGAGCATGCGGGAGATTACACGGCGTTTTACGATCGGCTGAAGCGCTCCGGGGCCGCGGGTGGGGTCGTTCTTTCGCTCCCACCCGGCCGTGACGGTGCCGGCATGTCGGCGGAGGAGAGAATCAGGGGTGTAATCCGTTGCACCGACGGGCATCCAGAGCTTTACCCCTTTTTCTGGATCGATCCGGTGGGTAAGAACGCCGCGAGGGAAGTGGCTCTCGCGTTGGACTCGGGCATCAAGGGCTTTAAGGTGATCTGCGGTGACTTCTATCCGGGGGACCCGCGGGCATTGGTAACCTACAGATCGATCGCCGCCGCCGATCGCCCGATGTTGTTTCACTCGGGCATTCTCTGGGACGGGATGGCCTCATCCAGGTACAATCGCCCCGCGGAGTTCGAGGCGCTAATCGATGTAGAGGGGCTCCGGTTCAGCCTCGCCCACATATCGTGGCCATGGTGCGACGAGCTCATCGCGGTCTATGGGAAGTTCCTCGCGGCACGAGGGCGCAACGTAGAAATGTTCATCGACACCACACCGGGCACTCCCCGGATTTACCGTAGGGAAGCGCTAACCAAGCTGTTCACAGTCGGCTACGATGTCGAGAACAACGTGATTTTCGGCTCCGACTGTTCCGCGCCGGACTACAATTTCCCATGGACCGAAGAGTGGGCTACCCGCGATTCCTCGATATTGGATGAGCTTGGATTGTCGGAGGATGTCAAAACCCGGATGTTTTCGACGAATCTCGAGAGATTCTTGGGTGTTTCCGCCGAAAAAGTGGTTCGAAAATCACTAAAGCCGGGTGAATAGCTGATTTCACCCTCGGTTCTCGAGTTCTTGGATCACATCGTCAAAGGGAATATTGAGCTCCGCGAGCAGCACAAGAAGGTGATAGATCAGGTCGGCTGCCTCGGAGGTCGTTTCTTCGCGGCTCGTCGCGAGAATAAGCTCGACGGCTTCCTCGCCGGTCTTCTTTCGAATCTTTGCTTCCCCTGAAGTAAACAGATAGCTGGTGTACGATCCCTCGGGCAGATTTTCTTTTCGGTCCTGAATCACTTTGACAAGACCCTTTAGGGCAGATTCCCACTGCCCCACCTGGACCATCTCGAAAGCCTCCGCGGGACTATCATCGCTTGGGCTCGGT
>SDBV01011735.1_pt1 | contig 11307 bp, 12 predicted proteins | sample 2277081 | NCBI WGS metagenome assembly SDBV01 (sample SAMN10402039, study PRJNA504765) | marine sediment metagenome | isolation source: marine sediment core GS10_PC15, 223 cmbsf | place: Arctic Ocean: Southern Knipovich Ridge | collected 2010
CCCTTTGATATCGAAATGGCAGCACTCAACGTGGCGGTTACCATTCGGAACGGAATTGGACGGAGCAAGGACGTGACTACGGAATCAGCGGAAGGTGGGCAGCGGAGCTATTCGCAGGTGGTGGCGCTGTCTGCGAGTGTGCGCGCGGTACTGAATCAGTATCGACGGGCGAGGTTTGCGTAGTGAGCATCACGGTCAGAGGCCTAGCTGCTTTGCAACGCGGGATATCTACGGCTGCTAAGCGGTACGAGAACGCCTCCGGGGGTGCGCTGTATCTACAGATGACCCGCACCCTGAATGAGGCCACCCCGCTTGTCCCGGTAGATACAGGCAGGCTTCGTGCGTCGCAATTCGTGTCGGCGCCTAGCAAGTCAACTGGTCGACTGACTGTTCGTGGTGGATTCGGGACCCTGTATGCGGTGCCCGTACATGAGCGGCACCCAACCAAGAAAAAGTTTCTGCGGATCGCATTCGACAATCAGAAGACTCGGGCAGCGAAAAACATTGCACTGGACACCCGGCGGCTTGTGAAAGAGGGCAAGGGGTTCGGGGATATCAACCACCAGTTCCCGACGAAGCCCAAGCTGACAGGCTGACGGATGGTATCGACGAATGGCAAGGGTAGACACCCTCATAGCGCAGGCAATCGAAGATGATATCGATACCATCATTGATAGAGACTTCCGGTTTATCCTCACGCCTAAGAACGTGTTTGTCGGGCACCTACGCCCGCATGGTAGCGGTATCCCAGAGGAAGCTGTCTTTGTGGATCAGAGTGGCGGTGCTGGCCCAGGTCGCTATTTCTCTGGCACGCCAAACATCAATCGCATCAACGTGCAGGTCCTTTATCGTGGACGGCGCAAGCAGGTGGATGAGGCCCGCGACACCGCAGACCAGATACGCGAGGCCCTAGAAAAGGTGGTTATTACGAATATCATTTACGTTCATGCGTTGGAGAGTGCGCCGATGGCGGCGGGCTTGAACAGCAATGAACGGTCGGTTTTCTCGATGAATTTCGAGGTAGCACAGCAAGGAGTCAAGTAACATGGCAGCAACACCAGGTGCAGCACACAAAGCAGTTATCAAGGTTGGAACAGCGACTGTCCCAACTGCTCTGCTACTCGGCATGAATGCCACAACGCTCACGGAGGACCGCACTGTCATTGACGTGACCGACTTCACCCTGGACGACAAGCGAAAGTTTCTCGGGCTGAAGTCCGGCACGATGACTATGTCTGGGTTTAAGGACAAGACTGATGCCGGACAAGTAATCCTAGATCTCGCGATTGTCAGCGGAGTGGACATCTTCGTGCGTCTCCTGCTTGATGGTCTGACAAACGGCTTTGAGGTCGTTGTCAAGGTAGCAAGCAGAGACATCAATGTCGGGATCGACGATGTTGTGACCATCACATACAACCTGGAAATCACGACCAGCGCTGCTGGTAATTCCGTAACAGTGCTCCCGTAGGGGTAGATGTAAAGCATGGCAGCGATACCCCACGCCGGACATTCGGTTACCGTTAAGTTCTATTGCGGGTCAACCGCAATGGTTGCGGAGCCAACCACGGCTCTCGGCGGCAACGTGTACCAGATTACGGATGCGGCTAGGCGCGTGCTGGATCCATCAGTTGTGGTCACGGTAAGCGTTGGCGCAATCACTGCGATTGACTATCTGTTTGGGAAGATCACGACTGACAGCGCGAGTATTCCTACTGTTGGGGGATCGTTCATTCCCGAGGAAGCCGTTCTGTCCAGCAACGCGATGGACGTTGCGATCAATACCTCGCGGGCTGTATTAGATAGAACTCCGTTTGGGCTGACGCCTGGAGACGGCAATCGCCTCAAGCTACTAGGGCTGAATGACTTCACCATCACGTTTCAGTTCCATGGCGAGGCAGATACAGGGAGCGGGAACATAGGTGAGTGGTTTGGATCTTTCTTTGAGGGCAACGTAGGGACTGTCCCGTTTGTTACCGAGGTCGATCTCGGCGGCGATCTATTCCGGGCATGGGGGGTTAACCCCACGCAAGACATCACCGTGCCAATAGACGATCTGCTGACGTTTGCAGTGACGATTGTAATCCATGTGAGGGACACGGCAAACGAGGAAGCGAGTGTGGTGGATACCGTTGCGTTTGGTCATGGATCTTAGTTCGATGCAGTAGTACCGCGAAAGCGGAGAAAGGTTAGGGTAGTGAGATGGCGAAGGCAGCGGAGAAAAAATACGAAGAGAAAAAGTCGTTTGAGCTTTGCGTCGAGGAAGCGCAGGCAAAGCAGGAAAGCAAGACCAAGCACCCTCTGGTAGATGTTCCCGGCGGTCAAGTTGAAATTCGCGAGCTAACGATTGAGGGCTTGGGGGATCTGCAAAAATTCCAGAAAGGCCCCGACGGCGAGACTGACGGTTTGCGCGCTGCAATAGCGATTGCGCTGTTCATGTGTTATAACCCTGACACGGGCAAGCCATCGTGGAGAAACACCCCGAAGAGAGTCGCTTGGTTCCGGAAGCTTCCATTGTCTGTGATGCGCCCCGGTGGATGGCTTCATGCTATCGACTCTGAGGCGGGGAAAATCATGGTTGAGGCTGTTGACCCAGAGACCGCAAAAAAAAACTCAGGAAGCACCCATGGCGACAGTTCACCTTCCGGCTAGCGAAGGATCTTGGTTACACTGTAGCTGAACTAGAGTCCAGAATGTCTGTCTCTGAACTCACAGAGTGGGCAGTGGTCATGGGTATGTGGGCCGACGACGAAAAGGCGGCTATGGACACTGCGCGATCCAAGACGGGTTCGGGCAAGGGCGGTGGTGCGTTCAGTGCAAAGGGGAACTATCCACACGGGATCGGACCAAACAAAGGCCCGTATGTGAATACCAGGGAAGAGGCGATAGCGCTCGGGCTGATGGATGCACCAGCGGGCGCCTGAGCGGCGCGCTGGGGAGTTGTGAGTTGTGGCTGAATCGGTAGGCACCCTAGTAGCGGATCTCTCGTTAGGGGGGATCTCGCAGTTCCAGTCGGGGCTGAAAAAGGCCGGGACGGGATTCGATAAGCTCGGCGCCGCTGCGAAGATCGCGGGCGGATTGATCGCGGGGGCTATCGCGTTCAAAGCAGTGCAAGCATTCAGCGAGGCCGTGGGTGCTGCCATTGAGTTTGAGAAAGCAATCGCAGAGGTTGGGACGCTGACGAATGCGACTGCCGCAGAGACCCAGGCATTAGCGGATAACGTTAGCAGGTTGTCTGCGGAGTTCGCGAGCCCGGCAGTGGAAACAGCGGCAGCGCTATACCAAACAATTAGCGCGGGATTCAGTGACGCAGCGGATAGTTCTGCGATCCTGAATGCGTCACTGAAGTTAGCGGTTGGCGGTGTGACAGACACGACGACTGCCGTTGATGGACTGACTACGATCCTGAGCGCGTATCAACTGGACGCTACGCAGGCAGGCAATGTATCCGACAAGCTCTTCGTCGCGATGAAGGCCGGCAAGACAACCATCGGAGAGTTGTCTAGCAGCATGGGTGCGGTTGCGTCGATAGCCGCGACGTTGGGTGTGAGCTTAGAGCAAACTCTCGCGGCGGTGTCTGCGCTCACGACTGGCGGAAAGAAAACAAGCGTTGCGGTTACTGAGTTGCGTGGCGCATTCGTGAATATCTTGAAGCCGAGTGCCCAAGCTGCGGAGTTGGCTTCTGCGCTTGGCATTGAGTTCAACGCTGCGGCGTTGAAGTCCAAGGGTTTAGCAGGATTTCTGGAAGACGTACGACAGAAGACGGGCGGAAGCACAGAGGCAATGTCCTTGCTGTTCGGCTCAGTCGAGGCAGTGGGCGCAGTGCTTGGCTTGACCGGCCCACAGATGGCAACCTTCAATAAGATTCAGGAGGACATGGGGAAATCTGCTGGAGCATCCGAGCAAGCATTTTCCAAGATGGCGGACACGACGGACTTCAAGATCAAGAAGTTGGATGAGGCATGGGAAGGGTTTAAGCGCACGCTTGCTGATACCGTTGTGCCTGTTGTCACGGTCACTGTCGAGGCCCTGAATGATATCGTCGAGGGCGCTGGTGATGCGATTGGCAGCTTGGACAAGCTCGGGAATGCAGCGAGGGCAACGGCCAAAAAGCAACAGGCACTTGCTGATTCCACGCTTAGCCTAAAGGAGCGCACGTCATCGGCACAAGACACCCTGAAAGAGTTTGGGCTTGATGTAAAAGAGGTCGAGAACCTGTTTTCTGGAGCAGGTGACACACTCCAGCGATTTGGGTTTGCAGGAGTGGACGGGGTTGAGGCGCTAGAAAAGGCAGTACTTGTCCTGATAGAGGAGGAGAAGAGGCTAGCAGACGAAGCTGACAAGTGGGCTGCATCACTTACTGGTGCGGGAAAGATAGGGGAGAAGGTAGGAAAGGCTGTTGCAGATGTTCTTGGAGGTGCAAAAGAAAAGACCAAGGGCCTCAAGGAAGAGGTCATCAGTCTTGGCGAAGCACTACTAAACCTGGAGACCGAGGGCGCAGGGCTAACAAGGATTTTCAAGGAAGCCACCGCCGCTGCTGAGACAGCTAGGATGGCGGCTGCGACGGCGGGCCCTGGCGTGGACTTCGCCCAGGGTGGCCTGCGTGGTGCGTTCGGGCCGGGGCCGGGCGGAGGGCTCAGGGGATTGGGCGTGACGGGGGAGGTCGCTGCTGGGGAGGGTCCGGGTGCTGGGTTGAAGGCGGCGGGGGATGCAGCGCTGGAGGCAGCAAAGGGCGCGTCCGGGCTAGAGGAAGGGCTGGCATTGTTCGGCGCACAAGTGTCCGGGGTGTCCGCCGCCCTCGCAACCGGCAACTTAGTGGGTGCTGCTATTTCGCTCGTAGCAAGCACAGGGGCCCTGGATGAAGTGATGGCCAGTGTGTCGAATGTGGCGAACGCGCTGGTCACTCCGTTCGAGGATATTTTCACAGCCATATCTGTGCTTGTCGAGATAGTGGCCGACCTGGTAGAGAGCGCCCTAAGGCCCCTGATACCGATCATACAGCCACTCGCAAACCTGATGGTTGTACTGGGGGAGCTATCTGCCGCGATGCTTGAGCCGATGCTCATGATCACAAACGCATTCGGGGCACTGGAGCCCGCACTGTCTGTGCTTGGCAGTGGGATAAACTTTGTCTCGAAAGTAATATCGTCTATTTCCAAGGGATTCCTGTCAGTCTTTATTGGCGTGCTCAAGCTCGTGGACAAGCTCAAGGTTTTCCGGGTTGGGGACGACATCAAGAGGCTTGAAAAGGCCAGGAGAGAAATCGGCAAGCGAGAGTCGGCGAACGAAAAGGCAGCCAGTAAGGCGCTTGAGGAGAGGCGAAAGGCATTCGAGGAACAACAGAGAAGGCAAAGCAATCAGATTGTCCCGGTCATAAGGCCACTGCTTGCTGTTGCTGATGCAGCGGAAAAAGTGAATGAGCAGTTCCGGCAACTCCCCTCTGGGTTCAAGCTCCGGGCGGCGATATTTGAATCCCTTACTAGCATCGCGCGTGAGCCCGCGCCTGGTCAACCTGGTGGCGTGCCGCTCGGCCCTTCGCTATTTGAGCAGGAGCGAGCGCAGATAGCGGCTGCTGGTGGACCCGGCGGATTGACGGAAGGCGTCGCGGCTGGTCCAGGTATCAACATAGAATCCATGCAAGTTGTCACGCCAAATGCCAATGGGTTTGCTGATGACCTGAACGCGATAAAAGAGCGAAGCGCTGTAGTGCGAACAGGAAGCGCAGCAGGCAACGAGGCGGCATTCTCGGGCACCCCAGGGTAGCACTAGGGCAGCGCCAGGATAGCATGCCGTGTCTGACTTTCTCACACTCAACGGCTTCGCGATCCCCATCGCAGAGAGTGTCCAGCAATTTGACGTTGTAGGGGATCCCGTTCGCCGCGCGATAGATGGGCATGCGCTATTAGGCGAGAACCGGCGCTTGCGTCGCTGGACAATGCGGACCCCCCTGATAGACCACGCGGAGGCGGAGGCCCTCCGCCTGTTGATCATAGGAAAGGGACACTACTGGTCATTCGACGCAACCACTATCGAGCGAACGGTCTACTCTTCCAGGGGAGTAAGGGACGCATCGCAGCTAGGCACGCCTGCCGTAACAGCAGACTCAAGGTATGGGGCGAATGCGCTAGAGATGAACTCAGGTGAGAGCGTGAGCTGGACGGGTCTTGATGTCAATACGTCAACAAAGTCTACATCGATGGTGTGGGTAAAGACAACAGAGGGCGGAGGGTACGAGCACCATATCAGGCTTTCTAATGGTCTCCGGTATGTGGCTGGGATTCTTGAGGGAGCGCCAGTACCAAACGGGATGATGACGACAACAAGCACGTCGTTCGTGTTGCGGTATCCGTCAAGCGGAACGAGTGACGTAGCAGTTGAGTTTGACGATCTCGTGGTGCTCCCGTTCGAGATCACGGCAGCTATGGCGCTGGCCTTCGGGACAGGGATCCTCCCGTTTTCGGAACTGCCCGTGCTCTTGGCTGATGGTGACTTTGTGAATGGAGAGTCTGTACTGGTGCAATCGGATCCCGCGCAGCTAGGGATGCCGATCACAAATGCGGCGGGGTTGCGCGCGTCGATATCGTTCTCCCTGATGGAGACACTTCCGCTGGTATAGGGGCGGGTGGTGCAACACGATGACAGACTACCTCACGGTCAACCGGTTCCCGATCCCGATCATGGAGTCGAGTCCGATCATCCAACCACAGGGGCGCTACATGCGTGGCGTGGATGGGTTTGGCGGTAGCTCGTTCACAAATTTCAAGCGCGCATGGCGACTCCGCACCGCCCTGATGGATGCGGCGGAACTGGAGGCAGCCCAGGGGTTACTGTTGGGGGAGGGGCATGCCTGGGATTTCGAGGACGCGGCACTGTGGCAAACATCCAGCAGGGGGCTACCACTAGCTGGGTTTGTGAATGTGGCCAGGGGTACGTCTATCAAAAAGTACGGGTCTGCGGCAGCGGCGTTTACAACCTCTGGGCAGCTAACATGGCTAACCGGGTTACAAGAGCGGTGGACCGTGGCTATGTGGTTTAGTCCCGCCGTGGAATCGTTTGATCATAGGGTGTTTGATTCTGATGGAAATTTCTACTTAGACGGCGTGCTGGGCGCTGACCCCGGCGGGGTGTCCATCGCGGTGGATTCCGATAGCGGTGATCTAACGATAGACGATGATGGCGCGGACATCCACATAGACGATCTCATAGCCGTCCCCTACCTCATGTCCCCCTCGCTCATCGCATCCGTCGCCGCAGACAATAGCCCGTTCAGCCCGCTGCCCGAGATAGAAATCAGTGGCGACATCGCGACGGCTGGCGGACTAAAAACCGGCATCATTCCTGCCGCTATTGTGCGCCCTGAGACGTTCAGCCGGTCCACCGTCCACCTTGCTGGCGCGCTAGGCGGCGCCCTATCATTCGACTTGGTAGAGGGGTAGGCTCGCGCGATGCGTACGATTTCCGATAGAGAGGCAGAGCTACTTGAGAAGCGCGGCTACATGGCTGAGCTACGTTTTGAGGTGAAGGATGGGGACGGGACGTTTCAGAAGCTCGAAAACTTCCAGGGCCATAACTGGATCCTTGGCGCCGAGTGGGGAGACGATACGGATAATCAGGTAGACGAAGCGACCATACTGTTGCGGCGGAACATCCAGGCGCATTCGCTCGCTCCCCTGATGGAAGACTCAGAGGCAAACCTGAATGCCGCGCACAGCTATGACCCTCTGCTAGACTACAACCGGGAATGCAAACTGTCTGTGCGGATTCGGGCTACCGACTCCTACGACCCTGATGGAGACCCGGACGACCCCGCCTACACACTTGTCTTCCACGGTCTGATTGACCGTGTGTCCTGGGCAACCGACGTGGTGACGGTGGAGTGCAGGGGGCTTGGGAAAATCCTACAAAACCTTATCATCTTTTCTACATCCGCTGTCCTGGGCGGAGACGTCAATGACCTGTTGCCGGTGGTCGAGACCACAAACGATAAAGTGGAGGATGTTATCCAGACTATGCTGGATGATCGGTTTGGCGTAGACACAAAGCGCCTGTTCTCAAAAACTGGTACAGATGCGGTTCCATTCAAGCCAGGAGCGCCGCCAAGCGGAGAGTCCCCTGGGTTCGTGCTCTCACCATCCTACATGTTAACCCAGGGCCAGTCCATCATGGAGGCTATTGTCGAAATGACAAAGGACTTCCAGTGGCCCGTGCGCTACAGATTCAACGAGGACATAGGCGATTTTGAGCTGACCCTGTACGATCCGTTTGACGATAGCCCGACGCCCGTCCACACGTTCGATCCCAAAGACAACCTGAGTGTTGATGAAATGTCAACAACAGATGAAGACATCGTGAACGTGGTGATCGTCCAATTCAAGCTAAACGACGGGGATGTTGATAGCAGGCTATTTGTATCCGAGGATGCTACGAGTAGATCTGATTTCGGGGACAGGGTGCGGATTATCGCTCCCCCCGCGACAGATGCAATCAGGACTAGCGTCGAGGCGCAGGTGCTGGCAGACCTGATACGGGATCAACTAAAAGATCCGAAGACTAACCTCACGATCACCGTCCCATTTTTCTACTGGGCCGAGGTCCACGACTTCATGCAGATGGACGCGAACGATATCCACATGTCGGAGAATATCGTGGCGAAGGTGCGGGCACACAAGCACACAGTAGAGGCAGGAAAATCGTCTACACAAATCCAGCTTGTGGATGGATCCGACTTCGCATCATTCCAGTTGCTACGGGATGTGAGGATATCCGCCAGGGAGTGGGATGGTAACGCCCAGATTGTGTTGCACGCTACGCGGACGACTGACCAGTCTATCCCGGACAATACGTTTACGGAGATTGACTGGACTGCTGAGGTTATCGACACGCTTCTGGCATTCAGTACGGTGATAGACGCTTACACGTTCCCGTCAAACGATAAGTGGCGATTAACGATAGTGCTGGATATAACATATGTGGGCCATACGCCGACAGATCCGGTGGTTGATATAATTGTGGGTGACATTGGGAAAGGAAGCACCGAGGTGTTTTACTCCACCACTAGCCCAGTGGCGCCAACGGGATCGCCGGACGAGGTAAAAAGGGTTATGCTTGTTCAGCCGTTGCACAGTTCAACTGTTTTCGAGGAATTCACCGTGGAGGTCAGGGTGCAAGTGGACGGAGGCGAGACGGTCAATGTGAGCAGTGCAATATGGCTTATCGAGAAATACTAGCATGGGTGTTGCTGCGAAAAACCTGCTCACTGTTCCCGGTCTTCCGTACCTCGGGCAGAGGGACAACGCACGCAGGCCCAGAGGGACATGCAACTTATCATGCGTGGCCATGCTTGCGACTGATGGCGCTACCGCAGATGAGTTGTACGCGGAACTACGCTCCCCTGGTGGACGGCGAGAATTGAGGTCCCTTACGCGTTTGCATCGGAACAACGGAATGGCCCGCTCGGCTATACACATGATGCCACCCGAGCGAGTCCATGCGATGCTTGTGTGGCTGCTTGCGCGGCACGGGTATCCGTACGCAAAATTCGTCGAGTCGTGTGTGCGGGACACGATCATCACCACCCTGGTAGACGACTGCCGCCCCATCATCTTGTTCGGCACATTCACGCGCCCGGCCCACCGTGTGCGCTCTGGCCACATGGTCGTTGCAGTGGGCGCAAATCGGGCAGGGGACCTAATGGTCAATGATCCATGGGGCGATTGGACAAAGGGCTACAGGGGCGATGCTGGGCATCAGGGCGGGCGCGTGGTATATCGGGCAGGGGTGGTGTGGGATGCGCTGATGCAGCGCGAGGGGCCAGGGTACTGGGCGATTATTCCGGGGGCGGCGGAGAGTTCTGAGAGCAACTAAAACAGGGGACAGCAACGGAGGAAAGCATAATATGAAAGGCATTCTGAAAGCAGTAGTAATCGTGGGGGCAGGGGCGATCATCGCTCTTGTGATTGGGTCCCGTGGCCCGGACTTCGCATTCGGACAGGCGGCGGGCGGTGGGCTGATACTCGCGAAGCTCAATTGGACAGACGCCGAGCTTACGGGCGTCGGCACGAAGGTGCGGAAGTGCGTGAACACGATGCCATTCCAGAGGTTTGACGCTGCGTCGATTCGGCGAAGCGCGGGTACAGGGATGCCAAACCTGGACATCTGGGTGCTGGCTGATGATGAGGACGCGGAGACGACCACGCGCGCAATCCACCTGGGATTTCTGTCCGGCGCATCGGGCACCCACGTTATTACAACGGATGGGGGCATTCCGTACGAGGCGCTAAAGGTGAACGGCACGAAGCGCCAGACCTGTGTGGACGTGAAGAACAACGTGGGCACATCCAACCTGGAAGTGATCCTGCGTATGACGGGTATTGCCACACGGCTGATAGGGGAGTAGGGTGGGCGCATGAAGCGAGATACACGCTACGCGGTGTTCGTGTGCGCCGCCATTGTTCTTGCCTGCATTTTCGCAGTGCTGCCCGTAGCTGCGCGCGCCGACTACCCTACGAGATTCGCAGACTGCAATCAGATCTACCCCGCCGCATTCAGAGCATCACTGTGCGGGACCGTGGCGACCGCCACGAAGGTTGCTGTAGGGCGGAACTCTGGCACGGTAGTACGGGGGAGTAACGCAGAGCTGTTGATGGGGGAGGGGGTGGCGACGCCGACGTGGGTGACGGTGGCGACGGGAGAGCCGCGTAGTTGGGCACATATGGATGGGCGGGAGTATGCCGTGGTGGAGGGAGTGGCGGTAGAGCGAAATTGCAACAACTGGTTTACGGTCGAGGACTATCCGGCGAATCGTTGCGTAACCGCAACATGCACACGAGAAGCGAGCACCATAGGACCGGGCGGGCAGGTATATCGGATAAACTACACTTCGGGCGGGGGGGTCTTCTATAACTGGAATACTGCTAGTGGAATGGCCGCGGGTGACTGGGGGATACAGTGTGTCACTGGGTGGGTTGAGTCTGGCACCATAGACGTGCGGCTCAGTATCAAATTCGGCAACGATACAGCGGAGCAAACACACAAAACTGTTACGCTCACGACCACGCCAACAGAACATTGTGTGCGTGCCCAACTCGTAAATCCGCTCAATCCTGTCTTCTACTTCCGCGTGTACGAGGATCCAGTTGGAGACGGTACGGGCAAAGACTTTCTACTCGGGTATCTATCCGGCGTCACAAGCAGCATTGCTAGTACGCCTATCGAATTTGACTCGCCGACCGCGTGTGGGACTGGCGTCCAGCGCGAGGCTGATGTACTCCCATTCAGCACCGCAGACCTAAGCGTCGAGTCCGGCGAGGG
>SDBV01011736.1_pt1 | contig 11307 bp, 8 predicted proteins | sample 2277081 | NCBI WGS metagenome assembly SDBV01 (sample SAMN10402039, study PRJNA504765) | marine sediment metagenome | isolation source: marine sediment core GS10_PC15, 223 cmbsf | place: Arctic Ocean: Southern Knipovich Ridge | collected 2010
GATGGAAAAGGCCATTCTCGCGGAATTTCCCGATGAAGTGAACCACGTCTGGAGCCGCATCGGCAGTGCCGAGGTCGCCACGGACCCCATGGGTGTGGAGTTGAGCGACGTCTTTATGACGCTTAAACCACGCCACCAGTGGAAGCGAGCCAAGACCCAGGACGAACTTACGGAACTAATACAACAGTCGATGCGTGAACTCCCCGGCCAGCGCATCGCCATGACCCAGCCTATCGAGATGCGGCTGAACGAGATGATCTCAGGTATCCGATCGGACGTGGCGGTAAAACTGTTCGGGGACGACTTCAAGGTGCTGGTGGATAAGGCCGAAGAGATCGAACGGGTGCTGCGGTCAATCGACGGTAGTGCGGATGTGGCGGTCGAACAGATCACCGGTCAGCCCGTGCTGCAAATCAAGGTCAAGCAAGACGCGATTGCCCGCTATGGTGTGTCGGCGAAACAGGTGCTTGACTTAGTTGAATCGCTGGGAAGCTTTGAACTGGGCGAGGTGTTCGAAGGTCAGCTTCGCTTTCCCTTAGTCGTGCGGCTGCCCGAAACCATTCGCTCAAGTCCCAAGACAATCGGGGCGATTCAGTTGAGCACCGCATCCGGCCAGCGGATTCCACTCGCCCGTCTTGCCGACATCAAGACCGTGGAAGGCCCATCCACGATTACGCGCGAGTGGGGTTACCGCCGCATCAATATATCCTGCAACATCCGCGGACGCGACATGGGCAGTTTTGTGTCCGAGGCACAGCGACGCATCGAAGAGGAAGTGCAATTGCCGTCCGGCCGCTATCACGTGGAATGGGGCGGCCAGTTCGAAAACCTGATCAGTGCCCGAAAGAGATTGATGATCGTCGTTCCGCTCGCGCTGGTGCTGATCTTCGTACTCTTGTATATGACTTACCATAACGTGATTGACACCATCCGTGTCTTTACAGGCGTTCCATTTGCCTGGACCGGCGGCATCATCGCGCTGTGGCTCCGCGACATGCCCTTTTCGATTTCTGCCGCCGTGGGATTCGTGGCACTTTCCGGAGTCGCGGTGCTTGACGACATGCTGCTGGTGTCTTATATTCGCCAACTTCGGGCCAGGGGACTTGGCCTCGAAGAGGCTGTCGAAAGAGCGGCCATGACACGGCTGCGACCGGTGTTGATGACGACCTTGGTAGCGAGTCTCGGCTTCATACCCATGGCGCTGGGCACGGGCATGGGCGCCGAAGTGCAACGGCCGCTGGCGACGGTTGTCATCGGCGGCGTGATCAGCGGCACGGTCATGTCGCTGCTGGTGCTGCGAGTGCTCTACATGGTGTTCAAAGGGCCCGTGAGATTGACACGGGAAGAATCGGAAACAGCCGAAGACGAATCTCGGCGCGTGTCAGAGACGGTTTCGGCGTAACTTTGTTCGAGGCGAGTGCCTCAAGGAGAAACGGATGATGTCAGGACTTTTCAGAACGATTGCAGCGTTTTCATTTGTCGCAAGTACCCTCCTGCTGGTCGCAGGTTGCGGCCAGACGGACAGTGACGAAGGAGACGCATCCAGCCAACCGGATCAAACCTCCAGCGAGTCGACCTCCGACGACCACTCCGGCTGGTGGTGTGCCGCACACGGCGTGCCCGAAGAGGAGTGCAGCATGTGCGGCGCGGCCGAAAAGTATAAAGCTAAGGGCGACTGGTGCGAGGAGCACAACCGCGCAGAGTCGCAATGCTTTAAGTGCGATCCATCCCGCGCTGAGAAGTTCGCCAAGCTCTACGAAGCCAAGTTCGGTACAAAGCCGCCCAAGCATGGGGATGGGTAGTCGAGATGTCTCAGCATTGATCTTGAAGATGCACGGCCAAGCCCTTTTCGTTGTCCTCACCTTCGCCGGTTTCGCATCTCTCTGGGCTATCACAGGCCTTGCCCTTACCGGTTTTGGAAGCCTTGACACGGAAGGTACGGCCGACCCCACGAGTGGTGCCCAGCCGGCCGCCGAACCAAGCGAGTTCAGGCGAAGCGCGAGGAGTGTTCTACCGATAATTCAGTGCTCTCAGCCCCAGTCTTTGCTCGCGTTGGGTCACATCGCCCGACGCGCGTTCTCAACAAACGTATGGCCGAGATGAGACACACCACAAAAGGACCCTAAGCTCGGACTGGAGCGCGGACCTCCAACGTCGCATAATTGCCACGCGATCGACGTCGAGAGCGAATCCTACCCTCCCTCAGGAAGCCGCCGTACCGGCGGCGGCTACAGCCCCTCGTGCACGTAGTTCGTGGGGACCTTGTGCGGCGGTAGCGGCTCGTTCAGCCCCAGCCAGTATTGGAGTGTCTGGCGGATCGCTTCGGTGAAACCGGTGTAGTCCACCGGTTTGCGAACGTAGCTTTGGGCACCCAGCCGATACGCTTCGGCCACGTCGTGATCCAGATCGGAAGAGGTCAGCACGACGATCGGCGGGAAACGGCGGCGATCTTCGCCGCGAACTCGGCGGAGAACCTGCAAAACCTGCAGCCCGTCCATCTTGGGCATCTTCAAGTCCAGCAGAATCAGGTCGGGTAAGTCGTGGGGATCACGAGACTGGAATTGTCCCGTGGCAAACAGATAATCGATCACTTCCGTCCCGTCATGCACCACGTCGACTTGGCAGGGAACTCCGCTGTTGAGCAAAGCTTGGCGAAACAACGCCACGTGGTTTAGATCATCCTCTGCCAGCAAAACCGATTTCTCGCTCATTGCTATTCCTCTTTGGATTCGGCACGAAGCCGGTTCGTAAGAGCCCACGAATACCGGCGACGTCGGACAAGGCCCCAAGCCACCACGCCGGCCCAGTGTATCATACCTTTTCAAGCGCGCGATGGTTTGCTTCTCAGTCCATTATTGTGCCCGGCGCGTCCCTGGAAAACCGCGAATCGGGGGAATCCGCCAAGCCCCAACGCGAAGTATATCCCACATCCAACACATTTTGGAAGCCCGAATTAGCCCTACGATCTTCCCAATCGACGGCCAAGACACCTTGTCGTCTTCTAGGATCAAAGAGGGCCTTTCTAAGGTTTTCCCCTAACAAACGAGCCCAAGGCACGCTTGATGCCTGATAACATACTGCCTAGTCACAAGGATCTACGAGATAGTGCTGCTGGGGGTGAGGTAGCAAATATCCCGAGGGATCCCCGTCACGCCGGCGGCCGATATGGTAAACTCAGCCTGAATTAGCCACACCCACTCTTCTTCACGCCGAAACTGGAACAACAGATGCCGTCGCGCCGCACCTTTGCCGGACTACTGTGCTTGACGATCTTCTCTCGCAGCGTTCTCCCGGCCCTGGCCGACGACCCTTCCTGGCCACAGTTCCGCGGGCCGAACCGCGACGGGATCTCCACGGAAACGGGCCTGTTGGAACAGTGGCCCGAAGGCGGGCCGAAGCGGTTATGGACGACCCGGGGGATCGGGCACGGGTTCGCCAGCCTGGCCATCGTCGACGGGCTGATCTACACGGCCGGAAACCTCGGCGATCAGACGGTCGTCACGGCCATGGACCTCAGCGGGAAAATCCGCTGGCAGACGCCCAACGGCAAGGCCTGGAAAGACCCCGTACCCGGCGCACGAGGAATGCCGACCATCGACGGCGACCGGCTCTATCACGAAAGTCCGCACGGCGAGGTGATCTGCCTTGATGCCAAAACGGGCCAAAAGATCTGGGGACTGAACATCCTTGAGGAGTTCCACGCCAAAAACATTACCTGGGCCGTCTCCGAATCGCTGCTGATCGACGGCGATCGGGTGATCTGCTCGCCCGGCGGGCCGGAAACGGCCCTCGTGGCTCTGGACAAACAGACCGGAAAGACCGTCTGGCAATCACCCAGCACGGGCGATTTGGCCGGCTACTGCTCGGGAGTGCTAGTCGAGTGTGACGGACTTCGCCTGGTCATGACGCTCACGGCAAAGGCCTTTATCGGCGTGAACGCCGAGAGCGGCGATCTGCTCTGGCGCGTCGAGCACATCACGCCGTTCGACGAAAACATCTCCTCGCCCCTCTATCACGACGGCCGTGTGTTTATCAGCACGCGAACGACCGGTTCGGTCATGTTCGAGATCCACGTCGACGGCAACAAGGCCTCCGTCGAATCCGTTTGGCGGACCAAGGAACTCGACAACCAGCACGGTGGCGTGGTGTTGGTCGACGGGCACCTTTACGGCGCCTGCCTGATCTCGAACCATGGCAACTGGTCTTGTATCGACTGGAAAACGGGCCAAATGACTTATACCGAAAAAGGCGTCGGTCGCGGCTCGCTCACCTATGCCGATGGGATGCTTTACACGCTGAGTGAACGCGCTATAATGGGGCTGGTCCGCGCAGCGCCCCAGCAGCACGAAGTGATCAGCCAATTCCGTCTCCCACCCGGCGGCGAAGGCCCCAGTTGGGCCCACCCGGTCGTCCACGGCGGGCGGCTGTATATACGCTATAGCGATTTGCTGCACGCTTACGATGTGAAAAACAGTACGCAGTAGGCAGTATGCAGTAGACAGAAAACATTCAACTCACTAAAAGGACAGTTCCTATGAAAAAAGCAATTCTCGTCGCATTGACTCTGGCGTGCGTGTTCGGTTTCTCGCGTTTCACGACGGCCGCCGATGAGGCCGCGAGGTATTGGCCCCAATGGCGTGGACCGCTCTCGACCGGCGTGGCCCCGCAGGCCGATCCGCCGATCACTTGGAGCGAAGAGGAAAACATCAAATGGAAAGTCAAGTTCCCGGGCACCGGCAACTCCAGCCCGATCGTCTGGGGTGATCGCGTCTTCCTGCTTAGTGCCGTCAAGACGGACCGCCCGGCGGAAAAGGAGGAAGAGAAAGAGAAGGAAGAGCCGGCCGAGGACCAAGGCAGTCCGCCCCGTGGCGGTCGACGCGGGGGTGGCGGATGGATGGATCGAATGCTGGGTGAAGCGCCGACCGTCTATTACCGCTTCGAAGTGCTTTGTCTGGATCGGGCTACCGGCAAGGTCCTCTGGCAACGAACGGCCCGGGAAGAAGTCCCCCATCAGCGACACCATCGCGACGGCGACTACGCCTCGTACTCGCCGGTGACCGACGGGAAGCACCTGATCGTCGATTTCGGCTCGCGCGGGCTGCACTGCTACGACTTCCAGGGCAATCGGCTCTGGGAAAAGGATCTCGGCAAGCTGGATATCGTCGTCCAGTTCGGCGAAGGCGGGTCCCCTGCCCTGCACGGTGACACGATCCTGCTAAATCGCGACCACCAGGGCCAATCCTTCCTGATCGCCGTCGACAAGAAGACCGGCGATACCATCTGGCAGACCGAACGTGAAGAAGTCACCTCCTGGTCCACGCCCCTGGTCGTCGAACACGACGGAAAAACCCAGGTCGTCGTCAGCGCCAGCGGCCGTATACGGGGCTACGACATCGCGACCGGAGAAGTCCTTTGGGAGTGCGGCGGGTTGGGCCGTAATGTGATTCCCACGCCGGTAACCGGGTTCGGGTTGGTGTTCGCCATGAGCGGGTTTCGCGGAAGTGCGTTCAGAGCGATCGAACTGGGTCACGACGGCGACCTGACCGATTCGGGGGCCGTCCGCTGGCAATTGGATCGCGGTACGCCCTATGTGCCGTCGCCCTTGTTGTACGGCACGTCCCTCTACTTCTGCGAGGTCAACAAGGCGGTCCTCTCCTGCCACGACGCCCAAAGCGGCGAACCCCATTTCTCCCGAGAGCGTCTCGAAGACCTCCGAAGCATCTACGCCTCGCCCGTCGGGGCCGCCGATCGCGTCTACCTGGTCGGCCGCAACGGAACGGCCACCGTCATCAAGCGGTCCGACGAGTTGGAGGTCCTGGCCACCAACACCCTGGAAGATCGCTTCGACGCCTCGCCGGCACTGGTCGACAAGGAACTCTTCTTACGCGGCAAGGAGAATCTCTACTGCATCACCGCCGAATGACGAACTCCCCACCGAAAGGAAAGACCGATATGACACGCTACCCCCTTTCTTTGGCCCTGTTTTTCCTGCTCATGGTCTACGCTCGGCCGGGATGGGCCGAGGAGTCGATCGAAGCGAAGTATCTCGGCAACATTCGGCAGGTGACTACCGGTTTCGTCAAGGCGGGCGAAGGGTACTTCTCGCCCGACATGGAGACGATCATCTACCAAGCGATCGAAAAGAAATACCCCTTCTACCAGATCTTCACACAGCCCTTGGCCGGCGGCCAACCGACGATGGTCAGCACGGGTCGGGGAAGGACAACCTGTGCCTATTTCGCGCCCGATCGGCCCAAGATCCTGTTTGCTTCCAGCCACCTCGACCCGAACCTCGAACAGACCGAGGCCGCCGAGCGACGCCAGCAGGCCGAAGACGCGCGGACCGGCAAACGTCGCCGCTATAGTTGGCCCTTCGACCCGCACATGGACATCTACGAATCCGACCCGGACGGGGGAAACCTGCGGCGACTGACCAAGGCCGAGGGCTACGATGCCGAAGGCGGCTATTCGGCCGACGGTCGCCGGATCGCCTTTTGCAGCACACGCGACGGCGATCCCGACATCTACGTGATGGATGCCGACGGCGCCGACGTCCGCCAGTTGACCGACGTGCCCGGCTACGACGGCGGGCCGTTCATCTCGCCCGACGGGCAGTGGGTCGTCTTCCGAAGCGATCGCAAGAAGAAAGACTACCTGCAGATCTACGTGATCGGCATCGACGGCCGCAACGAAGTCGCCTTGACTGAGACCCAGGGAGTCAACTGGGGGCCTTATTGGTATCCGACCGGCCCCTACATCATCTGGTCCGGCGCCGATCACTCCGACCCGACCGCACGGCCCAACTACGACCTGTGGATGATGAAGTACGGCCTCGAGGACGGCCGAATCGTACCCGGCCGGACCTGGCGGATCACCGACAATCCGGCGGCCGACGTGCTGCCGGTCTTTTCACCCGACGGCAAGAAGCTCATGTTCACCAGCACCCGGACCGACGATCACAGCAGCCAACTTTGGATCGCCGACTTCACCCTGCCCGATTAGTGACTTTCCCATTGGCTGGGGCATAGCGCAGCGGTGCCCCAGTTGTCCCGGGCCTGGGGCACCGCTGCGCTGAGCCACCAGCCACCCATCGCCGAATAACGAACGCCATGACCACGGGGCATGTCGAGTAGAATAATCCTCGCGTCCGATTGGGTCGGAATCAGCATGAACTCGACGTCCCACGTCGTGGGAATCGGTTGAAACTCGGCGGCCGACGCGCATCCAAGTACCACGCCAAAGATCACGATCGATTTGCACAAGACGTTCATGTAACTATTCACGGAGAATTGACGGGCAGGTATATTGACGGGATAACAGGATGGACAGGATGAAAGACCAGAAACCCCGTTTGTCCGGCTTCGATCCGATAGAGTTCTTGATTCTCGTTCCATTTCGGTCAAATGCAGTTGAGGTATGATAAGGGGAGACGGGAAAGGCAAAGCCAAGGCTTCTTTCCCTTTATCCTGATCATCCTGTCAATCCTGTCCAAAACCTTTACTCTGTGAACGCTTACACCGTTCATCGTCCCTTCAACTCCTTGGCCCGGCGGACGAGATCGAGAAACTCGGCCCGGTATCCGCCCGGGTCGTCGCCGATCGCGCCGGCGGCAAACTCCTCGACTGCCGAGAAGGTTACTTCACCACAATACTTCGAGCCGCGCAACACCATGCCGAACGAAGCCACGGCCGAGGCGAAACGCAACTCGGTCGACGCCTCGGCAAACGCCTTTTCGGAATCGTCGACCGTCCGCTGTAAGAGCGTGCTCTCGGTCGCCTCGGGCAGCTTGTAGCGGAGCTTCAGTGTGAGCAGTTCCCCGCTGCCGGCCGCTTCACTGAGCGGTTTCTCCGGCTCGGTTTGATACTTCAGCCCCTCGCCGCCCGCGCCGGAGCGGGCCTTGCCGTCGGCCGGCACAATCTCATACAGGGCCGTGACGGTGTGCCCGGCCCCGATCTCGCCGGCGTCCTTTTTGTCGTTGTGGAAATCGGCCGCGGCCATGGTTCGGTTCTCGTAGCCGATCAACCGATACTGCTTCACCTCGGCCGGGTTGAACTCCAGTTGCAGCTTCACGTCCTTGGCGATCGTCATCAGGCTACCGGTCAACTGTTCCATCAACACCTTCCGGGCTTCGCGCAGGCTGTCGATATAGGCGTAGATGCCGTTGCCCTTGTCGGCCAGCTTTTCGAGCTTCGCGTCCTTGAGGTTCCCGGTGCCGAAGCCCAGCACGGTCAGAAACACGCCCGTCTTGGCCTTGTCTTGAATCAGTTTGACAAGCTGGTCGTCGTCGGTGATGCCTACGTTCAGATCGCCGTCGGTGGCCAGGATCACGCGATTCGTGCCGCCGTCGATGAAGTGGCTGGTGGCCCGCTCGTAAGCCAACTGGATGCCCGCACTGCCGTGCGTCGAGCCGCCGGCCGAGAGCGAGTGGATGGCCGCGAGGATCGTTTCTCGCTCGTGGCCGCCGGTCGATTCGAGCTTCACTCCCGCGTCGCCCGCATAGGTCACAATCGCCACGCGATCGTCTTCGCCAAGTTGCTCGACCAGCATGGCCATGGCCTGCTTGACCAGCGGCAGCTTATTGCCGTCGCTCATCGAGCCGGAGACGTCCAGCAGGAAGACCAGATTGCTGGGCCCTCGCTGCTCGTGCTCGATCTCGCGTCCCTTGATGCCGATGCGAAGCAGTCGGTGCTCTGTGTTCCAAGGACAGCCGGCCAGTTCCATATCGACCGCGAAGGGCACGTCGCCTTCCGGCTGCGGATAGTCGTACTTGAAGTAGTTGACCATCTCCTCGACCCGCACGGCCGCGGGCGGCGGCAGCCTCCCCTCGCGCAAGAACCGCCGCACATTGGCATACGAGGCCGTATCCACATCGATCGAAAACGTAGAGAGCGGCTGCTGCCGGGCCGAAAGGAACGCATTTTCCACAATCGGCTCGTACTGCTCCGTGCCGGGGGCCCTGCGCAGTAGCTGCCGTTCAAACTTCCGAAGAGCCTGCTCCTCCCTAGATATCTTACGTACTAACGCAAGGTGACTTGCCTCATGCCGTTCCAGTTCAACAATCGCCTGATTAATCTGCTTTGTTCGTTCTTTCTCATTGACGTAGTCGTCGACGGACTCATCATGGGCGGTACCAAGACGTTCAGCATAGTCTTGCGCCTTCTGCCGCAGCTTCCGGAGTCTTTCATGCGAGACCCTGAGTTCCTCACGACTCATGGCGGGACTCGCGGATTCCGTGTAGATTCTTATTACCCACTCCTCCGTGCCGGGGGCTTCGGTTAGGGTTTCCTGCGTCGGCTTGTTGACGCCATAACCGTCCGATTTGGGATCCGTTTTCGGCAATCTCGCCAAGCTCATGCTCTTGTATGTCTCAACTCGCCCTGCGGTCAGCTCTTCCCACCTTTCCGCGTCCGGATATGCGAGGGGAGGTTCGTTGGGAAAGGGAACATGTGAGGATTCGATAGTATGAAGCTTGTCCACCACGCCTTTCTGCCGACGGACTCGGAGCGTCATGTCGGGGGCGTAATGGTCGACAACCCGCCTGCCAAAATGGGTGCCGGCCGGTCCGGGCGGGATGACCCTGCCGTTGGCGACCACAGGCATTCCATCATTGCCCGGCGCATGTGCCGTTGTCGTCCCGCCGAACATCGCGCCGTGCCAGCCGATCCCGCCGGTCCCTCCTTTTCCACTTAATGTGCTATCTGGCGTCAGGTTATAAGTACCCACGCCGCCGGCAGCACCCGTGGCTACTTGCGCCGGTTGATTCAAATCGGCAAGTGCAAACCGGCTCTGTTCGGACGGGATGCCCGTATCGGCCGAGAAAACCCCTGGTTGTTGCATACCCACCAGGACGCCTTGGTCATCGCCATTCTCGTACAAGTCGCTGACGACTATCCCAGACGACTGGTCGGCAGGCAATTCTCGTACGGCGACAGCTTTCGGAACGTGGGCCTTTCTGGCTGCAGTAACTGCAGGCCGGAACGTAACCGTCGCCGGTTGCTGATCGGGTGATTCCGCGAGGCCCTCGGTTGAGCCTGCCTGAGGGGTCGAGGTCGGCAACCAGTCTAGTGCCAACTCACTCTGTCGTGCCTGCTGTGAAGTGGCCACGAGATAGAGGGGAATCGCCGCGATCAGCAAACCGGCGGCCACGGCGACCAGTCGCCGTATGCGGTAGCGGGAGGATCTTACGCGGGTAGACGGTCGGGCAGACGTGACGGTTGTACCGCCAAGACGCCGTTCGACCGCCTCGCGCAGGACCGACGACGGCTCCGTAATCGGGCCGAACCGGCCGGCCGCCTGGATGTGCTCGGCCAGGGCGCCGGTTTGATCGACCAACTCGCGGGCCGCCGCATCGCGGGCCAGCTTGGCCTCGACGGCCGCTTGCTCGCTTTGGCCAAGTTGCCCCAAGGCATGGGCCGTCAGTTGAGCCTCGTCCAGCTCGCGTTGATCCGGGTTTTGATGATTGCCGTTCATAATCGCACCTCGTTAGGTAAACGGACTGCGGAAACGGGCCCGTCAGGGCAAGCCCTGACCTACACCCGAGTTCTTTTTCCCTTTTTCTTCCTTTTCCCCTTTTTCCTCCCCTTCCTTGGTCGTGATGCCCAGCAGTTGGCGGATCGACGGGTCGGATCGGAGTTGCTTCAGCCCTCGATGTACGGCCAAGCGGATGCTTCCCTCCGTGCGGTCGGTGATCCGGGCGATCTGCTTGTAGGCAAACCCCTCGGACCACAACAGCACGGCCTCGCGTTGGGTCGGGGCAAGTTGCCCGACCATGCGGTTGATTTGCCGATAGGCCTCCTGCTTTTCCGCGGCGATGGCCGGGTCGAGTTCACGACCGGCACAAGGCTCGTCCAGCGGCGTGGTGCGCGTCCGGCTGCGGAGCAAGTCGATCGCCCGATGCCGGCAGGCCGTAAACAGCCATTGCGGCAAACGGTCCTGCAACAACTCGGGCTGTTGGTCGCAGAGCTTCAGGAAGACGTGCTGGACCACATCCCGGGCGGCCTCGTCATCGTGGAGCAACCGTCCGGCGAAGCGCGTTAATCGGCCCTCGTACGCCCGAAGCGCCGCAAGGACCCAATCTCGCTTTTTCTCGCAACTTCCGTTGGCCATCGGTCTTCCCGTCTGCCTGCGATCCACCCATATAACGGCGAAGTCGGACTTTTGTTACAGGAAAAACCCGCAAAAAGAGACACTGTAGCATCAATGTCGGGTTGCAAATGCGGAAATCGACAAATCGAACCACGGATTACACAGATAACACGGATGAGGAGCGACGAAATGTGATGCTTTGCCTATTCCATCCGTGACATC
>SDBV01011737.1_pt1 | contig 11307 bp, 13 predicted proteins | sample 2277081 | NCBI WGS metagenome assembly SDBV01 (sample SAMN10402039, study PRJNA504765) | marine sediment metagenome | isolation source: marine sediment core GS10_PC15, 223 cmbsf | place: Arctic Ocean: Southern Knipovich Ridge | collected 2010
TGGTTATGCCATTTAAAGATGTCCAGCTAAAAGTTGTGTGGAGTACAAGTCGACAATGTATAACCACAGCTTTATCAAAGGACCACATATCTAAAAGTTTTGTGGTCAGAGACTATAATATGAAATACAGAGGTATATAATAAAATGTCATATAAACCCACAGTATTCGTATATAAGATAAAACATAAGACATTACAAAGTCCCGCAGTATGCTGGTCTAACATGGATAGTGCATTAGAAGAGATAAAAATGCACCTACAAGAAGCTGCTGAGGGGGATAAAATAGAAATAGAAATAGCAAAAATGTCTTGGGAAGAGTTTGAAAAAATACCAGAATTCCAAGGGCATTAAAAACCATCTAGTAAAATAGAAAAAATATTCTATAATATAGTAAGAGCGAAAACTCTCCATGATTGTACGGATCCACACTGAAGCCGTGTAGGTTATGACAATAAAAGGGATTTCACGATTATGGGGTCACGAATAAAAAACCATGGGGGATTTATCATGGCAAATTTCAATGGGGCATATAAACTAACTTTAGAGCATGAGGGTGGATACAATAAAGACCCCGATGATGTAGGTGGTGAGACCTATAAAGGTATTTCTAGACGATACCATCCTAGGTGGAAGGGCTGGCAGTTAATAGATGGGCTTAAATTACAGTACAGCTTTCCGGATAATCTAGATCGTAATGCGGATTTAGATGACATGATCAAGGAATTCTACAAGGATAATTACTGGAATTTATTCTGCGGAGACAAAATTCCAAACCAACTAGTGGCAAATGAGTTATTTGATACTGGTGTAAATATGGGCATAGGACGTGCAGTTAAGTACCTCCAAATGTCTCTAAATCTATTAAACCGAAATGAAAAAAACTACCCCGATATAGTGGAGGATGGTAAGTTTGGAAGTAACACACTAAGAACACTAAGAATATATTTAAGATCGGATAAAGTACACTACTTACTTAAAATTATGAACATTCTGCAAGGGATGCATTATATTGAGTACGCTAAAAAAAGCGCTATTCAAGAACGCTATATGCGTGGATGGCTTTCTCGTGTAGATATAACAAAATAAACTATGGGTAAAATAATAAATTTAGTAAATAGAAAATTTGGAAGATTGTTGGTTATAGAATTTAGCCATAAAGATAAGTTTCACAAAGCACATTGGACATGTAAATGCGATTGTGGTTTTGTTAAATCAATTTGTGGGCGATCATTGATTAATGGGAGCACTAAAAGTTGTGGATGCTATCGCATAGATGAATTAAAATCTAAATCTGTTAGAAATAGAGTTTCTACTTATAACAAAAAAATAGGTAAATGGGTTGGAAAAAATAATCCAGGATATAATAAAAAAGGCATTAATAATGTAGCACATAGAAAAGATGTGAGAGACAAAATAAAGTTGTCTAAAATGGGTAATAAAAATCCCGCCTGGCAAGACGGTGCATCATGTTATAAATATTCTTCGGTTTTTCATAGAAATAAATTTAAAAATATGATACTGTGTAGAGATCATTATACTTGCCAAAACTGTGGGATTACGAAAATGCTAAGCTTTAAAGTTTTCAACAGAAACTTAAGTGTTCACCATATTAATTATGATAAAAAGGACTGTACCCCAAATAATTTGATAAGTTTATGCCATAGGTGTAATACTAGAGCTAATCAAAAGCGTAGTTTTTGGAAAATTTTTTATCAGAGTAAAGTTGTGAATACCCCCCATTATCTAACTGGTATTATTATGAGGGAGGAATGTCATGAGAAAGCCTTTAAAAAGAATTTGGGTATTGTTTTTATTTATCATCCTGTTTGGCGGCGCATTTACTCTAGCAGAAATAGCGGGTAGTAAAACTAAACTCCCTAAACCAAGTGAGATAGAATGTACTTGTGGATGTGGTCAAAAAGCTGTTAAATGTGGGGACCACTGTTCCATAGCGAGAGAACTGTTAAAAAAGTATAAGGGAGCGTAAAATATGAAGCTATTCCAAGGAAAGGAGTATAACAGTGATGCCTTTTAAGTAAATTTACTTAGGAGGTATTGCTATGGCGTATAGATGGTTACTCAATTATTACTTCGAGTACAGAAAAGATCCAGTCCCGCTCACTGGTAAAAGAGTTAGGGACTTTTATGCTTGGTACAAAAGACCTAGAACTATCCAAGAATTACGCTGGAACTGCGCCCACAAGGGGTATACAAGAGGTAGCCGGCACAAAGGGGTGTTACCTACTGCGTGGGACGAGTATCAAAGAGGTGACGTTCGAACCAGAAAGAATTGGAAAAGTTGTAGAAGAACTCAATGGAAGTAAATCGCGGGTGTAGCTCAATCGGTAGAGCGTCTGCTTGCCAAGCAGGAGGTAGTGGGTTCGAAACCCATCTCCCGCTCCATGCGGATTTAGTGTAACGGCAGCACGTCGGGCTCCAACTCGGCAGATCGGTTCGACACCGAAGATCCGCTCCAAATTTAAATATAGGAAAATAATATGAAGGAGAATTCTAAGATGCCAAGGAAGAAAAAGGAAGTAAAAGAAGTAGTTGAAAGCACAGTAGTAGAGGAAAGGGCCCCTGAAGAAACTCAGACTGAATTAGATGCAAAAATAGAAGCAGAAAGAAAAGTCAGAGTAGAAGCATGTACTAAAGAAGTTAGTGAGGTTCTTAAGAAATATAACTGTGATCTAGACGCAGCGATACTACTTAGAACTGGTGCAGTTATGCCAACTATAAAGGTAGTTCCTGTTGAGTTACTAAGACCGCAGCAACCAGCTCAATAATACACTGGGGAGTAGTTCAGTGGTAGAACGGCGTCCTCTGACGGCGCATGTCGAGGGTTCGAATCCTTCCTCCTCAGCCAACGAGGTAATACTATGGATGTATCAAAAACTATAAAGATAACAGCATCTACCTTAACTGTACTAGGGTTAGTGCTTGGTGCCGTATTTTTTATGGATGATAGGCACCAAAAAGTCGCAGATGCTAAAGAAATGAAAAAGAACATAGTAGAAAAGATAAATGAAATAAAGAAAGAAGCATCTCAAATTACATTAGAAACATTTAAGGATGTACAGCAGTCACTTAAATCCATACAACAATCTAATGATTTAAATCGGTTAGAAAGTTTGAGAAATGAAAAGTATTTAATGAAAAAACAGTTGGACGCAGATCCTACTAATGAGCTGCTGAAAGACAGAGTTAAGCGTCTTGAAGATATAATTGAGAAATTGGAAAATAAGTTGTATAACTAGGTATACGACATGTTAAAGATAGAACAATACATATTTCTATTTTTGGAAGAAAAAACCAAAGAAATGGATGAGTTTAAAGAGTTCATATCTCAATCAGATCTTCCAGGTAGAAAATTATCACATAAAGAATGGGAAATTATATATCTGAACTGGGCTATCGATAGAAAAGATAGTGTAAAACTACCCAGAATATTACTAAGTGAGGATTAACTAACCATTGTATTATAGGAGAAGTATGTAGTAAAAGGAGACGGATATGGCAAGAATAACATGGCATATTAATGAGGAAACCTTCTTAATCAAAAATTACTCCGTTATGACTATAAAGGAGATAAGAGAGGGGCTGGGCAAGCTTTCTAGTAGGAGACGGACAGACGACTCTATCAATGCCAAGATTAAAAGACTTAAAGCCGAAAATAAGATATTAGATAAAAAAGACGAAAATGTAGTTACAAGATCTTTGACACAACGGCGGTTACAAGATGATGAAAAAACGAGGCAAGAGTTTATGTAAGGATTGTAAGAATAGATTCAGAAGGATTTTTATGCCATCTGGACTAGAAGAATACACTGATGAAGATGGAAATGCTGTAGAATCATCTGACGAAAATATAATAATTATGAATATATGTTTATTGACAGGAATGGACCTCGATGGTGAGGTAACTATCGAATGTTGTCATTTTATAGACAAGAATGACACTAATCAACCCATTCCTTTTTTTAGATATTTACAGATTTAAAAGGAGAATTTGAATTATGGCAAAGGGATTTACAATTATACCACATGACATTAAGGACACGAATTATTTTAGGTGGGTGTTAAATGGGAATGATAGGAATGTATTAATTGAATTATGGCGGCGTATTTTGACACGTGATTATGAACCATACAGACAGGGCTTATTGATTGTAAATATGAAATTGGACAATATAGCGTGGAACGCTGGGTTGCCAAAAAGCACAACACATGACTCATTAAAAAAATTGGATTATCTGGGAGTAATAATACAAACACCTAGAAGAAGTAGGAATCACAGATATTTAGTAGGGTTTCGTACTAAAGGGGATGAACGGTTGTATTTAATACAACACCTAATTAGTACATACGAACAATGGTTAAGACAATCTATAGAAAGTAAAAGAAAAAAATTTATAACTCCTGTAATAAAAGATCTGATATCATACCAAATAGAGGACGATTTTAAAGACTTTATATTCGATCATATACACAATTATGATAAATTACTAAACACAAAATTAAAAGACAATAAGACAATTTTTGAATTATTATTTGATCGTAATGACGTCTACAAAAAATCATTACCTAGAAAAGCGGTGAGTTTAGATCCGAGTGTCGGAGCGTAAGATCCGGACACCGGAGTGAGATTTCCGGGTACCGGATTCTATTATTATACTATTAAGTATATAAGCTTAATAGTTACTTTTTTTATATTAAGATCTTTATAAGCGCATACGCCCTTCGGGACGATATGCGATAAAATCCTGTTACAAAGATTTTCTTGGAGGAGGAAGTAAAACATGCCGGTAATCTTAACTAGGCGTGATCCTGCCGTCGGGGCCAGTTTGGCCAGCACGGTTTTAAATGATTCTACTATTCCTGGAGCATCAGTCAAGGACGCTCTGGAATTTCTAGACGGCGATAAGGTAAGTTACAATTTTGAAAATAATACAATTTCAGGAACGGGTGATATCCACGCTGGATCGTATTTCGGAGATGGCTCGACTTTAAGTGGTATTGACCATGATCTGTTAATTAATTTCACAGCTACTGAGCACTTTACAGAGGCAAGCATAGATCATGGCGCTATTGCTGGGCTGGGCGGTGATGATCATAGCCAGTATCATAATAATACAAGAGGTGATGTAAGATATTACCAAAAATCGGAAGTAGATAGTATCAGTGGTGCATTAAGTACTGAGATAGATAATGATATAACAACCCATACTGCTATAACCTCGGCTCATCATACTAAATATACTAATGAAGAAGCTCAGGATACTATAGGTGCAATAACAAGTGGTGCTGGTACTGTTATTGTAACATACGATGATGATGCGAATACTCTTACCATTAGTGGTAGCCCTCATACCGTTAGCGCCGGAGAAATTAATACAGCAAGTAATTTAGTTGGAGATCAAGGTATATTTGCTAGTAAATCTGGTGTAGATTTAAGATTTAAGTCGTTGACGGCGGGAGAAAACATTACTCTAACAGCGGACGGAAATGCCATAACTATTAGTGGTGGCGCTGGGGTAATAGCCCATGGAGGGCTGACTGGCCTCAGTGCTGATGATCATAGCCAGTATAGTTTAGCCGATGGAACCCGTGCTTTTATTGGTGATGTGAGTATCAACGAGGGGAAAGAGTTACGATGGTATGATGTAGGAACAAGTAACTATGTGGGGTTTGAAGCCCCAGCACTATCTGCAAATCAGATATGGGTACTACCTGACGCTGATGGAAGTACTGGTGAGCAGTTAACCACTGATGGAACTGGTACTTTGACATGGAGTGGTGCTGGTGGCGGAGGAGGAGGAGGAGTAACAGACCATGGCGCATTAACTGGTCTATCTGATGACGATCATAGTGGAATCTATCATAGCATAGCAGACATTACCACTATTAGTGGTGATTTACAAGTTAATATAGATGCACTTACACATGATGGATTTGCAGACTTTGTTGATGCTGAGCATATTGACCACACAACTGTTTCGATTAGTTCTAGTGGAATACTTTCTGGTGGTGGAACAATTGACGGTAACCAGACCATCACTCTCGCAAATGCAGATATTGATCATGGAGGTATTGGCGGATTAAGCGATGACGACCATAGTAAGTATCCTTTGGTAACTGGTTTAAGAGGTTTTACAGGTGTTGTTCCTGGTATTACACCTACTGCAAGTACCCATCTTACTACTAAGAGTTATGTTGATAGTTTGGTTCAGGGGCTTGATTGGCAGGACAGTGTTTTAAGTCTTAGTGGATGTACCCCTCCTGGTGGTCCAAGCACAGGAGATAGGTATATTGTCTGTTCGACTAGTGGTGTAGGTGATTGGAATGGTATGGAGGACTATGTAGTTGAATGGAATGGTACTACATGGACTGGATCTGCTCCCAACGAAGGATTTGCTTCATGGATAGAGGATGAAGATGTATTATATGTATATAGTGGTACCGCATGGGTAAAATTTGGATCTACCGTTACACATAATAACACTGTTGGAAAACAGGGGGGTAATGGTAGTGATGAGTTCTATCACTTTAATGTTGCCGATCATACAGCATTGATATCTGCCAATAGAGATGAGACTATTGCTGACTCAGTCGGTACTATGGTCACTGGTAATACAGAGACTCATATCACTGTTACTTATGAGGACGGTGATAATACTCTGGACTTTGTTGTTAATACAGCTGATACCACTGGTACTATTGGTGCTGCTACATTTGACAGTGATGGTTTTGATGTTACAGGTGGTCTTGTTACGATTTCAACCACTGGTAGTGGGGTCGCTTCGACCTACGCTGGAGACACCGGAACTGCATCGCCTGCAGCTGGTGTTATTACTTTTGCTGGCGGTGAAGGTATAGACACAAGCGCTACTGGTAGTTCAGTAAGTCTAAGTGTCAATGTAGACGGCTCTACTATTGAGATTAATGCAGATACTTTGAGAGTCAAGGACGATGGTGTTACAGAAGTTAAGTTGAATATTTTTAATACTCCTTCAATTAGTGGTGTGTTGGGTTATACTACTAATGGTATGGAGTGGATAGATATTGATACAGATATTGATGTTGTTACTGAAACAGATATTAAGTTAGAAAACGAATCAGCTAATTGTAATGGGGCTACTACTGTATTTACTTTGGATTTTACCCCTGTTGCTAATAGTATTCAGGTTTTTCTTAATGGTTTAATACAGGAAAAAGGATCTGGCAAAGATTATACACATAGTGGTACAAGTATAACATTTGTGGTAGCTCCTTTGACTGGCGATATTTTGATTATACATTATATAGTCAATAATTAATAGCAATATACAAGGTCGGAAGGATGACCCCTACCACCTTTAAAAATACTTAAGGGAGAATTAAAATGCGATTAAAGGGGAGTATGTTAGATAAACTCTCTCCACATAGGAGGGAGAAAATGGAAAATACATTAAAACGTATGGAGGAAGTAAGGAGGAATGACGATATGCGTTTAAGGGATATAATTGAGGCTAAAAAAGGGTGGGCAATAAATGAAAGAAAAACAGGTTTCGATGTAATTGACAATCTGGATAGTCAGATAGAAGAATTACGAACAGGATTAGATGAGAAGATTGAAGAATTAAAATTAGCAATGGGAAAAGAAGTTGAAGAAATAAAAGAACGTCAAGAAAAGGTAAGAGTTCAAGTTATTAGACTTGACGGTGTTCTCTTAGCGTTAAACGATTTAATATCTGAAAGTGCTAAGCAAGATGAAGAACTGAAAAAACAGCATGAAGCTGAAGCTGTAAGAAAAGATAAAGAAGAAGCTGCTATAATAGTGGCTGAGAAAAAGGCCCGAGAGAAAGCACTGATGGTGGAGGACTATAGGGAAAACCACACCTAAAACTAAAACACTCAAATCTATCAAAAAGAAATAATTGGAAATATATATATATTAAAAAGTAATGGAGGGTAATAGAATATGACTCTTAATACATCGATTCGTGGGCTGCAAATTGAAGGGACCACGCTTTCTGGTGGACATCTTATAGATGCAACTATTCCTGAGTCTAAATTAGATATTAATAACTCTACTACTGATGGGTATGTTCTAAGCTGGAATGATACTGATGGTAAGATGGAGTGGGTATCGCTTGGTGTTTCTACTATAAATGAGACCCCTAGTGGTCTTATTAATGGATCCAACGCTGATTTTACTCTAGTAACTACACCACAGTCGGGTACAGAGATGGTGCATTTAAATGGTTTACTCCAAGAGTCTGGAGCTGGCAATGATTACACCATGTCTGGAGACACCATTACATTTATAATTGCTCCAATAACCGATGATATCATATTAGTTACTTATTTAACCAATGATGGTTTTGCCTCGGGCAGTTTTATATCAAATGTAGTTGAGGATGCTACGCCTCAATTAGGGGGAGATCTGGATCTTAATGGGGCTGATCTTTTATATAAACCAGTTGGAGATGTTAGTGATGAATTTAGCGGTTTTCATAGTAGTCTAACTGTAGACTCTAATGCGACTGGTATTACTGCTGCGTTGTACGTAGCGAGTGATGGTAATTTGGAAGAAGCTGACGCAAGTGTTAGTGGCACCATGCCGTGTTTCGGTTTGGCAATGGAAGCTGGTACTGGTACTAAGAACGTTTTTCAACAGGGTTACGTAAGGCATGATGCGTGGGATTGGACTGTAGGTGGTATTCTGTACGTTAGTGAGACCACTGGAGCTTTGACACAAACTACCCCTTCTACATCTGCTTCACAGGTGCAGGTAGTAGGTGTGGCTACCCATGCTGATAGGATATTCTTTAGTCCTAATTTTGCTCTTGCTGAAGTAGCGTAATTTTACTTATAGTTTGAAGTGTTAACTTCTACGCTAGGTTGGTATCAATGTGTTTTGTTTGATGGTCAAACTGGTGGCAGGAAGATTCTTTTTATTGATGTAGAGGTTTAATTACTATTAGGAGTAAAATAATGGCGGATAGAAATACAACTATACAAGCATCTCAGTTAAGAAACTTTAGTATTACAGCTGAAGATATTAAGAATGATAGTATAACTGGGGACAAATTTATAGATTTAACTATATCTGGAGCCAAGATAACTAACACCACCATCACTGATGGTAAACTAGCTTCCACATATTTATATGCGGATGGCACAAGAGCATTCACAGGTAATGTACAAGCCAACGCTTCTGGTACTCTGGATATAGGATCCTCAACTACGCCCTTTAATAACATATATGGCGACACTCTTTATGGGGATGGAAACAATATAACTAATATTGATGCTGATAATGTTATAATGGATGTGGTAGCTGGCTCTACATTTTCAACTGTTCAGCATATACAAGATATCTTTCATTCATCGGGATGGTCTTCAGGCGGAACTATTACTAGTGGTACGACAACTACGGTCGATGTTGCAATAGGGACAGGATTTATTAGAGTATCAGATTCAGCTACAGCAACTTTACTATTTTTTGATTGGACTAGCGCAAGTGCCTTATCAACACCTGTAGATACTATAAGATATATTGGTATAGAATACAACGCGGGAGCGCCCCAAGCCACAGTTAGAGCTTCTTATAACTGGGATTTTCGAACAGATTTTCCTTTGGGGTCAGTAGTTAATGAAGGTGGATTTCTTCATGTAACAAACGATACTCATGCAATAGGTGACCATGCTAATAATATGATACAAAGAATTTATGATACAAGTCCGCTTAAAAGAGGAGATCGTAGTGGAGGATTGATTATCGGTGAAACAGGTACAAGAAATATTACTCTCACAACGGGAGGTTTATGGGAGAGATTAGAGAGATTTACCATTAGTGCCAAAGATACTTCTAATTTAGATAGTTTTGATAGATATTACCAAAACGGTAGTGGGGGTTGGATAAAAGAATCGGCCCAAACCCAGTGGAATAACACTCAATATGATGACGGTGATGGTGAATTAGCAACTATTTCAAATAATCGTTATTCTACTCAGTATTTCTATATTGAATTAGATGATGAAATAGTATGTCTATATGGACAGGCTCAGTATACTAGTTTGGCTGCAGCCCAGGACGATAGCCCACCTTCAACTGTGCCTGATCGTTTAAGTAATCATGGTAAGTTGATAGGGCGTATTGTATTTAAGGAATCAGGTGTTTCAGCAGCTGCTGTTGAGTCGGTGTTTGTTACAAATTTTACATCTACTCTTACAACTGACCATGGAAGTTTAGCTGGACTATCAGATGACGACCATACTATTTACAGTTTAGCCGATGGGACTAGGGCTTTTAGTGGGGTTGTAGTAGGTGTTGATCCTACCACAGCACAACATCTAGTAACTAAGAACTATATTGATGTGACTTTTAGTGGGGCTATAGATCATAATACTATAGTTAACAATCACAATTTAACTACTGATATAGACCATGATGCTCTTACTAATTTTGCGGCTAATGAACATTTCTTGTGGGCTACTGTTAGTGCAACTATAGACCATGGAACTATTATAGGTCTATCCGACGATGACCACTCACAATATCTATTAGCCGATGGAACAAGAGCCCTTACAGGTACTTGGAATTTCGGCGCACAAACAATTTCAGGAACAGGTGATTTCTATACTACTGGAAATGTAGGTATAGGAACTATTACTCCTGGAGCAGGTTTACACATAAATCACGCAACTAACGACCAGCTTGCGATTTTTCAGTCAGGCGACGACAAGTGTTATATAAGAATAAAGGATGATGATACCAGTGTTTTTGTTATTGCCCAGAACAGCTTGATGGGGATGGGACATAGTATTACACCGGGTGCTCAGGGCATACTTATTGACAACTCAGGAAATTTAGGTGTAGGTACTACCTCTGCTCCAACTACAAAAACTGTAATCTATGATAGTGGTACTCATAGTCTAGCAGATGGGGGAGAAACAGAGGACACACTATTATTAGGAAGCACTATTGCCCAAAACGGTGACGACAACTATGGTGCTACATTGATGTTCAACAAACATAATTCTATTGTCAATCAAAGAAGAGCGGGAATCGGAATGGTTCAAACTTCAGCTGATATTGACCAGTGTGGATTAGCATTCTTTACACATGATACAGCCGGTAACAATGAAGCTCTTACTGAGATGATGAGAATAGAACACGATGGCAAGGTAGGTATAGGAACTACTACTCCTGATAGAAGATTACATGTTTATGATGGGGATGCCAGTCAAACTGCCAGTGCGAATATGCAACTTGTCTTGGAAAATAGTGCAAGTGCTGGCTTACAAATACTCTCTGGCGAT
>SDBV01011738.1_pt1 | contig 11306 bp, 9 predicted proteins | sample 2277081 | NCBI WGS metagenome assembly SDBV01 (sample SAMN10402039, study PRJNA504765) | marine sediment metagenome | isolation source: marine sediment core GS10_PC15, 223 cmbsf | place: Arctic Ocean: Southern Knipovich Ridge | collected 2010
GGGATGAGCCTTAAGAATCTTTATCAGGTTAGTCTCTAAACAACCCAAATCTTACCGCCAGGATCCTTCGGATTTATCCAGGATTTGGGTTATCTTTGAACAAATAACTTACCTTCAGCCCCAACTCCTTAGCAATAGCCTCTCTGATCCAGCGGGTTCGGCGATGCCCGTTAATGATCAAATTTAAATGGGGTAGGCTGATCCCGATCCTGCGGGCAAGCTCGGTCTGGGATAAACTCCTCTTAATCAGCTCTATCTTGACATTCCGACCCTTCACAGTTATACTCCTCGTTAAGAAATTAACGTTCGGGTTTACCCCGTTAGATGTTTACTATCTAACGGGGTAAACCCCGTTGAAAAGTTCACCTGGGGCTTTCTAACGTGGTTAGAAACTCGCACAAGGCTTTAGTCCGCTTGAGGCGGATTTCTAACGGGGTAAATTTATTTACATTATACCTTTGCGGGATTATTTGTCAAGGCAATAATACTTAAAAGGTATTTTTTGTAAAAGTATGAAAGGAATGAATTTAGAAGAGGTAGGAGCCCGGCTGAAGCGAATCCGGGGAGACCTGACCCAAAAGGAGTTCGCTGACATCCTGAAGGTCAAACAGAACTATATCAGCCGCTACGAAAAAGGCAGACTCCCCAGGCCAGATCTCCTCCTTAAAATCGCTCGGTATGGAAATGTAAGTGTGGATTGGATCCTTTGGGGTGGAAAGAGAGTTGAACCCACCCGGAAAATTATCCAGGAAAGGGAAGACCGATACGGAGAAGATCCTCTGGATCTGGAGATAATCAAATTGCTAAAGAGGGTCAAAACCGAGGATAAAAGAACCGTAATTAAGATCCTCCGGGCTTTGGCTGCAGATTACTCGCGGAAAAAGGCAAGAAAGTCCAAAGGGAAAAACAATACCAGATGAAAAATCGCCCTACCATCTTAATAGTCGATGACGATGAGAGCATCCGGGATACCCTGGAGGCTATTCTCCAGGAGAAACATTCTGTCCTGAAGGCCAAGGATGGGAAAGAGGCCCTGGAGATTGTGGAGAAGAGGGAAGTTAATGTTATGCTCCTGGACATCGTCATGCCGGGGATCAGTGGTCTCGAGGTCCTGAAGAGGATTAAGGATCGCTTTGACGATATCGAGATAATTATGATCACCGTGCTCAAGGAAGTTGATACCGCCGTCCAGGCGATGAAGATGGGGGCGTATGACTATATCACCAAGGAATTCAATTACGACGAGATAGCCGCTCTGGTTGACCGGGCGGTCGAAAAACAAACACTGAGTAAGGAACTGATCTACCTCCAGTCCGAAAGGGATCAGTATTTCGAAGATACCTTCATCCTGGGTAAGACCCGGACAATGGAGCAAATATATACCCTGGTGAAAAAAGTAGCCAATCTTCCGGCAACCATCCTGATTATGGGGGAGACCGGGACCGGGAAAGAACTATTGGCCCGGTTAATTCACCGGGAAAGTGGTAATGCCAAAACTCCTTTCGTTACTGTCCATTTAGCCTCCATCCCCCGGGAGCTAATCGAGTCTAACCTTTTCGGACACGAGAAGGGAGCCTTTACCGGGGCCCACAAGCAGCGCTTCGGAAAGTTTGAGTTGGCTCACAAAGGCACCCTTTTCCTGGATGAGATCGGAGACCTGAAATATGACATCCAGGCCAAGCTTCTCCGGGTAATTCAGGAAGGAAGTATCGAGAGGCTTGGGGGAAGTAAGACCATCAAGGTGGATGTCAGACTGATCGCTGCAACTAACATTGACCTGGAGAAGGCGGTGCAAACAGGGGAGTTCCGCGAAGATTTATATTACCGACTCAATGTGGTTCCTCTCAATCTACCTCCCCTGCGCGAGAGGCTGATAGATATTCCCCTTCTGGTAGAGCACTTTCTTAATAAATATAATCGCAAATTCCGCCGAACGGTCAGAGAGGTCACCCCCGAAGCCCTGGAGATTCTTCCCCGCTATCCCTGGCCCGGGAATATCCGGGAGCTGGAGAATCTAATCGAGAGACTGGTAGCCATTGCCGAAAAGGACAGGATATCATCAGAAGATATCCCGGTAGAATACCACTTCCCCAATTTAGCCTTCCCGAAGGTTCCCCGGGTAAAAGAGAATCTTCTAAGCCAGGGACGGGAAATCTTCGAGAGGAATTTCATCCTGAAGGCCCTGGAAAGGGCCAACTGGAATCGGACCAGGACTGCGGAGAGTCTGGGTATACCCCTGAGCACCCTTAAGTTTAAGCTAAGCAAATTAAACATCTATGAGGCCATCGGCGAGAGGACTAAGAAGACCCAGGAGGTAAAAGGAGGGAGCAGGAAGTAGGTCCTGATGGTCCGCCTGCGGCGAATTGCAAAATGAAAAGTGTAAAATTTAAAATGCAAAATTATTGAATTTGGATTTGAACCACGAACCCTTCGACTTCGCTCAGGACATGTTTAACGAATTACACAAAACAAACCGAAATCCTGAGGAGTCCTGAGGAACGAAGTGTCCCGAAGGATGTCTCGAAGGATGTATTTAGGATTTGATTTGTCACTAGTTCGCCTCAGGTGGATTTTGTCATTTGTTATTAGAATCTAAAATCTACAATCTACTGAAATTATAACTTTTTAAAAAATTTATAATTTGAGACTGTTCAATACTCGGAAACGCTGATATATCAAGGGATTCAGACTTTGGATTTTCGGAGTTATCCCCATTTTTGGCCTAAAAGGTGCTAAAAATAACTAATTTTGGTAAAAGTTATCCCCACTTTTCGGGTATTTTTCATGTATCCGTTCCGAAAGGTCTATTTTATGTATTTATTTGATATTTCAGGTACTTATCTCTCGATTTTTCTCCTATTTGGGGGTAAAAAAGTATTGAACAGACCCCCGCTTTATTATTGAACACCCCAAAATTGTATTATTGAACAGTCTCAATTTTAGAATTAGTGGGTATATTTTTAGCCATCATTTGACGAATATGGACAGAAAAGTAGCCATAACTATTTGTAATTATTAACTTTTCTTGACATTAATTATAAATTATTATATTATATGAAAGATAATGAGGACTCTCGCCCACAGGGCAGGGAACTTTCTTTCCCTCGTCTGTCCTGCCATGTCCTGAGCCCTGCCCTGAGGAGGACGAAGTTCGTCTCGAAGGGTATGTCGAAGGAACAGGTTCACTGCCTAAAATTCCAAGGGGGAGTAAATTTATGTTGAAATCAATACTGATGATCCTGATCGGCTTTGTCATTCTTATGCCGCCTCCTGCCGCCGGCCAGGAAGAGATCGAGCTGGAGCCGGTGGTGATTACCGCCAGCCGGATAGAAGAGCCCTTAGCAACGGTACCCGGCAGCATTACCGTTATCACCGAGGAAGAAATCGAGCTTCAGCAGGCAGTCACGGTCTCGGAACTCCTAAAAAACCTTCCCGGTGTTTATCTTCAGGAGCATGGCACCCTGGGAGAAGAAGCCAAGGTTAGATTGAGAGGGTCAAACTATAATCAGAACCTGATTTTGATTGACGGAGTAAAAGTAAATAATCCCTTCGACGGAAGCTTTGATTTCGGTGATTTGCTGGTGGATAACATCGAGAGGATCGAGGTCGTTCGTGGTGCCCAGAGCGCCCTATATGGCTCTGAAGCTATTGGTGGGGTGATTAATATTATCACCAAGAAGGGGAAGGAAGAAACAAAGGTCTCCGCCCGGAGCGAGGCCGGAAGTTTTGGGACCTATCATCAGCTTCTCTCCCTGAATGGCAGCCATAAGGCCCTGAACTATTTCTTCTCCTTCTCCCGCCTTGATTCCGAAGGACAGTTTGAGAACGACCGCATCTGGGTAAACAAGTTCTCCGGTCAGATTGGATTTGATATTAAAGAAAAGGCTTCCCTTCAGCTCATCAGTCACTTTAACAAATCCCGGAAGGAGCTGGCGGTGGATTTTAATTATTTTCTCTCTGAAGAAGTCCCCACTTTCACATTTGACCAGAATAACTCCCTGGAGAGGAGATCCATATACCAGAGCCTGGCCTACAATCATAAGCTACTATCCTGGTGGAATCTCCGGGTTCAAGGCTCAATAGCCGATGTAGTCTATGAATTTGATAATCCCGAGGATGAGGGACTCAGCTATCCATCAACCATTAACTTTGCGGATATTGATAGTAATAGAATTACCGCTAACATTCAAAACGCCTTCACCATTTTTGGTCGAGATACCATCATAGCGGGAGTAGAATTTGAGCGTGAGGAGGTTATATTTGAGCAGTTCAGCAATCTCTTCCCACCTGATATTCCTCTTCCTCTCAGTTTTGATCAGGAAAGGGATAACAAGGCATTTTATCTTCAGAATAATCTCGATCTGGCAGATTTCTGGTATCTGCGGGCCGGGGTCAGGATTGATGATAACTCTGAATTAGAAGAGATCGTAACCAGCCCCAGGGTCTCAACCTCCTTCATAATATTATCCAACACCAAACTCAAGCTAAGCTATGGAGAGGGATTTCGCGCACCCAGTTTCCGTGAGCTTTACTTCCCCCTCATCGGGAATTTAGATTTAGAGCCGGAATTTAGTAAGAATTTTGAAGGAGGAATCGAGCAGAGTATTCTAAGTGATAAAATCAGTCTTGGAGCCACATACTTTCACATTGATTTCTTTGACCTTGTCTCCCAAGATCCAGACACTTTTCAATTTATAAACATTGATAAAGCAGAATCCTGGGGGATCGAGAGCAGGCTCACGATACAGCCTCTTGATCAGTTAATCATCGAGGTAAATCATACCTATTTGGAAACTAAGGACAAAGAGACGGACGAAGAATTAACATGGAGGCCCAAGAACCAATGTAATGTTGCTTCCAGTTACCGGTGGCGGGGTAGGGTTAGCCTGAACCTTAACCTTAATATTGTCGGCAGTCAGTCAGAGCCTGAGCCGGGGAAATTTATCGGACCGGACGGAGAGCTTAGAATCGGGAGAACTGCCGGCTATACTAAGCTCGACCTGGCCGCTTCCTATAAGGTTCTGAAATACTCAGGTCTGGTTGATGATTTCAGTGTCTTTTTAAAGCTCGATAATCTTCTTGACGAGGAGTATTTTGAGGTAATGGGCTTTCCCGCCCCTGGTTTTACCTTCCTCACCGGCCTGAAGGTAGTATTGTAGTATAGTCAACGAATAAAATAAGTTGTATGTCGGGCATCTTGCCCGACATAATGGTCCCGCCTGAGGCGGGAGAAGCCCGCCCTACAATCATAATAAAAAAGTCATTGCGAGCCCTTCGACGGGCTCAGGACAAGTTTTTCTTGCTAAGAGTAAGGATTCACTCCTTTTTTAACCAAACTCTCATGCACTTTCAGAATACCACGAGAAATAAGAACTTATTTTCTAATCAAATCCCCCCTTACCCCCCTTTTCTAAAGGGGGATTTAGGGGGATTTTACCACCCTTTTATGGAGTAATTTAGGGTCAGACCCCGACAGGGTTGACTCACACAAGAAATGTGTTATAATATGCGTAAAAGGAGATTGCTATGGCAACTAATTTAGCATTAGATGATAAATTAATTATCCAAGCGCAAAAGGTAGGGCATCATAAGACTAAAAAAGAGGCGGTTATGGCTGCTCTAAAGGAATATATTGCGCATAAGAAACAATTAGAGATCCTTAAATTATTTGGTACAATTGATTTTGATCAAAATTACGACTATAAAAAGGCGCGAAATAGATGAAAATCTTGGTTGATACCTGCGTTTGGTCTCAAGTTCTCAGACATAAAAACCCCAATGGGCAAACAGATCGACCTTAAGCAGATTTTCAATAAAGCAAAAACGGCCAATTTTTTGTCCAATGGCCAATTTCTTAGACGAATTTAGAACCTACCATAATTTCAAATAATTACCCTTCTTTTTTCCCTCTATTATCTCAATCCGGCCAACTTTTTGGCCATCAATAGGCTCAAATTCCCACCTTCTATTACTCCCCTTCGGAAAAGACTCCAATATATTTAAGATAATGGCGGGCTGGAAGCCCGCCCTACATTGGGATTTGGGATTTGGTCATTGGGATTTAGTCATTATTTGTAGTTCTTGGCACAGGGATTGCCATAATCGCACAGTATAGTAAATTGAACAGTTTTAGGCTAATTTATGCGGCAATCCCAATTCAATATCTTCATCCCCCTACCGGTTAAAGGCGAATATCTTCTTTTCAATACCTTCACCGATTCCCGAATGATTGTTAATGATGAGCTGAAAGCCTTTATGGAAGGCATTCACCGGGGGGAAACAGTATCCGCTGACAATCTAAGCTGTCTTGAGGAGCTCAAAGAGAATGGAGTCTTAGTTGAGGACGAGCAGAGCGAAGAGAAGGAGTTGGAGAGATGGTTTGAAGTCAAAAAAAACTATAGCTCGGAAATGAATGTCACCGTCTTAACCACCTACGGCTGCAATCTAAGCTGTGTTTACTGCTTTCAGGATGGACTATATTCTTCTACCTCAATGAAGGAGGATACCTGCCGGAGCGTGGTCTCCTGGATTACAAGAAAAATGGAAGAGGTGACGCCCTTGACCCTGAGACTCACCTTTTATGGCGGTGAGCCCCTGCTTAATCTGCGGGCTCTATATTTTCTGAGTGAGGAGCTCTATCGAGGAGCAAAAGACCGGGGGATAGAACTGAAGATCCAGATTATCACCAATGGCGTTCTCCTGAGGGAGGAGGTAGTGGACAGGCTTCTGCCTTCAGGCCTGGAGAGGATCAAGGTCACCCTGGATGGCGATCAGGAGGCACACGATAAAAAAAGGCCCTTCAGGGATGGGCGGGGCTCCTTTGAGATAATATTTAATAACCTATTAAAAATAAATCATAAAATCCCGATACTAATCGGAGGGAATTACGATGAGAGCAACCGGGATCATATTCCACCCCTTCTGGACAGGCTTCGGGATTCAGGATTTGCCAGCTCGATGATCCGGCTTAATTTCCGCCCTATCTTCGCCAATAACCAGTATAAAAATCCCTACGGTTTCCGTTCCTCTTACTGCGACATCTGCACCTTCTCCGAAAGCAAGGTGGAGGATATGCTCTGGCTGCACGAAGAGATAGAGAAGCGGGGATTCCGGGCGATGGATGGAGTAGCCCTGGGGCCCTGTGAGGTAATAAAAAGGTCTGCCTGCACCATTGATCCTGCCGGCAGAATATATAAATGCGCCGGATTTGTCGGGATGGAAGGGTTTTCAATCGGCGATATTTTCTCCTCAAATCCGGACATTGAAGTGGATAAATTTGCGGACTGCGACCCCTGGAGGGAGTGCGGTGATTGTCCTTATATTCCCCTCTGCGGGGGTGGCTGCCGCTGCAGCGCCTATATGAAAGGAGGTGATTACCGAAAGATCGCCTGCGAGAAGGAGTATTTCGATAAGGTAGCCTTGAAACTTGTGGAAAAGGAGTTCCTAAAACAGGGATAGGCGGGGCAAAGGCCTTATTCTCGCAGTAAAAAATCACTTAGAAAGGAGGTGAAGTAAATGAAATTACAGGTAGTTAAAAAAGGGACGAGGAAGGATGATAAAAAGACATTGTATTGTTTTTGGTTTGTTACAGCTTAAGAAAATTTCCAGATTTAAAAAACCAAGATAATAAAGGGATTGAATTTAACTTCAATCCCTATTTTTTATTGACCAAAATAATGAGATAGTGTAATAGAGAGGATATTTGAATTGAAAGATGCTTACTCTCAACTTAAACGAGCTACTTTCGATATGGTAAGGGCCCTCTCCGGAGCGATCGAGGCCAAGGATCCCTTTACCAAAGGGCACTCTTACCGGGTGAGTCAACTCTCCCTGGAAATCGGAAAAAGGCTTGGTTTTTCTGAGGAGCAGTTGGAGACTCTGGAGTATGGCTCCTTACTACACGATATTGGGAAGATTGGGATTAAAGAGGCCATCTTAAAAAAACCCGGCTTCCTTAGTATAATAGAGTATTTGCATATCCAACGCCATCCAGTAATCGGGGAGGAGATTGTCAGGCTGGTAGAGCTCCTTCGTCCTGCTCTGCCTCTGCTGCGCAACCATCATGAGCATTTTAACGGCAGGGGCTATCCCGATCGTCTGAAAGGAAAAGAGATAAACATTTTTGCCCGGATAATTGCTGTTTCTGATTCTTTTGATGCCATGACCAGCAATAGACCTTATCGGAAAGCACTGAAAGTTGAGGAAGCTCTTTTTGAAATAGAAAGAGCCCGGGAGACTCAGTTTGATCCCCGGATAGTTGACATCTTTATCGGGGATAAGATATATGATAGATATATAATATAAACACAAATAATGCGTTAATGTAGGGGCCGACGTCTCTGTCGGCCCGACTCGTCCTGAGCCCCTCGGCCTAGCTCGGGATAAACTGTGTCGAAGGAATAAGGGTGGACACAGAGGTTCACCCCTACAATCCGCATCAGGTTGGACTTACACTAAATAATACAAATAAATTATTAATATGCCAATAATTCGGATGTTTACGCATTTGAAATCAAAAAGAATCTTTCTGATCATCACAATCTTTGCCCTCCTTCAACTGTTAAACTCCTGTAAAAAATCTCCGTCACAGATAGATAAAGACTACGGTGATAAGCTAATCATAGGCGTCTTTCAAAAACCAACCATCATCAATCCCATTTTAACTTCCGGAAGTATCTCTGCCATATTATTAGGTATAATCTTCGATGGATTGATCAAAATAGATGAAAATGGAGAAATTAAGCCTGATCTGGCGGAATCATGGGAGATTTCGGAGGATGGCCTGGAATGGATATTCCATCTTAGAAAGGGAGTAAAATTTCACGATGGAGTGGAATTTACAGCGAAAGATGTCAAATTTACTTTCGATAAATTTATAAAATATAGAGAAAGAAGTGCTTATTCGAGCAGCTTTAAACTAATGGATAGAGTAACAATTATTGACCAATATGCTATTAAAATTTACCTTCTCAAAGCCTCCCCTTCTTTTTTGTCAGGCCTGAATGTTGGAATAATTCCCAAACATCTGTTAGAAAAAGAAAATTTAGAAACATCTAAGTTTAACTATAATCCCATTGGCACAGGCTCCTTTAAGCTAAAAAGCTTGTCCGACAAAGAAATAATTTTGGAGGCTAATAAACAATATTTTAAGGGTAGACCTTATCTCGACGGCATTATTGTAAAAATCTTTGAGAATCAGAAAGTTGCCTGGGTAAAACTTATGAGTGGAGAAGTTGATTTTATTTACCTTTTAGATCCTAGAAAATATGATATAACTAAAAAAGTTTCGTCCATAAAATTCTATACTTACCTCCATCCTTACTATTATTTTATTGGTTTAAATCACGAAAATGAAATTTTTAAAGATAAAAGAGTCCGTCAGGCACTTAATTATGCAGTAGATAAGGAGGAAATCATAAATAAGGTCCTTAAAGGACAAGGAAGAATTTGCTCAGGAACAATATACCCTAACTCCTGGGCTTACAATCCTAATATTAAGCCATATCCCTATAACCCTGAAAAGGCTTTGAGGCTTTTAAAAGAAGCAGGCTGGGAAGATACCGACAATGATCATATTCTGGACAAGAACGAAAAAAAATTTAGCTTCTCTCTCTACTTAAACGAAGGTGACGATATGCTTATGCAGTGCGCTTTGCTTATCCAACAATTTCTGCTGGATATAGGAGTAGAAATAACGGTTGAAGTCATCCCGGTATTTAATTTTATCGCAAACCTCAATAACAAAAATTTTGAATCCGGGTTAATGTATATAATTTCTGGTAATGAACCAGATAACAACTATATAGTATGGCACTCTTCTCAAATAGAAGAAGGTAAAAATGTATTCTCTTACAGAAATCAAAAAGTTGACAGACTTCTGGAGGAAGGACGCACAACCCTGAATCAGGCAAAGAGGAAAGAAATCTATTACCAATTTCAAAGGGAAATGCTTGAAGACCCACCGGGAATATTTCTGTTCTGGAGGGAAGAACTGTCTGGGATTCACAAGAGATTTCGAGGAATTAAGATCGATCCAATGGAGATTTTGCGAAATGTTCATGAATGGTGGGTGCCGAAAGAGGAGCAGAAGTATTAGATCCGCCTCCGGCGGATTGCAAATCCTTCGAGATGCTTCGCTCCTCAGGAAATCGGCTAAATGCAAAGTGAAAAATGTAGATTGTAGATGTCATTGCGAGCCCTTCGCCACCTGTCATTCTGAGCGAAGCGAAGAATCTGGAGAATGGGCTCAGGATAAACTCCGCGAAGCAATCCCATGAGATTGCTTCGGGCTTAGCCCTCGCAACGACGTCTGAAATCTGTAAATTATTCGTGTAATTTGTGCCTGCCCGCCGAAGCTTTAGCGCAGGCAGGTAATTCGTGGTTATGAGATGAAGAAGATTTCGAGTAAATTAATCGTCTTACTGGTCTTATCGGCCCTGATCCCGATGGTTACCTTCGGGACAATTTCCATCTGGACCTCCCGCCGGGCTACCTATGCCTCCGTATCCCAGGGTAACTTGAATGTTGCTCAGAGGGCGGCGGAGCAGATTGAGCTGTATGTATCGAACAGCATCGATGTCCTGAAGGCCCTGGCCGAAAATATCAACCGGGCCGACCTGAAGGACTGGCAGAAAGAGCGAATAATAAAGAACTATGTAATCAATTTTGAGGAGTTCGAGCAGATCTACATCACCGATAAAGAAGGCAGGGAGGTGGTTACCACCCGCCTGGGGATGGAGCCGGAGGATAGATCCGGGGAACCCGGCTTCAAGACCGCAATCTCCGGAGAGATCTACCGCTCCGAGGTCTTTATCTCCGATAACCTGGTGCCCTCGATGAGCATCGCCGTTCCCTTAAAAAGGCTTAATCAGATTGACGGGGTAATTGCCGCTGAGATCAACCTGGTAAATATGTGGAATTTAGTGGACAGCATCAGGATCGGTAAGGAGGGATATGCCTTTGTTGTCTCTCAATCAGGGCTGCTCATTGCCCACGGAGAGGGAGATGCCAAGGCCCTGGTTCTCCAGGAAAAGAACCTGAGCGATGAAGAGATCGTCCGGGATGTCCTGAGAGGAAGATCGCTGACCCGGATCTATCCGGGGAGAAAAGGTGAAGAAATGCTGGGTGTTACCGCCCCTATTGAATCCCTGGGCTGGGGGGTAATTATCGAGCAGCCCATTAGGGAGGCGTTCCGGGCCGCTCGGATGATGACCTATCAACTCAGTTTTCTCATAGTGCTGTTTTTATCAATTATGGTATCAATTCGCTTCCTTGGTGGAAGGCAGATCGTCCGACCCATCCGGGAG
>SDBV01011740.1_pt1 | contig 11305 bp, 11 predicted proteins | sample 2277081 | NCBI WGS metagenome assembly SDBV01 (sample SAMN10402039, study PRJNA504765) | marine sediment metagenome | isolation source: marine sediment core GS10_PC15, 223 cmbsf | place: Arctic Ocean: Southern Knipovich Ridge | collected 2010
CCGTAACTGCAGACAGGGGGGGGGCAACGGACAGGGTTGGAAGTCATGGGGTTGGGTAACGATCGAGTGACATCGTTGCTTGCCGAGGGGGGACGGTGGGCGGAGATGTAAGCGGTTGGGTTGGACGGCAACCGAATATGTGTATTGGAGACCGCAGTGGGACGATGGACGCGGCTGAAAGAGATTGGGTTGGCCACAAATGAATTGACAGAGTTGCCGCCCGCGGTGGGGCAATGGATGCAGCTGGGACGGATTGTGTTGAGCGATAACCGATTGATATCATTGCCCCCCGCGGTGGGACAGTGGACGCAGCTGACTTTCATTCGTTTGGATGAAAATGAATTGAAGGAGTTGCCGCCCGAGGTAGGGCAGTGGACGCGGCTGGAAACGATTGATTTACGTAGGAATCCGTTGACGGAGTTGCCGAGAGAGGCCCGAAATTGGAGTTCGTTGCGAAAAATTCAACTACCCGCGACAATCCCTCGTGAATCGTTTGTAATACCAACCGGGTGGCCACGCAATGTTGAGATCATAGATGAATGAGGAGAAGGGAGAGTATTGTCGGTGGATGTCGTAAGCATCTCCCGGGCCCCGGCGTCAGGTTCGGTCGTGCATGCGCGCATGAACCACCCATGCGCACTCACCCTGTGGATGCCGCGAATGTTGGCACCCGCGGCATGCGCACGTTCGGCATCGATGGAAGAGGTGTTTGCGAAGTTTACCGCATGGATACAGCTGCAGGCACCTGCGAATGCGGTGACACAAAAGGAACGATGTGCGATTCGAGGCCGGATCTACCACATGCACCACGCTGGCGTGCTCACTCCCTACACGTTTCTGCTCACACATTTTCTCCTCGCGCGGTGCCAGCAGATATGGTCGTATGCCGACTGGGACGTGTTTTGCGCAGTGGCGTACCTCGTGAGTTGCTACTGCATGGAAACCCTCGATAATCTGTCATCGTGTTACCCATCGGCGTGGGTTCCGTATTGTTACATATCGCGGCAACAGCTGGTCACGTTGGCCGACGAAATATTGGAATGTGAACATGTTGGCTACCGGTTGCGCCAGCTTGAGTATGATCTGATCACACATTACTCCGCGGCTCCCACGGTGTCTGCACGGGAAAAGACCATGGGGGAAGTGCTTGCGGGGTTTCAGATGTTGGCGCAGCTACAAACCCCTCTGGAGGCAGTAGCGCAGATGGAGCGGCAGCGCGAGATTCACTGTCGAATCTATCACATGCACGATGGCGGTCTGCTCACGCCATACACATTTTTGCTCACACGGTTTCTACTTGTACGGTGTCGGACGACGTGGTCTTGTATCGACTGGAATGTGTTTTGTGCAGCAGCATATCTTGTGAGCCTCTACTGCATGGAGGATGAGGAGAACTCACTTTACTCCTGGGCGTGGACTCCGTACTGCGGTGTGTCGGAACAACAATTGGTCGCATTGGCATGGGAAATGTTTGAATGCAAATGTATCAACTATCGGTTACGCCGGCTCGAATGCGATTTGATCACGCACTACGCCGCGATGGAGCGGCAAGAGGATCCGGCGTCGTGAGTGCCCCCCCCGGGCGGCATCAGCTTCTGCCCGAGCATGCACTACGACGACGACGTAGATGAGTCGTACAATCAGCCGCAGGTTTCTTTGACGGTGATCGGAGACAGCGCACGTGCTCTGGCACGCACCACTGCCCGTCGCGTATCATCGACGGTGCAAGCAAATATGGTACAGAGTGCACAAGAACGGGTGCAGCGACGAGCAGCCCACCGCGCGATGAACACGGAGATCTCTGACCAATGGGAGAAAGTACAAATACAATGGCGTCGTTGGTGGCGCACCAGCGGCGAACACACGTGCCTGCTCATAACGATCCTCGCCGGGATAGCAACAGCAGGATGGCTCCTACTTGCATTCTATACCGCCGAGCGAGCCCCCACTGCAATCGATACGATCCCCGCCACCCGGGTGTACCTGGGCGGTAGCACAGAGGGCGATATGATATGGCGCACCCCGTGCCACCCGGTGAGCGAACGCGAGTGGCGCAACGGATCGGCGGTGCTCCCGAACGGAAACGCATACAACCTGCGGTCGCTTGCGGAGCGAATGGAGAACATGGCGGCAAGGTATTCCATGCCATGTATAGTGCCCAAGGTGATAGGGGTGAACATCTGTATGTTGAGTGTACCAAAGGGGGGCGGGGGCGGCACACATCAGGGAACGCCGGGATGGATCCATATGCTGAATCCGCGGTTGAAACCAGTGGAGTACTTCAACCAGATGCATCGGTGCACAGAGGTGGCGATGTATAACCACCCGGAGGATCCCGACGCGTCGCGCGAACACGATCGGATCGCCATCACATTCGTGCGCTACCACACGCTGGACGGGATGCAGCCGGCACAGCAGACGTTTTCGCACGATGCTCGCTCACATTGCGTGCAGCACGCATGTCATGTCCTCGAGGGGTGGTTGGATTAGGCAGGACCGTTCGTTCAAGTCAGATTCCCTCTCCACTGGCCGCCCCCTTCGCCTAGTCGAATTCTCTCTCCACCTCGTCCATTACGCGCGAATACACCTCTGCCTGTCGCTCCGGTTCACGAGACCATACGGGTACGTATAGATCTCCGCGCAAATCACGCGGATCCACATCGAATGTAACATCCTCCAGATTCGACGTATACGTCTGCAAGAGCCCAAAATTGAATGCAATATTCTCAGCAGATGGTCCGGGATTCACCGGAGGACCTAAGAATTGAGAGGTAAAGGCCGTAATTTTACGTACTTGAACAGAACTAAAGAAACTTTCCGCGCGTGCAATCCCATAAACGCGCTTCCCGCGTCTTGCCTCTTTTTGGATCCCTCCTACAACAACAATCTTTGATTCCGATTCCATCACACGAATGAAATGGTATCCCGCAGACCCAGCGACTTGATCAGAAAGAATAATCACTTTGTTGCTGCCAGCGAACTTACCCGGGCATGCAATCGGGGTATATCCCGGAAAGGGGAACCCCGAAGGACCCCATAAGGCTTCATGAGCATAGATTAGTTCGGAGACCGGTAAAGAATCTCTAGAGCGTATACTTCCTGTCAGCCAAGTGGAATCGGTGAATTGTTGATCGGTGGTGATGTTTCCAAAGCATGCAGAGCCCGGTAATCCGACGCAAACACCGGTGAAGGGGAAAGTCAAGAAAGCTTCAACTGCGGTGTTACGGATGAAGAACTCGATTGTCACGCTGGATCTTTTTAAATCACTCACAAAATTCGCAAGTGCCTGAGACGAAAGACCTGGACGCAAATGACGCGCTAACCATGCCGAGTTGAGACCGCCTATATTTCCTCTTCCGTCAATGATAATCCGTGAAGAATTAGTGCATGCAATATCGGTAGCAGTGATGAGTTCATCATAATGGTCTGCTTGAAAACTTCCCACACGGATCACAGTTGTATCCTCCCCAAGTTGCCACGCTTGCACCCCGTCTGATAGCGGTACAATTTCAACTAGGTCGCGTTCGACACCCCCGTTTCCTTTCTTGGCACCGCCCCACCGGATCGACCGATTGCGTTGATCATCGTAAAACGCCATAAACACAGCTCCACTACCTTGCGCAGAATAGTCCCGGACCCACTTACGTATCGACTCGCCCTCATCATCTATCCTAAGGCTCGCACCGCCCCCGAATAAGATAGAGCTGTCCCAAGAAACAGCCTCACATTGACTTTTAAAGTTCGCAGTGGAATTACTAAGAGTCACATCGCTCGCGAAGATCCCCGATGGAACGAATACCCACGGGACTTCTATGGTGGTTCTGACCCCATCCTCGTCGCGGAACACATACACATCCGACGAAGTGGTTGGTGCATCTTGCGACGTGAATCGTAGGGTATACCGCATGCGATCGATTACGGCTTGTAAATTGGACCCATCACTATTGTCAATCCGCGCGAAGACCCTTGCAAACAATTTGAGGAACTTCAACGCCTGCATTCCATTGATTTTCACAAGTTCTTGCCCAAGAAACGGACGAAGATCTACTCCGGTTGCTGCTCGATACAGGGGTTCACTGAATAAAAGTCCAGCCACGTATATGAGTTGCTTGCTGTCGTTGTTGCCCTTCCCTGGTCGCGAAAACACAATCGATCTCGTGTCGGTTCCCAAATCCAGCGGGATAAACGATAACAACATGTCGTCGTAGCATGCCGGAGCAAAGTATCTGAAATGGAAACTGGCAAATTGCGTGTTCCACTTATGGATTTCTCGATGCATGGAGTAGTCGTCAGGGAACACAGTGTTGTTGATCGCTTGTAATCTGTCGCGCCATCCGTCGCGTTCATCGTAATCGTCGGCTGGTGTGCTGCCCGTCTCCATATAAAACGATAGCAAATTCACTGCTTCCGTACGTTTTTGTACAGAAAAGGGGACACTGCGGTAGCATCCGGTCAGTGTCTGGTCATGCGAGAAGACCGGTAGGCCGTTGAGACCGGGCGCGGTAAAATCACAAGGATCTGGAGCATACAGACCGACCGGGATACATAATACCAGAAACAATAGGATGAGCAGCTGCATCGCCCCTCCTGTCACTCTGTTCTATTTATCCCCCCTTATAGGTCCAAAGATCGCGGCGGGATTTCTCGGGAACTCGGCGCATAGCGAGATGCGGAAGTGGGGATGCAGCCGGCACAGCATACGTTTTCGCACGGTGCTCGCTCACATTGCGTGCAGCACGGATGTCATGTCCTCGAGGGGGCGTTGGATTAGGCGAGGTCGTTCGTTCAAGTCAGACCCCCTCCACTGGCCGCCCCCTCGCCTAATCGAATTCCCTCTCTACCGCATCCATTACGCGCGAATACACCTCTGCCTGCCGCCCCGGTTCACGAGACCATACGGGCACATATAGGTCTCCACGCAAATCACGCGGATCCACATCGAAAGTAACATCTTCCAGATTCGACGTATACGTCTGGAAAAGCCCAAATGCGAATGCAATGTTTTCGGTAGTTGGTAGGGAAAGGCCCGAAGGACCAAGCAATTGAGAGGTGAGGGTGTCAACTTGACGTATTTGAACAGAATTAAATGTGGATTCCGCGCGTGCAATCCCATAAACGCGCTTACCGCGTTTTGCCTCTTTTTGGATTCCTCCTGCAACAACGATCTTTGATCCCGACTCCATCACACGAATGAAATGGTATCCCGCAGACCCAGCGGTTTGATCAGTAAGAATAATCACTTTGTCGCTACCAGCGAACTTGTCCGGACATGCAATCGGGATGTATCCTGGAAAAGGGAACCCTGAAGGGCCCCAGAAGCCTTCATGAAAATAGAACAATTCGGAGACCGGGAAAGAATCTCTAGAGCGTACACTTCCTGTCAGCCAAGTGGTAGTGTTGAATTGCACATTGGTGGTGATGTTTCCAAAGCATGCAGCGCCCGGCAATCCAACGCAAACACCTGGCTGGCCAGTAAGGAAAGTTTCAAATGCAGTGTTACGAGAGAAGAACTCGACTGTCTCACTGTTCGGTTTTGCATCAACCACAATACTCGCAAGTGCCTGAGACGAAAGACCTGGACGCAAATGTCGCGCTAACCATGCCGAGTTGAGCCCGCCTATATTTGCTCTTACGTCAATGAGAAGTCGAGAAGTAGAAGAATTCGTGCACGAAACATTGGTAGCAGCGATAATTTCATCATAATGGTCTGCTTGAAAACTTCCCACGCGGATCACAGTTGTATCCTCCCCAAGTTGCCACGCTTGCACACCGTTTGATAGCGGTACAATTTCAACTAGGGGGCGTTCGACAAACCCGCCTCCGTTCTTGGGACCGCCCCAGTGTGTCGATCGATTGCGTAGATCATCGCAAAACGCCATAAACGCAGCTTCAGCAACTTGTGCAGAAGTTGTCTTACCCCAATCCCGTATCGATTCGCCTCCATCGTCTATCCTAAGACTCGCACCACTCCCGAATAAGGTAGAGCTGTCCCAAGAAACAGCCCCGCATTGGCTTTTAAAGTCCGCAGTGGAATTACTAAGAGTCACATCGCTCAAAAAGAACCCCGATGGAGTGAACACCCACGGGACTTCGATGGTGGTTCTGACTCCATCCTCGTTGCGAAACACATAAATATCCGACGACGTGGTTGGCGCGTTCCCTGGATTAGGAAATGATGCCCTTACAGTGTAGAACATGCGATCGATCACGAATTGCAAATTGGATCCGTCATTATCGTCGAATGCCGCAAAGACTCTTGCAAATAATTTGAGGAATTTCAACGCATGCATTCCATTGATTTTCACAAGTTCTTGCCCAAGGAACGGACGAAGATCTACCCCGGTTGCTGCTCGGTATAGGGGTTCAAGGGGTAGAATTCCGGCCACGTAGATGAGTTGTTTGCGGTCGTTGTTGCCCTTCCCTGGTCGCGAAAATACAATCGATCTCACGTCGATTCCCAAATCCAGCGGAATAAACGAGAACAGCATATCTTCGTAGCATACCGGAGGAAAGTATCTGAAATGGAAATTGGCAAATTGCGCATTCCACTTATGGAGTTCTCGATGCATGGAGTAGTCATCAGGAAACACAGTGTTGTTGATCGCTTGTAATCTTTCGCGCCACCCGTCGCGTTCATCGTAATCATCAGCTGGGGTGCAGGCCCTCTCCATATAGAACGATACCAAATCCACTGCTTCCGTACGTTTTTGTACAGAAAAGGGGACACTGCGGTAGCATCCGGTCAGTGCCTGGTCATGCGAGAAGACCGGTAGGCCGTTGAGACCTAGAGCGGTAAAATCACAAGGATCTGGAGCATACAGACCGACCGGGGCGCATACCAGAAGCAATAGAATGAGCAGTTGCATCGCCCCTTCTTGTCACTCTGTTCTATTTATCCCCCCTTATACTCCCAAAGGTCACGCCGGCCTTTCTCGGGAACTCGGCGCATAGTGAGATGCGGAAGTGGGAATGCATCGAAAATTGACTGTATAAGCGCCATCGCTGTCGTTTTCCAGTAGAGACGGATGTCGATCTCCTCTCAAGCCTCTATCGTTGATTCCCCGTCACTGCACGAACATGGGTTGTATGCTCAGCGACTTGGGCCAGGCGCGGCCCTGTCGTTTGCGCGATGGGCCGCACACTACTACCCGCCGTCGCTAGCTCGACAGCCGGCTAGCCCCCATGTTGTGCGCGTTAGAGCCGTACCCCGGTCCCGGGCCCCGGTGCAGATTGGCATGTTCAGTAAAGCGTCCTTTTCCCGCGGGGGTGTTGACCTGGTTACCCGATACGCCAATCAGCTTGCACGGCGTGTGTTTCCGCAAGGGAACCAAACTCCTCCCAGAGCTGCTTTATTTAAGCTGGCGGTTCTCACGGTTGGAACCGGGAGAAGAGGACCTACTCTCCATTTCAACTCTGACTTTTTAAACCGGCGTCACATGGCGGCTGTTTTGATCTTCACGAAAAGTGACATCGATCGCAGCAGGAGACCATGGCCATGGCGGGAGGCCTTGGACGAGGAGGTGACAGAAGAAGGGAAGCGACGCAGGATCGAGGTGGATGACAGCGATGGAAGCATCACGCTTGAAGACCTGTCCGAGGAATCCTCACTTGCAGTATTTGTACAGGTCAATCGTCTCACGGCCGAGTTTATACTGACCAAGACTGGGGGTGACCCTCCAGGGCTGTTTATTTACAACGTGGAGGCGGCCAAGGAGCTGTACAATCGGCTACAACAGGAAACACTGATACCAGAAACGAGGATCCCGGTGGTCGAGGTAAACGATCGCGAGCGGGTGATTCAAGAGGTGCGACAGATGCTCATAATTGCGTTTACGCGCGATGGAAGTTTTATCAGCATCAGGCGAGATGCGGTGAGGATCGTCCTTGTCAAAAAAGACATCATAGTTCTTTCGCACGAGGTAAATCAGTTGACAAGGCTGAAAGAGATGCTATTAAGTGGCAATCAGTTAACGGAGTTGCCTCCCGACGTGGGACAGTGGACGCAGCTGACGAACATTGATTTGGACGATAACATGTTGCGGAGTTTGCCGCCCGAGGTGGAACAGTGGAGACAACTACGCGTAATTGGCTTGACCAACAATCGATTGATATCACTGACGAGCGCGGTGGGGAACTGGATACACCTAACGATAATTCGCTTGGCCAACAATGGATTGCCATTCCTGCCAGGTGCGATCAGACGGTGGACACAACTGACAAGCATTACATTGAGCGGCAATCGATTGACATTACTGCCAACCGAGGTGGGGCGGTGGACGCAACTGGAAAGCATTACGTTGGGAGGTAATCTATTGACGGAATTGCCATCTGAGGTTGGACAGTGGACAGCGCTGAAGGAACTGGGGTTGGGGATCAATGGATTGACGTTGCTGCCGCCCGAGATAGGTCAGTTGACAGCGCTGGAGGAACTGAGTTTGGGGGGCAACAACTTGACGTCGCTGCCACCCGAGATAGGCCAGTTGACAGCACTGAAGATACTGTTTTTGGCGAACAACAACTTAACGTCACTGCCACCCGAGATAGGTCAGTTGGCAGAGCTGAGGGCCTTTATTTTAGGTGCTAATCGATTAACATCGTTACCGCCCGAGGTGGAAGGATGGACGCGGCTGGAAGAGATTGATTTGGGCCACAATCAATTGACACTGTTGCCACCCGGGGTAGGGCAATGGACGCGGCTGGAATTTATTGTCTTGACCGACAATCGGTTGTCATCGCTGCCGTCCGCGGTGGGACAGTGGACGCAACTGGAAAGGATTTGGTTGGCCGGAAATCCACTAACAAGGTTGCCGGCAGAAGCCAGAAAATGGACGCAGCTACGACAAATTCGGTTGCCCACAACGATACCTCGGGAATCATTTGTACGCCCGACTGAATGGCCGCCCGGGGTTCAAGTATTCGATTGATTTCACTGTTTTATCCGGACGGGGACCGCCGAAACGGCCCGGGATTCTCTCGCCCCTCCCACGCGCGCTTCGCTTGCGCCTGCATCTCGTCTAACCGGACGTAGTAGTCGAGATAGTCTGCAAAGTGTGCCAACGCGATCTTGGCGGTGAGCATCAGATCATCATCGGTCACGTTGGTCCGCTCATCACGCCGTCCATGCTCCAATTCCACCTCGATCCCGCGCAGAAACTCGAATTTACCACGAAGCGCTATGGTCATCGCGCGGGTTTCAGGACGCACCGTGTTGCGTCCTATCGCTTCGAAATCCACATCGAGCGCATTCCCAATCTGCTCTATGTGCCCAATCGGGGTCAGGGGGGGAGGGCTGGTGCCGGGGCGGACCGCGCTGTATGCGCGGGGTGGGGTGAGATAGAGGTGCCACATCGTTCACTCATGTGGACCCCCCCTTACATGCTATACCGAGAATTTCAGCGCCTACCCCCGCCACAACGCCTGGCGTAGTGCCACCGCCTCGGGGTCCACCTCGAAATTGCCCCCTCCCCACAAACGCCAACACTCCAGCACCGTCATCGCGTGCGGATGGCCCAACACATCGTCGGGCGATACTGCTCCGTAGTCGCTGAATAAAGGACGGGGCCCCAACTCAGTATCACTTTGGTGGATTCGAGTCCAAATATCACGCATCGATCCTTCCATTCCGTGCATCACCGCCATTTCATCATGCGTACGTTTATGTCGGCGGACACGCCCATCGTCGTGGTGCGAATCGTCGGTAGAATCCATGGGCTGGACCACCACTTCTGGTTGCGCCCGCTTTCCTCCCTTTTCACGGTGGTCTGGTACAACGGCGTCACCCTGGGCACGGACCCGTGAGTTCCATATGGTAAATGCATCCTCCATCGAGATAAGACGTAGACAATTGGCGCCGCCCAATACTTCCGGCAACTGGTCACGGGCCATGCGCAGTTCTGACAACGTCGCTAATTTTCCTACGCCTTTCGGGGGAGCCTGGTTAGATGGGCACCGCACCCCATGCCGTATTAACCCGGCACGCAGTTCTGCCCATGCTGTCCATTGTTGTCCACTCTTTCCCGTCAAAAAACGGACAGTCGGATCAATGAACTCTGTTGTTGCCATCGACGCGATATTCGCTGCATCCGCAAGCGATACAAGGGCGCTGGTTGACGCCGGCATTTTATCCATACGCGGTGCATGCACAGTGCGCATGCGCGAAGATGCATCGCGGCAACGGGTTGTCTTCACCATGACGGCGAACGCTTTCACGGGACCCCTTTCCGCCGTCGCACACGATGGCCGCCAGGTGCACTATCACGAACAACCCGATGATGCACGCTATCGCGCGATCCATCCCCGTGAGTCGCCTGGATCGTTGAGCGACGAGGAGTACAGCGATCAGAAACAGCGTATTGATCAGTGGTACCTGCAGCGTGACGGCGAGCGCCATCAGCCACAGCTTTCACACCGCCCCTCTCCGCACAATGGGTCCATCCTCGACGCGACCCTCGATATGGACCGCCAATTTTGGCTTGGAGATGCAGTTCTACTCTCCGCTGGTAGCCTACTTGGTAGGTGTGGCCGAAATCGTGGACGACGAGTATACTGAAGACGGACGAGCAGCATTTCTGCTTTCACAGTTCAGGAACTCAGTCATAGGACTCTGAGATGGCTCATAGCGAATACACAGAATCGTTTGATACCTTACTCAAGGATACAATTCCGGAGACGCCGGGCATCATCCGTTCGCTAGCGCTTCGTGAATTACGCCTCGCTGCCCGAGAGTTCTTCGAGAAGACTTTTGCGTGGACCAAAATCATAAACGATGTGGATGGTCCCTTGGGCAAAGTAGATATCGTTCCTGACGATGGCGACTCCAACACGAAAATTATAGCTGTTCTCGGTGTCGCATTTGGTGACACTGCTGCTACTCGCGCCGGACAGCTAGCCCCTATCGGCCAGAAACCAGCCGCCGATGAAACTGCTGATGGATCGCCGCACAAATTCTTTATTACTTCAGCGCCAGACCACTTCCAAATATTCCCGTATCTCACAGTCGCAAGAACGAATTTTCTTGATGTTACTGTTGCATTGATGCCCAGCTTTACAGCAACCGCATTGCCCAGACAGGTAACAGATTTGTACTACAACGCGATCATAGACGGGTACCTTTCGCGCGTGTATCTGCACCCGAACAAACCGTATTCTGCCCCTCTCCTTGCTGGGCAACATAGGACGAAATTCGTTTCTGCAATTGGTTTCTATATGGCGAAAAGGAAGCAAGGGTTCAATAACAGCCAACAGTGGATATTCCCCGGTGGCTGGCAAGTAAGGAGGCTAGGCGGAAATGGCTGACATCATCTTT
>SDBV01011741.1_pt1 | contig 11303 bp, 9 predicted proteins | sample 2277081 | NCBI WGS metagenome assembly SDBV01 (sample SAMN10402039, study PRJNA504765) | marine sediment metagenome | isolation source: marine sediment core GS10_PC15, 223 cmbsf | place: Arctic Ocean: Southern Knipovich Ridge | collected 2010
CACGACGGCCTATTTGCTGCTGGAGGCGATGGATATTTCGCGCGTCCGCACCGAGGTGTCGGTCAGTTATGTAGATCACAACATGGCCCAGTTCGGCCCGGAAAACCACAACGACCACCTTTATCTCCAGTCGATCACCAAGAAACTGGGGATATGGCACTCCAGGCCGGGAAACGGCATCTGTCATCAGGTCCACCTCGAACGGTTCGCAAAGCCCTCCAAGACGCTCGTTGGCTCGGATTCCCACACTCCTACCGGCGGCGGGATGGGCATGATAGCCATCGGCGCAGGCGGGCTGGATGTCGCGGTCGCTATGGGCGGCGGGCCTTTCTACATGACCTGCCCGCGTGTTATCGGCGTCGAGCTTACCGGCAAGCTCAAACCCTGGATAGGGGCCAAGGACATCATCCTTACCTTGCTGTCGATCCTTACAACTCGCGGCAATGTCGGCTGCGTTGTCGAATACTTCGGCCCAGGCGCCCAGGCCTTGCCCGTCCCAGCCCGCGCGACGTGCACCAATATGGGCGCCGAATTTGGCGTAACGTGCAGTATTTTTCCCGCCGATGATCAGACGCAGGCTTTTTTGTCTGCCCAGGGCAGGGCTGACGATTACACGCCGCTGGCGGCCGATGAAGGTGCGAAATATGACTCCATAACCAAACGGCTTCACGTCGAAGACGACGAAGCGACCATCGCCAACATTACACGCTACTGCACGGATGTAACTATAGGCGATGCAGATGACGCCGGCATGGCCGATGTGACGTTCTCCAAGGTTGTGATCAATCTGGACGAAATCGAGCCGATGGCAGCAGGCTCGCCCAGCCCGGATAATATCATGGCGATTACTGACCTTGATGGAACCGAAGTTGCCCAGGTGGTGATCGGTTCCTGCACAAATTCGAGCTATCAGGACCTGATGCTATGTGCGGCAGCGATTAAAGGCAGGACAGTGCATCCCAATGTTGAACTTGGCATCGCGCCGGGTTCCAAGCAGGTGCTTACCATGCTCGCCCAAAACGGTGCGCTGGCTGAGTTCGTCCGGGCAGGGGCGCGGATACTTGAATCGTCATGCGGGCCTTGCATCGGGCAGGGCTTTTCACCGGCTGAGGGCACGGTCAGTTTGCGTACGTTCAACCGGAACTTTGCCTCCAGAACCGGAACGACCGGCGATCAGGTTTACCTCGTCTCGCCAGAGACGGCAATCGCAGCTGCGATTACCGGTAAGGTTACAGACCCGCGCTCGCTGAGCGACCTTGGTATTGCCTATGACGTGCCTACTCTCCCGGAAAAATTCCTGATCGACGACGGCCTGCTGCAACCGCCGATTCCTGAAGCCGAAGCTCTCAAGGTCCAAATCGTTCGCGGGTCGACCATCGTCAAGCCTCCGGCGGGTGAGCCCTTACCCGATAAAATCACTGGTAAAGTGTTGATTAAAGTTGGCGATAAGATCACGACCGATCACATCATGCCGGCTGGGGCGTTGCTGAAATATCGCTCGAACGTGCCACAATATGCCAAGTACGTCTTTAATTGCTTCAACGAAGACGGCAAGGACAGCTTTGCCGATCGCGGCCTGGCCCTCAAGGCTGCTGGCGGCGCCGGTGTGATAATTGCCGGTGACAGCTACGGCCAGGGCAGTTCTCGCGAGCACGCCGCACTGTGCCCGATGTACCTGGGCGTCAAGGTCGTAATCGCCAAGGCAATCGAGCGGATTCACCAGGCGAATCTCGTCAACTTTGCAATCTTGCCGCTAACGTTTGTAGACCCGGCCGTGGGCGACAAGATCGACCCCGACGATCAGCTCGTGATTGATTCGGTTACTGAAGCTATCGCGACCGCTGAGCAGGTTACCGTCGTCAACGAAACCAAGGGCTTCGAGTTTACCTGTAATGTGTCTCTTTCCAGCCGGCAGCGGAAAATTCTCTCTGCCGGTGGGTTGCTGAACTACACGCGGAGCGGCCCGGACAATGGCTGATCTTGGAGATTTGGCCTCGGCGGCTGTTGTTTGCGTGTTCGGCTCGGCTGACCCGGTAGAAGGATCGGACGAATTCCGCGTAGCCTGCGACACCGGCAGGGTACTGGCCAGGCTGGGATATGTCGTCGCCAACGGTGGATACGCCGGGACAATGCTGGCTTCGGCCCGAGGTGCCAAGGACGCCGGCGGGGCGACAATTGGCGTTACCTGCAAACTCTGGTCATCTGAGCCTAACGAGTTTATCGATCAGGTAATTGTCACCGATTGCTTAGCCGATCGCGGGTCTCAGCTTGTCGGCTTGGGCTCGGCGGGGTTTGTTGTGCTCGACGGTGCAACCGGGACGCTGCTGGAATTGGCGACGGTCTGGGAGTTTATGGCCAAGAAGGCTATGGAAGCTGTGCCTATCGTTTGTGTGGGGCCGTTCTGGCGACCTGTGGTGAATACGATTACTTCGGCTGGGCCTGATGCCGGGAAGTTCATTCAGTTTGTCGATGCGCCAGACCAGTTGGAACTGCATTTTCGGCCGGTGGAAAAGGCAGGTTGATCTGCGAGGTCTCGGCGGTATGATTTTATCGGTAGATCGCGGCAAGGAAGCATTGTGACGAGAATAAACCATCTTATTACAAACTTACTTGGCCCCATGGTACTTGTATTGGCCTGTATATCCCCGGCCGGTGCTGATGGGGCTGGGGCTTCGCAGAAAAAGGCCCACGTCGTCTCGCCAACTCGCGTTGAAGATGCCGTTGAATCCTCAGCGGACAGCAAGCTGGCCCCCCTGTTGACAGATACGCCGGAAGTTTCCGTTACCGTCTCTCGTGAAGGTGCGCCGCCGGTTAAGAAGGTGTCGCCCTTTCCGCCAGCTGGTTCGCGCATCGTAGCTAGGCGGGCCTGGCTGGGTTATGACGCCCATCACAACTGGTATGTGCTGCACTTTATCGGAGGGGATGGAGGCCCTGCCCTTGAGGACCTGCGTATTTTGCCCAGTGAGTTGCTATCGGCAATGGAGGCGGCCCTGGCCGCCAACCCGGATCCGGTGTTCGCGGTAGGTGGGGAGATAAGCATCTATAAGGATCAGGGGTACATTCTCCTGGCCAATGTCGTCATGATTACCGGCGGGTTTGATCCAGCCGATCAGCCAACTGACAAAAAAGTCCAATCGCCCGAAACCCAGCCGGCGAGTTCCCCAGCCCCGGCGACTGATGAACCACCGTCAGCTTCTGATGTGCTGGCACAGATGCTGGCCCAAGAGATAACTTCGGCGGTTATTTCCGTGGAGACACCCATGGCTGAGCCCGTTCAGGCTGAATCCGTCGGGCCGGTTTTGGATGATAAAACGGTTGCGCCAATCTCCTACGGCATGGTGGTCTGGAGATTGGTCCGTGTTATTCCTGCAAACGATGGCCAGTGGACGGAGGTCCGGTTTGAAGCCGATAACACATTGCAAGAGCCGCCAATTCGGATCTTGCCTTCAAAATTGCTGGCCAGGGCCCAAAAGTGGACCAACGCCGCCAAGGGCCAAACGGTTAAATTGCGAGTGACCGGGCAAATTACGCAATATAAGGGACGGGCCTATTTGATGCTCAGGAACGTTATTCTTGAGCGGGATATGGGCCAGTTCTAGTTAAACCGTCTAGGCCGTAGAATTCAATGGTGGCGGAGTTGCAAGATTATGACGGATTCTCACGAAGCAATGCTGTATGAAAAACTCGACGGCCAAAAGGTGCGTTGCGGACTTTGTGGCCATCGTTGCGAAATCCTTGCCGGCAAGTTCGGCCTATGTCGCGTCCGACAGAATGTAGCCGGCATACTGCGCAGTATGAACTATGCGGCAGTGGTGGCGGTCAACTCCGACCCGATCGAAAAGAAGCCGCTCTTTCACTTCCTGCCTGGCAGCCAAAGCCTTTCGATAGCTGCCCCGGGGTGTAACTTTCAGTGCGAGTTCTGTCAGAACTGGCAGATATCGCAGTCGCCTCGCGACGGCCAGGGCCTCGGCGGACAAGCCATCAGCCCCGAGCAGATAGTTACCGCTGCGATCAACTATGACTGTGCATCGATCAGTTATACCTATACCGAGCCGACGGTGTTTTTCGAGCTGGCCTACGACACAGCCAAGCTCGCTCGTCAAAAGGGGCTCAGGAACGTATTCGTCTCTAACGGCTTTATGACGGAGCTGGCAGTTGAGACGATCGCACCTTACCTGGATGCTATAAATGTCGACCTGAAGGCCTTCAGTGACAGCACCTACCGGAAAATAATGAAGGCCCGGCTCAAGCCGGTTCTTACCGCTGCCAAGGCTCTGGTTGCAGCAGGTATCTGGGTGGAGGTTACCACTCTTGTTGTTCCGGGGATGAACGACTCGCCGGATGAATTGAAGCAGATCGCCGGGTTTATCGCAGGCGAGCTTGGCTGCGACGTTCCGTGGCACGTTAGCCGATTTCACAGTGATTATAAAATGACCGACGCGAAAGCTACGCCGATCGAGACGCTGGAGCTTGCTTGTAAATTAGGCCAGGAGGCTGGGCTGAAATATATCTACTGCGGAAACGTGCCCGACAAGGCCGACGAGCGTACCTACTGTCCGAATTGCGATACGGTGCTGATAGACCGGGTCGGCTTCAGCATAAGGGGGATAAACCTATCCGATGGCACATGCCCCAGTTGCAGCGAGGTTATCCCCGGCGTGTGGGAATAACTTCAACCGCCAATATGCTCAGTGGGGTTCGAAATGGCGGTGGCATAAGCTTACTACAGAACATGCCCACCCGCTGCGCGAATAGGCATGTCATACGATCTTAATGGTCTATCAATCAGCCGAAACCGCGCTGCCTGCTATAAGCTATGGCGCAGTTGCGGCGCAATTAAGTTTATTGGTCGACTACTTACGCTGACGGCGTTTGCGGCGCTCGCGGCGTTTCTTCGATCCGATCTTTCGGCGACGTCTCGGTTTGCCCATGAATTTCCTCTTATCCAGCCGGCTCGCGGGCCGGGTTGCATTCTATCTGATTTACGAACGGGGCATACTACAGTACCGCGCCCAGCTTGTCACTATCAAATCACGCGGTGTTTGAGCCAATATCCTGGCGTGACGTTCTTTTTTATCGATATTCTTCGATAGTTTATCCCGCAGCTTCGAGCAACTTACTCAATTTTTCGATCGTTTTCCCGGAAATTGCTTAAAATTCAACCGGGCCGAGACCGCTTCGAATGTTTATAATCCCATTCATCATGGACGGTAATGAAACTTCGATAAAACAAATTCGCGCGTACCTTCGGTTGCATCTTGCCGACGGCCTGGGTTCCGTTCGCTTTTCAAAACTCATCGAAGCATTCGGCGACGCCGCCTCGGCCGCTACTGCCAGCGAATCTCAACTCAAAAAAGTAGACGGTATCGGCGAGAAAACCGCAGCCGCGGTTGCCGCAGTTACAGATGAGCAGGTCGAGGCTGAACTGGCCGAGGTGGACCGGTGCGGGGTAAGCATTTTAACGCTGGACGCCCCGGCCTACCCAGCCCCGCTGAAAAATATCTACGACCCGCCGCCTGTGCTTTATGTTCGCGGTAAGTTACTCGATACCGATTCGGTTGCGTTGGCCGTCGTCGGCTCGCGACGGTGCACGCATTACGGTTTGGAACAGGCCGAGCGGTTCGGGCAATTGCTAGGCCGGGCAGGCTTTACCGTCGTATCCGGCGGGGCTCGCGGAATAGATACCGCCGCACACAGGGGCTGCCTCGCCGCCGGCGGGCGAACCATAGCCGTTATGGGTTGCGGCCTTGGTAAAATCTACCCGCCAGAAAACGAAAAACTTTTCGACCAGATCGTCTCTGACGGCAGGGGTGCGTTGGTTTCAGAATTGCCGATGACGGCTGAGATTCGCGGCGCGAATTTCCCCAAGCGCAATCGCATTATCTCTGGCCTGTCGCTGGGGGCTCTTATCGTAGAAGCTGCTCGCCGCTCCGGCTCGCTTATTACTGCCCGCACGGCCGACGCCCAGGGTCGCGTCGTATTCGCCATCCCAGGCAGGGTCGATTCGCCGCTTAGCCAGGGCACGAACGAACTGATCCGCGACGGCGTGATTCTCACTCAGAACTTGGAAGATATCCTCGAACATCTCGGCCCGGTCGGCGAGACCATGACCCCTGCAGCCGAACCCGCCGCGCCGGTAACGCCGGCCGACTTACCAGCTGACGAAGCGAAGCTGCTGGAAACCCTCACCGCTGAATCGCTCAGTCTAGATGATTTGGTTCGCCGGACTGGCATCGATTCCGGCCCGGCAGCATCTGCGATGACAATGCTGGTTATCAAGGGCCTCGTCGCCCAAAAACCAGGCAACATCTTCGCGAGGAATTCATTGTAAGCCTGTAGGGCGTGCTACTTGTTGCCGGCCCTACAAACTGGTACTGGACGAGGTGGTTAGATCATGCGTGAACTAAAGAAACGCTTGGAAATGCTTCAAGAAGCATGCCAGCAACTCGACAAAGGCACTGGCACGGGGGCTCGACTCGCACTTCTCCTTCTGGACAACTTATCTGAGATCACGATGTACGAGATGGTCAGATATCTCTTTGCCTGCGATAGTCAATTCGAGGGCGTTATCCCTCGGAAGTACTCCGACCAACTGCGAAAGAAGGTCCTCTGGGGCTTTGATGAGAAGGTTGGTCTCCTTGTAAAGAATACTGACACGATATCAGAAGACCAAGGCAAAGTCTTGAAGGCGGGACATTTTCTTCGGAACGAAGCATATCACCGAGGTGTTGTCCGAGGGGGGATCATTCAGCAAGTATGTCGTACCTACCTGGAGACAGTTTGTGAAGTTATTCCGCGACTTTGGGGCGGAGGACTGCTTCTTGACCCGGGTGAAAATGTAGCGGGATACCTGAAGCAGTTTGGTGTAGATAGCAGCCGTATTGACTGGGACGTTCTGGGCCAAGTATACGCCTTCTTCTCGGACAGGCGAGCGTGTGATGTTGGAGAACTAACGGGCGTTTTGTCCGTTGATCTCATCCGTCGAATTGAGGAGGTTATATCCGGCTGCGAATACATAGGTGACGGTGGATACGAGCGAGCATCGGCAGAGGATATCCTGAAGAACCTGCAGTTCAGTCCGCAATTCCATAAGGAATATGAGTTCGCTCAAACTAATGAGGGATTCAGGAAGTTCGTTGAGACTCGCGAGAGGGAGTTTGCGGAATATGCCCCCCCCATCAAGCTCGTGACTCTGGTTGAATGGAAGAGGCGATCACAGGCCATTTGCTCAATGGGTTTACCAGGAGAGGCACTCGACGAGTACTCGAAGATTGATCGAATGCTCAGCGATATCCGGGAAACTGTTGGTCAAGCTGTTTACGAGTTTGACGAGTGGGTAAATATGCAGGTCCATGATCGCGGGTTGTGAAGTAGGTAGCACACCCTACAAACTGTGGTATAAGGCACGATATAAAACCAAGAAGACGAATAGAAACACATCAATGAAATAGGTGGATTATGGGCGAACAGAACGAACAGGCTGCGGAACAAAACTTTGATGAACTTGAAGCTACAGCAATACCGCAATTCAAAAAAGCCTTGGCAGGGTCCTTGGAGAAAGCTGAGCGTGAACCCCCCACCAATGAGAATCACGTTCGTTTGCTTTCGCCAGTTATCAGTTTCTTTGCCATTCGCAGGCAGGAAAAACTCTTAGCTGCAATGAATAAGCAATCTGATGCAATGACGTGTCATTTGGCGGCAATGAACAAACAGTCTAATGTAATGACGTGCCATTCATGGACTATGATCATCCTGACCGTCGTTATTCTCGCTGCGACAATAATTCAAGTCATATTCCTGATCTCCAACAAGTAGTCGTTGACGATTGCCGATTCCAGAAATATCGTCGGCAACGAGTTGCCAACCCTACAGCCTAAAATTCCGCGTGCAACCGGTTCGACAGGCTCACCGCAAGAAGTAGCACGCCCTACAAACTGAAGATTGCGTCGGCAACAAGTTGCCAACCCTACATGATGCGCAAGTAAGGTCGATAGGTAGGCGGGGATTCGCGCCCTTAGAACTGCTGGACGAAGCGGGAGTCGTTTTCGAACAGTAGGCGGATGTCGCTGATGCCGTGGCGCTGAGTAAGCACGCGCTCGATGCCGAAACCAAACGCGAAGCCGGTGTACTTCTCGGCGTCGTAGTTGACGGCTTCAAGTACATTCGGGTCTACCATCCCGCAGCCGCCAAGTTCAATCCAGCCGGTCTGCTTGCAAATACGACACCCATTGCCCTCGCAGAACGAACACGATACATCGAACTCAGCCGACGGCTCGGTGAAGGGGAAGAAGCTCGGGCGGAACCGCGTGCGGACGCCGAGTCCGTAGTAGGCCTTGCAGAACTGGTCGAGGCAGGTCTTCAGGTCGGCCATCGAAACGCCCTCATCTACATAAAGGCCTTCCATTTGGTGGAACATGAAAAAGTGCGTGGCATCGACGGTATCGGGCCGGTAGACCCTGCCCGGCGAGATGATCCTTATCGGCGGGTCGTGAGCTTCCATCACGCGGATCTGGACCGTCGAGGTCTGCGACCGGAGCATGAAGTCATCGTCGATGTAGAAGTTATCCAGCGGGTCGCGCGCGGGGTGAGATTCCGGGATATTGAGCGCGTCGAAATTGTGATGCTCATCCTCGACTTCTGGCCCGTAAGCAACGGAAAAGCCCATTCGCGAGAAAATCTCGGTAATCTCGTTGATGGTCTGCGTGATGATATGCTGCCGGCCTATTCGAGGCCGACGCCCTGGCAGGGTAACGTCAATGGGCGCAGCTTTACGCTTTCCGGCGGCGGTGGGGGATCCGAGCTTTGCCTTCTGTTCGTCGAAAGCTGCCGAGAGAGCATTTTTCAGTTCGTTGGCCGCTTTGCCGAAGGCGGGTTTATCTTCGCGTGGGATATCCTTCATCTGGGCCATGGCTGCGCGAACGGCGCCTTTTGTGCCCAGATATTTGATTCGCCAAGCTTCAAGAGCCTCTGGGGCCGAAACGGCAGAAAGCTCTTCGAGGGCCTGGCTCTTCAGTTCGGTTAGTTTCCCGACAGAAGACATGCTCTGCGATCCAATCCTAAGCTGGGATTTTTTCGACGAACGGCTTTACCAACTCGACGATTGCGTCAAAGGCGGCCGGGTCGGCAATGGCGATCTCTGAAAGCATCTTGCGATTCAGGTTAATGTCAGCCTCGCGACAGCCATACATGAACCGGCTGTAGTTGAGGCCGCGCTGCTTGCATGCACCGGTGATTCTGGTAATCCAGAGGCGCCTGAAGTTGCGTTTTTTGAGCTTGCGATCGCGTGTGGCGTTAACGCCCGCACGGAAAATGCTTTGAAGGGCCAGCCTGTATCTGCGTGATGCAGCGCCGTGATAACCGCGGGCAGCCTTGAGTACCCTGTTGTGCTTACGACGCCTTGCAGCGCCTTTGCGAACGCGAGGCATGATAGAAACTCCTTGAATTTTGTCCGGTGGACTCCAGTAAAGACTCTCGCTTCTGGATGTTCCTGCTGGTTTGGGCGTCGGGCCTCAAATCAGCCGCCCCAAGGGGCTCCCACCTGGGATCAGGTATTTTTTTGACCTACTATTAAAATCCGTTACAGTCCCAAAGCCCTCTTGGCCCGCTTGGCCATGCCCTTGGGCATTTCTACCGTGGTGCGGAACCTGCGGAGGCGTTTGGGGGACTTGCTGCTCTTGAGATGGCCGGCACCTGGGCGATTGCGCATCAGCTTGCCCCGGCCGGTTACCTTGACCCGCTTGGCGATGGATTTATTCGTTTTCATCTTTGGCATAACAATAGAACCTTCCAACAACTCCCAAAGGGTGTTCCAAAGACCGACCATTCTACTGGCGAGACGCTGATTGTAAAGCCTCGCCCGAGAAAAAAATGTCCTCCCAAAAGCTCAGCCTTAAATAACAGCACCAGATTGAGCAAATTATAGCTCTATTCCGCGGCCGGCGGGACGCTTTCGGTGGTCTCAACCGGTGTCGAACTTTCTGGAGCCGGCGGGGCAGTATCATTGCCCGTCTCAGCCGGTGGCGCGCTTTCGGGTGCCTTAGCCGGTGCCGCAGCCGGTGGTGCGCTTTCGGGTGCCTTGGCCGGTGCCGCAGCCGGTGGCGCAGTGACGGGTGCCTTGGCCGGTGGCGCAGCCGGTGGTGCATTTTCGGGGGCCTCAGCCGGTGGTGCGCTTTCGGGTGCCTTGCCCGGGGCCTCAGCCTTAGGCTTTTCGGCGGGTTTTGCACCAGCCTTGCCAGGTGCGGGAGCAAGCAACATTGTTATCCGCCGACCTTCGCGTCTGACGTCGCGTTCGATCTTTACAATATCGCTTAAGCTTTCCTTGATCCGCTTGAAGACCTCGATTCCGATATCGATATGGGCAAGCTCACGCGATCGGAACCTGAGCGAAAACTGAACACGATCTCCTCTTGCGAGGAACTCGTGGGCGCGGTTGACCTTGATCATAAGGTCGTGGTCGCCGATTTTCGGTGTGCGGATTCGGATTTCCTTCAGTTCGCTCTCGTGCCTTTGAGCGCGAGACTGCCGTTCCTTTTTCTGCTGGGAGTACATGAACTTGCCGTAGTCCATGATCTTGCAGACCGGCGGGCGAGACTGGGGCGCAACTTCCACCAGGTCAAGCCCTGCATCCCGTGCCCTTGCGAGGGCGTCGGCGACTTCTACGATTCCAAGTTGTTCGTCGTCATGGTCGATAAGACGTATCGGCGAGACGCGAATTCTTTCGTTGCGGCGAAGGCTTTTGCTGATGGTCAGTTCTCCTTTTTCATTTCTTTGGTGCCCAGGCCTGTCCAGCTGCTTCACCGCAGCCTGGCCTCGCTAGTGTAGTTTATAACTTAATCAGCCTTTTTGCCAATAGCTGTTGGCAATAGTGCTTTTGTTTGAACTTCGTCTTTCAGGCCCGCCAGGAGCTGCTCAAGGGCTACCGGGCCGCAGTCTCCTTCGCTGCGGTGGCGGATAGACACTGTCTGAGCCTCTTGCTCACGCCCGCCGACGACGGCCATGTATGGAATCTTCTGCATCTGTGCCCGTCGAATCTTGGCGCCGATTTTATCGGCCGAGTCGTCCAGTTGCACGCGCAGACCTGCCTTTCGAAGCTGGGCGTTAACTTTTTGACCATAATCAGCGAATTTTTCGCTGACGGGCAGGACCGCTACCTGAACCGGTGCCAGCCAAAGCGGGAAGGCTCCGGCATAATGCTCGATGAGAATCCCGATGAACCGCTCCAGCGAACCGAACGGTGCGCGGTGGATCATAACGGGCCTGTGCATCGTGTTATCCGGGCCGACGTACTCCATATCAAACCGCTC
>SDBV01011742.1_pt1 | contig 11303 bp, 8 predicted proteins | sample 2277081 | NCBI WGS metagenome assembly SDBV01 (sample SAMN10402039, study PRJNA504765) | marine sediment metagenome | isolation source: marine sediment core GS10_PC15, 223 cmbsf | place: Arctic Ocean: Southern Knipovich Ridge | collected 2010
CGGCGCATCGGCCATATTGAAATCATCGTCGGCAGAGGTGTAAACGCCCGACAGTTTACCTTCTTCGCAATCGCCCAACACATCCAGCCACCGCGCCTCACCCTCGCCCGCCACCACCGCATCGCAATACTGCAAAGCCTCCTCGGGCAGGGCGCTGACATGCGGGCCGCCCATCACAACCGGCACACCCTTTTCGCGGTATCGACCGGCAAGGTCGTATGCCTCCTTGATCTGGGCGCTATAGCTGGAAATCGCCACAAGATCGAACCGACCGGCGACCGCCTCGAATTCAAGAGGGTCCGGCACATCAATATAACCAAGCTCATGCTGCGAAGGAGTCATACCCGCCAAAGTCAAAAGACCAAGACTCGGAAGCGAGGCAATCGTCTTGCTCCGTTCGACAAAACCCGGAAGTGTCAAACCCAGACGCAGCAGTTCCTGATCGCACGCCCGGATTCCGCTTATCGCTAAAAGTCCGATTTTCATTGCTCAATAATCCTCCACAGAAACAGCAGGATTCCTACGATCACAGACCCTGCAGGGATGAAGAACAGATTCCTGAACGGCTTCTTGAACGCCGACAAATAGCACAAAAGCGGCATCGTTATCAGCGCCACGATCAACAGGCGGCTGCTCAGCACCAACTCACCTTCCATATCGAGCATCTGCAAACTCACCGCAAATGCGAAATTGATGAATCCAATGCCGAAAAAGGATATGTGCCCCAACCTCGTCAAACGCCTGCGCCACGAGCCATAGCCGTCCAGCCAGTCGTCTTTGTGAAAGAAAAGCCCCTGGACGGCGCCGGCGATGCAACCGGCAAAGATTCCGATCCACGCCGCATAAAGATTGATCATCTTATCGCTCCCTCAATAAACAATCCTGTTAGCACGAAAACCCACAATACCACCAATGTGAGGCAATTTCAAGAGCACAAACGCTCCTTTACAAAACAGCTATTGCTCTCATTTTTCTCAAAACAACTATGAAGATGAGATGCAAAAACTGTGCCAGCAAGCTGCGTATGCGCCTAAGATTCTTTACATCAAAGACTTAGGGGCTTATTACCCCGGAGCAGCTGGGCCGAACATCGTGATCGCATTGACATAATATGCACCCCCGACATACAATTAATGTACGCCTCTGGGAATGATCCCTCCGCTGGCTTTCGTGGCGCGCCGGGAGTCGGGATGACGGTGGGTGTCCTGGGATTATTGCTCGAAGACCCTGACGGTGTTTTTCCCTGCCTGTTTGGCGGCATAGAGCGCTTGGTCCGTTGCTTTTGTCACATCGTCGGGGCATACTTCCGAGCCGTACTGGCCCACACCGACACTGACCGACAGTGCGATCTCCTGCTCCTCCCAGACCATCGGTGTTCCCGACACTAACGTAACCATTCGTTCGGCGACGACGACTGCGTCGGCAAGCGATGTATTGGGCAGGATGATCGCAAACTCATCACCACCGTAACGCGCCGCGGCATCGATTTGACGGATGCATGCGCTGATGCGGCGACTGATCTGCTTGATGGCCATATCACCTGCACGATGACCGAAGGTGTCGTTGATGGGTTTGAGGTTGTCAATATCGGCCATGATGATCGATATCTGTCCGCCGTAACGCTGAGACCTTCGAAGTTCCGTCTCGAGAACCTCGTAGAACGCGCGGTGATTGAGCATGCCGGTCAGCCCGTCGGTCTTGGCCTGCCGCTGCGTCTTTTCAAACAGGTTGATATTGCCTAACGATGCACCGATCAACTGGCGGAACAGTTCGACGATCGCGATGTCTTCGCCGGTGAACTTGTCGCCGTCGTGCCGGTCGGCAAGGTTGAGCACACCGACGACCCTGCCGTGACAAATCAGCGGTGCGATAATGCAACTGCTGGTCCGGTAATTCCGTGCAAAGGCCCGGTGCGAGCCATCAATGTGCGGCCGGCTGTACAAGTCCATATCGTCGGCGACGATCAGTTCCTTGCTGCGAACGGCGGCAACCATCGGCGTGGGCGGATTCTGGTTGAGCGACACGATGTTATTAATGAGGAACGGATGGTTGTTTTTCTCCAGGTGGAGGATGTCGCTGGTCTCATCGAGAACATACAGCGAAGCGAGTCGGGCGTGGACCAGTTGGGGTATCTCGTTGATGCAGATTTCAGCGATTAGCAGCTTGTCCAGGCAGTTAAGCCTCTTGGCAAGAGGGGTCAGTATCTCCAGGCGGCCGATGCTTTCGGATTCCTGCCCAGAGTCCCTTGTCTCGTCGGTTGCACTCATATCCATAGCCGATTCTGTAACTGGTGCTATAACAGTGGTTTATACCATTCCGTCTGGTTTTCCTACTTGAGTATATCGGTTTTTTTCAAGAGGCAATTAAGGCGGTTTTCCAAAAAAGAACAGCGGAAAAGCGTTCTGGAAGCGGTCGTGGCAACGCGGCTCCGGACCCGGTTGAGGCGCGGTTTGTGCTGCCGGCGGCGGTTTTTTGCGGAGTCAGTTCTGAATCGGTTTGCCTGCTGCGTCGACGGGGTCGCATATGATGATCCTGTCGCCGAGCAGCCCGGCCAGGTCGCCCAGGTCGTAACTTGTCAGCGCCCCATGGACGGTGTTGATGAGCTGATTGTCCGACATTTTGGCGGCGATGATGTCGGACCATGCCCACAGTGTCTTGCTGAGGGTGACGGTTTTGAAGAGCTTTGGTTCGAGGGCGGCGGCGTGCAGCGCGGCAACGCCGACGTTTCCGACAGCGATGAGTTCGATGCCCTGCTCTTGAGCGGGTTCTGAGGAACCGATTGCGTAGCGGGCGCAGATGAGGATGTCTTCTGCTCTCATGGCGACGTAGGAGCGGCCCATGACGTAAGCGGCGTAGACATCCTGGCCGTCGGTGCCGAAGAAGGGTGCGCCGTAACGCTGCGAGGTCTGCTTTGTCTCGCCGGTCCCCCGGATGTCGACGGCGAAGACCGTCCTGCCGGATTTGACGAGTTGTTCGATGGGGCCTCCCGGTGCGGCGTCGACGGCTTTGCCGTTTTCGTGGAAGTATAAGACAATCGCCCCGGCGGGTTTGTTGTTCGGGGCAAATCTCAGTGCGGGAAGGTAGATTCCTTTTTCAGGGACGAAGATAAGCTTTTCGATTGTGTAGTCTTCACGCTCGAGCGTATCGGTCTTTTCTATTCGGGGTTTTGGCAAGAGCGCCAATTTGCGAATTCCTGTGACTATGCGAACCTTTTCGAGAACTCCGTTTTTTTGCGGTTCGCTCCAAAGTTGCTTTCGCTGTTTTGCGAGTTGGTTTTCGTATTCGATGTTGAGGTCGTATACCGAGCGGGCGCCTTCGAGGAGCATGACCTGTCCTTTTGGCGTGCAGAGAATTTCCTCGTTAGTGAGGATTTGAAGGTCTTCCGGTTCGGTGATTGGTTTGTCTGAGTTTAGCAGCCATCTTGCCATCCAGCGGACGGCGCCCTGCCGCAGTTCGCGCGAGAAACCGTGCTTGTTATCGGTTTCAACGATATCGATGCGTTCGGCAAATCCCATGCGGCTGTAGAGGCGCTTGGCATAACGGAAGGTGTCCCACGTGCCGGAGATGTCGAAGAAGTCCCTGGTGGCGCAGCAGATGAGTGTCGGCTTAGGTGCGCGCATCATGATGTAGTCGGCGTGGTCCATGCCGAAGGCGAGTTGGCCGAAGATGTTCTGTTCGGCGTCCTGGCAGCCGATGGTGTTGAGGATGCGATCGAAGCTTGTGATGTAGCAGCTTGGCGCGGCGGCGACGATGCGATCATCGAGCGCCATGAAATATGACGTCTGTGTTCCGCCGCCGCTGTTGCCTGTGCATCCGATTTTGTCGGCATCGACTTCGGGTCGCGACTGAAGATAATCCAGTGCGCGCATGCCGTCCCATATCTCAAAGCGGGCGGTGTTTTGACCCAATAGAATAGAGCCCACGCCCAACATCGTGTGCGACCGCGTCCCCCAGATTGGGGCGTTGCCGTTTTCGTCGAGCAACTGGCTGCGTTCGCCCTGGTCGATGGGGTCGAAGACAAGGGCGGCCATCCCGTTAAGTGCAAGCAATGCCGCCCCTCGCTGGTAGAACGCTTCGTTCTTTCCACCCCGGCTGTGGCCGCATGGAAACAATACGCCGGGGTACGGTTTTGGGAAACGTCCCGGCTGGGGGAGAAATAAAGCGGCGGTTACATAATGAGCGGGCTGACTTTCGAAGATGATTTTTTCTACAATGTAGCCGTCGCGCTTGACCGTGCCGGTAATCCGGGCGTTGAGGGCTGTTCGTTTGGGAAAGCCGCCGAGGGCTTCGGTGAATTTCGCCTTGAGACGGTTTTGATATTCGGTGATCTGTTCGGGCATGGTGCGCTGATTGTACTCGTCCTGCCACTGCCGGCGCAGTTGTTCGGCGCTGTTTAGCAGGTAGCGTTTCATCATGTCCCGCGGCGCCCCGCCGTCCATCTCAGTTGGCAGCACGGTCAGGTTTTCGGCACAAAGCAAGCTCGATAATGTCAAAACCGACAGACCAATCAGTATCGCAGCGGCAGTATTTTTCACTTTGTTTCCTCCCGTATCAAGAGCATGGCTAAACACATACCGAGGGTCGCCCTGACGATTGCGGTGCTTGTTTCGATCGCTCTAATTCAGCGGCCTGATCCAGATGTTGCGATAGCGGATCGGGTTTCCATGATCCTGGAGCATTATCGGGCCCCTGGGGACTGCGCCTTTGAATGCTGCCGCGGTGGTTGAACCCTTGACGGGCACGTGGTCCTGGACAAGGACGCCGTTGTATAAAACGGTAAAGGAGCCGGGTATGACTTCCTTGCCGTCGGCAGCCGGCTTGGGGGCGTGGAAGATGATGTCGTAGGTCTGCCACTCGCCGGGTTTTCGACAGGGGTTTACCAGGGGAGCGAACTTGCCGTAGAATGCCCCTGCCTGCCCGTTGGTATACGTGGAGTTTTGATACGAGTCGAGTACCTGAATCTCGTATCGCCCCTGCAGGTACACGCCGCTGTTGCCGCGTCCCTGCCCCTTGCCTTTGATCTCTGTCGGCGTAGCCCACTCGACGTGCAACTGGACATCGCCGAATTCTTCCTTCGTGAAGATGTTGCCCGTGCGGTTGGTGATCATGCAGCCGTCGGCAACGGTCCAGCGGGCTTCGCTGTCGCCCTTGCCCTTCCACCTGGACAGGTCCTTTCCGCCAAACAGCACGATCGCATCCGAGGGCGGACCGCCGATTGGCCCGGGATTGACTAATGCCGGTTCGGAGTTCTTGTCGGCGGCCATTCCCGCTAATGCGGCGACAACAATGACCAGGCCAAGCAGGACTGCCCTGCCTTGACAGATTCGTGCGAACATTTGCTTCTTCATAGTGCGCCCTTTCCTCATTCCTAACAAGACTTTTGCAAAATTGCGGTTTGGCATGCATTACTTAAGAAAATCATTTTTTCGATTTTCTTATGTAATCTTCTGACGTATTGTCCAAGCCCAACTTAACTCTGAGAAAAGAAAAAAGAGTATCGCCTTTTTTTTTCCAAAAACATGTCAAATCGCAATTTTGCAAAAGTCCTATTCTTAATTCTATTCGCCCTCCCGGCATGCCGGGACGCCACTGAGTCGTACTTGCAGCATAATATCAGGTGTATTCCAGGAACGCAAGCATTCGGGCGGCTGTTTCGATAGTCCGGCCCCGGATTATAGGGCCAGACAGGTCGGTGGAATCGGGCGGTCATTGCAGGCGAAAACAGGCTTAACGGCCCGAATTTGGGGGGCGGCAGCGTGAAAAAACGGGGTTTTTGTAAAAAAGTTAAAAAGTTTGTACTTTTTTTAAGTTTTCGATGTGAAATACGGACAATAATAGTATAATAGCGGGGCTCCTTACTTCTCCTTGTGAGACGCCCCAAGGTGATAGAGAGTTGCTTTTCAATCCCTCGAGAGCAGTTCTTGTGGACAAGAGGGCAATTTTGCAGTACGGGTCTGCATGTGGGGCCCAGGGAGAAGTTACGTGGATAGCGGTACAGTTAAGTGGTTCAACGACAGAAAAGGTTACGGTTTCATCACTCCTGACGAAGGCGGCGACGATCTCTTCATTCATCACAGCAACATCGAGATGGAGGGATTCAAGACGCTGCGTGACGGCCAGAAGGTCGAGTACGAAGCGGGTGAGGGAAAGAAGGGCCCGGAAGCGACCAAAGTCGTACCAGCCGGCTAAGCTTTTTGCACAGAGGCATCTCGCCGAGTTGTCCGGTTTATCGAACGAGGTTTTGTCAGCAGGTTTCTTTTGTATGTCCGGTTAGCGGCGGCTGAGCGGTTGTGTGGTCGTTTCATCTCGTATTAGAGCACTCAAGACCTGGTGGGGAGGGTGTTGGTCTGCCGCGGGCTTACTGTTTCTTGTTTGTTCGGGACGGCCAGGAGGTTATTGTGTCCAGCCGCTTGAAAAATATTGCGAATCGGCGCCGATATCTGCTTAATTTTGTTGCAACGCATCTGTCCTTTTCCTACAATCCCGATTCGTGTATTTCTTGCGAAACGGCGATTTGTAGTTTGAGTTGAGGTTGCTATGGAAGTCATTCCCGCGATAGACCTTATCGGCGGCAAATGTGTGCGGCTCATTCAGGGTGAATATCACAGGCAGATAACGTACGAGGACGATCCCGTCAAACAGGCGCAGGTTTTTGCCGACGCCGGCGCCAAGTGGCTCCATATCGTCGATCTTGACGGTGCGCGGATGGGCAGGAGCATCAATTTTGAGGTGATCCGGGCTATCACGTCGCAGTTTGATTTTGACGTCGAGGTGGGCGGTGGTATTCGCGACGAGGACACCATCCGGATGATGTTAGACGCCGGTGTCAAGCGGCTCATCATCGGTACGGCGGCGGTGAGCAACCTGAGCTGGTTCAGCGAGATAGCCGACAAGTTCGTCAACAAGCTGGCGTTCGGACTGGATGCGCGGGGATCGAAGGTCGCAGTCGCCGGCTGGACGCAGGAGATGCCCCAGAAGCTGTGGGAGTTTGCCGCCCAGGTGGCGAATCTGCCCTTGAGCGCGATTATCTATACGGACATCACCAGGGACGGCATGTTGGCAGGACCCAATTTCGACCGCACAAAAGCTCTGGTCGATGCGGTCAACATCCCGATAATCGCCGCCGGCGGCGTCACGAAAGTAGAAGACATCATCCGCCTAAAGGAACTCGGCGTCGCAGGCGCCATCGTAGGAAGAGCACTCTACGAAGGCGCAATAGATTTAGTAGAAGCAATAAAGGCCGGCCGCCAAACGGAACCATAACCCGCCTCGGGCAACCACCACGCGGGGAGGGCAACCGCAAGGGTTGCCCTTACAGCGCAAGGGCGGCAATCTCTTCGTCGCTTAACGGACGATCATAAAGCCGCACTTCATCAATGCATCCTCTGAAATAACTTGGACCGCTCTGCCATAACCCTATCATTACGTCCTGCCCCGGAATAGTGTCGATCTCTTCGCCCACTACAACACTTGGCATGTCCACGACCCCATCGACGTAGAGCTTAACCTCGCTTACATTAAGGGATACGTCACTGTCCAACACACAGACAACATGATGCCATTGACCGTCACAAACCTGTGTGCTCCCTTCGATGAAGCCTGCGCCTACTTCCAGACGCAAGTAGCCTTCACTCTGCGTTGCAAAAACCCACCGCCCACCAAGAACACCGTCAGACCCCCAAGATACAATTTGGCCTTCTACATCTGTCGTTCTTATCCAGGCGCCACATGTGCGCGATTTCAGACCGGCGACCCCTTTGAAATCAATTATTTGCACATAATCGTCAACGCCATCAAACTGCAGAGCGTTGCCAACATTACCTTCGACCCAGGCGCTCTGGTCCATATTAATAAGAACACCGTTCCTAATCCCCCTGGGCGAACTGTCACGAGCAGTATACCCGCTGCTGGTGTCAAAGTTCCAGAAGCCCAGTAAACTCATGTCCGGCCATATATAAAAACCACTACCCCAATAGCTCGCAAACACACTCCAATCAAAACCGTCAATCACTTCGCTTCCTGTATCAACAAGATTGCAGCGCTCGTCCCAGTTTTCACCTGCCCCTGTACTCAACCAGGATGCCGCAAACACAGCAATATCTTCCACTCCAACACCATCCGGGCATTCGAAGTCACCAGTGGTTACCTCCCACGCCAGTCGAGGATAATTCGTTCCTTCACAAATCTTCCAGATATCCTCTGTTCCGTTCGTCGTTTCGCCGACAAAATCCCAGTTAACAAAACTGCTCTGACGTTTCATAACATCAAGACTCAGGCCCGTCCCCCCGGCACTGGTACTATATTCCGATGTATCAACATCCCAGAAACTCTGCGACACACTACCCTCGGAGTCCCCGCCCACTAGACCGCCGGTTGTATCTGTAACTCCATGAACGAATCCTGTCGAATAACTGTTTGTTATACTCCCTTCACTATTCACTCCTGCCAGTCCACCAACATCTTCTCCTCTTCCGTAAACAAATCCTGTGGAGTAACAATCCGCAACACTGCCTTTTTTGTTAACGCCCATCAAGCCCCCGACATATTCACGGCCCTCGACAGAACCTCTTGCGAAACATTCCGTCACGACTCCCACCTGATTCCATCCCACCAGACCCCCAACAGCGATATCGCTGCAATAAACGTCTCCCGTAGCATAGCTCTTTGACACACTCGCCATATTGTACCCTATAAGACCGCCGACATCCCTACCCCACCCGCTCACATTCCCAGTCGCATAACAGCCCGCAATACTGCCATCAGCGCGTCCTGCAAGCCCACCAATCGTTCCGTCGCCTTGAACAGAACACTCCGAATAACAATCTGATATGGCTCCCATAAGATTTCCGACTATTCCCCCAACACCATCTCTACTCCCATAAACAGAACCGTTTGTGTGACACTTCGACAGGCTACTACCATCGCAACGCCCCACTACGCCCCCAACATCCCGCCCTGCACCCTCGACATCTCCTGTCACATCACAATTGAATATGGAACCCATTTCGCTGAAACCCACCACCCCCCCTACATACTGGTCACCACTGACAGAACCTGACCACGAGCAATCCGATATTTCCCCGGAATCGTTCTTTCCCACAAGACCGCCTGCACAGCCATCTCCACTGACAGACACTGTCGAAGAGCAATTCGATATTCTACCGCCTCCATTGAAACCTGCCAGACTCCCAGCATAAACATCTGTGCTGCTCACCAAACCACCTTTAAAGTGCAGATTGGTGATTATGCTTGAACTTTCAAGCCGCCCAAACAGGCCGGTATAATTATGGCCTGAAATCTGAAGGTTGACCAGCGTGTTGCCGTCACCTTCAAAAACGCCGTCAAAAAACGGCACAATGGCTCCGGACCAGTGAATTCCAGACAAATCTATGTCGTTCGCCAGCCTGAAACTTGCTCCACGATTGTACCAACTGACCATCCCCAATTCTTCAGGACTTCCAATCAAATAAGGATTCGATTCTTTTCCATCACCCTCAAGGGGAAATGGCACGTCCATGACAAACGTGCTGAGTATCGGATACCCGCCATCTCCCCCAAACCGCCACGTTTCATTGGTCCCATTAGCACTCTCGTTAAGAAAATCCCATCCCGCGTCCAAAAATGTATCAATTGACTGCATCTCGGCGGTTGTCAGACCTGTTGCTCGTGCGTTGCTACTGCCCCACCTCCCAGATGATTCCACATCCCAGAAACTGTTGTGCACCCTGCTACTCGACATATTTCCCCCTATTAAACCGCGTCCGCTGCCACTCACAGCTCCTGTAGCATAACAATTACAAACAACACCGAAATTCCGTCCCACAAGCACGCCAACCTCATCGCCACCTGTGACAGAACCTGTCGAATAGCAATTGATGACATCTCCACTTAACTTCCCCACCAGGCCGCCGGTTCCGTGTCCAGCATAAGTTTTGGCAATACTGACAGAACCCGTTGCATAACAATTCATGATCATGCATCGACTGGTTGTCCCAACCAGGCCACCAACACCACTCGAATCTCCGTCAACGGTACAACTCGAATAGCAATTCAATATAGATCCCTCAATATGTCCCGTCAGCCCCCCGACGTGATCCTCGCCCGTGACATCGCCTGTCGAATGACAGTCCACGATAGTACCATCGCCAGTTTTCTCTCCAACTAACCCACCGACAAACCTGCCTCCTTCACATTCGATGGACACTGCCGCCGAGCAGTTGGATATCCTGCCTCTGCTCGTCCCTGCCAGGGCGCCAAAATATCCCCCAACCGGCACCTCACGGCCACTCCCTATCAAGGATACGCCTGCGAGATCAAGATTGCGTATGTCACCATCCACACCGACATACCCAAACAGGCCGATATACTCTTTTCCCCCCCTCCCATCGCAGAAGAGGTTTGCAACCTTATGCCCTGCACCGTCAAATACCCCTGTAAACTTCACTCCCTGGAAGCGAGACATCACGTCGTTGGTATCGGGTGCAATGAGCGCGCGTGAATAGGTGTACTCGGCCAGGTCGACGTCATCCATCAAAACAAAACACTTGTCCCAGTCCTCCTCATGCAGCCCGACCTCATTCAAATCGTTCGCATCCCATATCTGAAAAGGATCCTCCGCCGTACCAGTTCCTCCCCCGTAGCTTCCCCCGAATGCTCCCGCGCCCAGAGCACCAACTATGACAATGATTGAGAAACGTTTCATTTCGGTCATTTTATCCTCCTTTGATTCTTTACTGTGTTATCCGATTCCTTAAATCAGTGGTCAAATACCTGATGCCTCTCTATATAGTGCACGAAAACCGCTAAAACGTGATGCGCTTTTTTGGATTTTTTCGCATTTTTGGCAAATTTTCGCATCTGACAGCAATCTCCTCGGCGTCGAAGCGGAGAATCACCTCCGGATTATAGCAGAATGTATGGGGTATTACAATCACAATTTCCTCTTTTTTTGTGGATGTTACGGGAGAGGGGGCGGCCGGAATGCGAAGCGGCCATCGCCGATGGAGGGCGGTCATACGGGGTCGGGTGTGCGAGAATGGCGTTTTTGTTGTGTTTTTGGAAATGTTTTGACGCCCGCGGCGGGGTGTACTATACTGCTTGCGATTGAGAATTCCGTTTGTACGCGGGTAAGTAACCTTACAACAGTAAATTATAACCCCACTCGCGGGAATTTACTACCCTGAAGGGTATATATTGTGCGGTTTAGGTGCGGGCGGTTTTACAATGGGAGATAAAGTCTATGGACAGCAAGCGAATCGCAACTGAAGGGATCACGTTCGACGATGTTCTTCTTTTGCCCGGCA
>SDBV01011743.1_pt1 | contig 11303 bp, 21 predicted proteins | sample 2277081 | NCBI WGS metagenome assembly SDBV01 (sample SAMN10402039, study PRJNA504765) | marine sediment metagenome | isolation source: marine sediment core GS10_PC15, 223 cmbsf | place: Arctic Ocean: Southern Knipovich Ridge | collected 2010
GCCGCGCACAGCGTCGTCGAAGTCCATCGCGTGCATCGCGGCCGCGTGTCCGTACGTCTCGATGATGATCGCCTTGTCCAGCCACACCTTCGTCGCGGTTTGGTCTACAATGTAAATGACGATCTCTGCGGCCTGCATCTCGCCCGCAGTTAGGGTGATAGAGTAGCCCTTGCCCTCATCAACAAACCCGTTGCTGGTGTTTTGCTCGGCCCCCCCGTCTTTCACTCTCGTGGAGTCCCCCGCTGCATGAACGGCGTCAACGCGGAAGTCCACGCCGTCCACCTCATACAACTCGAAGGGAATCGTAGCCTCGACGCCGTACTTACGTAGATGCATGCCCTGCATTTATGCCGCCTCCATTCGTCGCCGAAGAACTGCGATCCCGGCAGCCGGGGCCGCCGCTTGATCCTCGTTGATCTGCACGCCGTTGACGAAGTACTCTTCCTCGCCACTCTCATAGACTTGCGTGTTATCCACCAGCCATTCGCGGTCGGCCATTAGCTGATCTCCAGCTTGGGATCGACGTAGAGCGTGGTGGACGCCTTGGCCAACAATGCACGCACTGTTACCGGCCCGGCGGTGGTAGGCGTGTAGGTGACGGACAGCTTCTGTTTCGTGCCCACGCCCGTGCCGTTCCAAGTGGATGAGCCATCGGTGGTAAGGTTGGCGGGCGTGTCGCGAGGCGTCATGGGCACGTCCAGGGCCGTATCGTTGGACCGCTCGAAAAAGCCACGCGAGGTGGCCGAACCGGCGTCGTCGGGGCCCGACAGTTCGATCCAAAATTCGTCATCTTGCAACGTAGCTCCACCGGCGATAAAGACCGTTACTGTGATTGAGGCGCCGCCGTCCACCCATCGCACCATGGGCGGTGTTTTGATCCACTGTTGCAGTTCCAGGGCGTTGGCCGAGGAAACCATCTCCCAGGAATGAGCGTTGGCCTGTTCGCTGTCGTCCGCCCCGCCCGTGCGATATCTCGACAAGCTGGACTTGATCGTGCCGTAGTGGGTTTGGATTTCCGTCAAACCCAGCTCGGGGACCGTGATCGTGCCGTCGGTGCAGCCTTCCATGAGGGCCCGCCAGTGTGGCCAGGTGGTGGGTATGGTGGTAACTAGTGTATAACCAGCCTTCACTTTGCATCGTCGCAGAATCAGATCGAGGCTAGTCGATATCGATCCTTTAATTGTGCTAAAGGCCGACAAGTCACAATCCTCCAGCGTCACCTTATTAAGGTAATCAGTCCAAGTGCCGAAACAAACATCCTCGCCCAGAGTTTTTAGGAACGTGCAATTGCGAAACAACATCGACGCCCCACGGCCAGACATCCGCATGGCCTCACCGTTGGCATGATTGCGGTCGAAGGTGCAATTGACAAACTCATTAAACGTTCCCCAGCCGATGCAAAAACTCGGCCGATCGTCCCAGAGGAAATCACAATCGCAATAGTACTGCCGCTGGTTATTGGTCCCCAGGTTGATCTCAGTGCTACCGTCCGACGTCCCCCGGATCGTCATGCCCCAAGCGTTCACGTCGCCTGTAATGCTGATTGTGCCCGTATTGTTGGCGAACAGGGCCCCCGTTCTGTAGGTGTCGTCGGCCGGATCGGTGGAAACCAACTTGACGGGATTGAACAGCGTGCCGCCGCTGAAAACGAGGGCCCCGCCGGTGGCGTCGACGTGGTTATAGGCGATACGGATTTCGTCCCCAGCCGTACTGGCCGCCGCGTCCGCCGAAGCCAAGGCGGTCCAGGCGTCCGTCCAGGAGGTTCCGTTGTTGGCGCCGATGGCGTTGCTGTCAACGTATCTGACTGTCACGCTTCACCTCTACTGAGTAAACGCGGTAATGTTACTCCGCCGATCCAACGTGGGCACGACACCGCCTTCGACGAAGTCAACCAACCGTCGCATGAACACGATGCCGTCGATGTGCTCTTGCTTGGTGGCATTGGGCGTGTCCACGAAGTCCGCGTCCGCCCCACTAGTCGTCTCGTTGGTGTAGATCTCATCCAAGCGACCGGCTTCATCCCGCAAGTTCTGGAATTGGTTAAACCAGTTCTTCTCACGGTCGCTAAAAACCGCGTGCTTTTCCGCTGAATAGGCCATGCTGGGCCTCCGGGGTTAGTCTGTTAGGACGGCTAACATTCAATCCGTTCCACCTTGCGTCGGATGTGCTGGATCGTGCCGTCTGTGATTTCGATTTTCACGGCAGCCGATCCGTGAAACCCTGACTGCAACACTTCGTCGAAGATCTTACCCAACACCGTTACGACTTTGTCCATCTGTTGTTGGTTGGCGGACGAGCATGTGGTGTCCATGTCGGGCCTCCGGGGTTAGGGGTAATCGTACTTCTCCTCAAACTCACGAACCGCTGACTGGAAATCTGCTATCACGGCCTCGCACTCTTTTCGCCGCTGGCCTTCTCTGTCCGCCCGATTCGCCGTGGCATGCAGTCTCGCCCTCATCACATCGCGGTCCTTTCGCAGGCAGTCGCCGACCCCCCGGAGATGTTTGAGCCGACCCCAGTCGGCCCATTTGCACGCCAGAACTCCCGCCAGAAGCCCCATCGCGAAGGCCCCCCCTATGGCAGCTATCAGCGCATCGGCGTATATCGTTATCATGCCGGGCCTCCGGGGTTAGGGGTTTTAGATCGCCGCGCCAATTGCCTTTTCTGCTTCGGCGGCTTTCCAGTATTTGTAACGGTTGCAGCTCCCAAGCGATCTATCCACACAAGTACTCCCATTGTCGATATCTTTTTCTTTGTACAAACGCTCTGCCAAGTGACAGTGATAACCTGGAATGACGGCCCCCGCATTGGTGACGTACCCGTGCGTACAAGTGCCACACCTTTTAGGCTTTATCTTTGGCTCTTCATATCCCATCTCAGGCAGCGCGTCTTGTGGATAGACATAATCCATGCTGGGCCTCCGGAGTTAGGGGTTGTTGGCGTGTATCAGCGGTTTCTCTTCCCGTCTCAACTGCTCCGGAATCCCCTGCCTCATGTCATACAGCATCAACACCACCGGCGCGCTGCTCAGCGCTCGGCAATGGCTCCACGCCAATGTTTCAAATCCCAACTTCCCATGGACCTTTTGTCGCCGTGGGTGAAAGCTGCACACCAACCAATCCGCCTTGTGGGCGATCGCCTCCTCAAAGCCGGCCCGCATCAACCGCGTGATGAGCCGCCGGTCGCCACGATACGCTGGGTCGGTCACAATCCGCCACGCGGCAGCCAAGCGGGTCTGGCGTCGCCGCAACCACCGCATGTTATCCGGAAAATCCTCGTCGACGTGCAGTCCCGCCGGCCCGTCCAGCGTGATCGACACCGTGCCGACCAGCTTGTCGCCCACCATTGCCGTCAATACTGTTGTCTCGGCTATGTAATCCAGGTGCGAGTAGTGTTGCAACCGCTCACTGGGGTCGGCTCGGCAAAGCCCCTTGGCGAGGTAGGCTTCGTAAGTCAGCCGGTGGACGGCCCGCATTTGGCCGGGCGTGTTGGCGGCGGTGATGGTGATGGGAATCATGGCTGGGGTACTTGTCAGAATCCCGCCAGCTTCAGGTGATCCTCAAACCCCTTTTGTTTAGCCAACGCCTTGCCAACATCCCCCAACTTCTGCATCACCTCGATCGCCAGTTGTTCGACAATGACGACCACTGCTAGATTTGTGTTGGGATAGTGTATTGGCGCGTTGATGATTTCCCGCCCGTTCTTACTGGCCCGGAGGGTCAGGGACACCTCGTAACAATCCTCGTCGTGCTTTTCCGGTTTGTCCGGCATCACGCATCTCCTTATTCAAGGTTATTCTGGAAACTCTCAACTCTTTGTGGTAGAGAGGCAGGCGGCACCCCTACTACTTTACCTGTATCCCTATCTCGGTACAGGCAAATGTCTGCCCCTTCTCCCTTGATCCATTCGCTGGTCGTGGCTCGCTTTGTGTCCAGGACCAGGTCGACGCAGCTCCCTTCCTCGTCGATCAGCAGAGCCGTGCAAGGGGACTGTGTCGCCGCTGTAGCCGCGGCGCGCTTCAGGTAGGCGACGAAATCATCAAGATCATCCATCGTTTCGTGTTACCTCAACTCGATTCTCGATTCGTACCGCGTGTCGGCGTCAACGGGCAGATGTAGATACAGCCGCTGAACCACAACGGTTTGGACCCGTTGACGTTTGAAAATCAGGGGTTCCTGCCATTAAGGATTCCTCCAGCCTATCGGTGTCAGAGCCATACTAATTCCGTCACGTGGTTCAGCGACTAATGCGAGTGATTCCCGCGCTACGCTCCAGCGCCTCCTGAACCGTCTCCGCCGCTGAAGCCCGCGACGAGTCGGTCGAATTCGTCCCACTCGGCGGCTGCGATCCGAATGGCATTGTTTTGCTCCATGATTTCCTTGCGACGAATGGTCATCTCGTCCGTCGCCTGGAGGTACGCCGCCAATTCCGCCAGCATGCTGAACAGGTTGGCGGTCGTCTTGCCGACCACAAACGTCGCCTGCTTCTTAGGATTGGTATTGAAGTCGACGGATTCATAGATCCCGATCGCTGCCTTCAGTTGCTCTTCGGCCCGTCGCTCGAAATCCTGAGCTAGGTCGTTCATGGCAGCCTCAAGATTTTATCGATCGCGGCAGCGGCGGCCGGACCAATGGGCGTGGCCGGCGACAAAACCCGGTTCAAGAATTCGCGCCGATCCAAGGTGGGCACGACGCCGCCTTTGACGAAATCAACCAACCCCCGCATGAACACGATACCGTCGATGTGCTCCTGCTTGCTGGCGTTGGGCGTGTCCACGAAATCCGCGTGGGCCCCGCTGACCGTCTCGTTGGTGTAGATCTCGTCCAGCCGGGCCAGTTCGTCCCGCGCGCCCTGGAAGGCGTTAAACCAGTTTTTCATAAGGTCGCTAAAAACCGCGTGCTTTTCCGGTTTGTCCGGCATCACGCATCTCCTTATTCGAGGTATTCGATTCTCAACTCGTACCGCGTGTTAAGTGTTCGTCGGCGGCGCCTCGCGATTGGGACTAGCGCTGGGGCCGCGGGGCTCTTCCGAGGGCCGTACGCCGTGCGGTACCGGCACGCGGTTTTCGTCGCCACCAAAACTGACGGTCAAGTCGAACATTTCCAGCAACGAGCTGTACAGCGTGAGCGACTCGCGGGTGGTGATGCGATAGGTGGCGTAGCGGCTGTCCAACCGGGTCGACTCGACAATGTGTTGATCCAAAGCAACCATGAAGGTTCGCGCGTCCACATTGCGCAGATCGACGCCGTTTAACAGCGGGATGTTGGGATCGCTGCCGTCCAGTCGATGGCGCAAGTCGAACTCGCGGCCGGCCGGCCGGGGCACTTCGTCGCCAGCCGGGCTTTTCAGGTTTTGCTCGTCGGGCAACGATATCGTCAGGTCTTTGGCTCGATCCTCCAGCGTCTTGATGTTCACGTCCTGCGGATTATGGGTGATCTTGCGACGCCAGTAGTCGAGGTAGACTAGGTGTTCCTGAATGAACTGGTTGGTGGCCGTGTCCCAGCCGCTCTGCACACCGAATTCGCCATCCTGGAGAATCTGGCCGCGAAACAACAGCAGATGGCCTACGTAGGCGTGAATGGAGCGGTTGCGGAATCGTGTGATCGCGTCTTCAAACGTGTCTTGTCCGGGTAACGACATGAGGTTTCCTCTCCTGAGAATGGTTACGCGCCGATCGGCTCCACGGCCGTCGGCATGGGGTTATGAATTCGCTGTAGCCGGTTGGCCACCCGCTGGCGTAGTTCTTGGGCCCAGCGGGCCAAATCGCCGTCGCTGCTAGTGGCCGCTTGTCGAAGCTCCTGGTCGTATTCGCGACCCAAGGTGAGGTCGGACATGGGACTGCGGCCGGAGAGCGCGTAGACCTCGGCTAATTGCGTGGCGTAGTCGTCGTAGGTGGGCGGCGGCGGGGGTTGGACGTCCGGCTTCGTCGCCTTACGGGCCTTTCGTCGACGCCAGGCGGCCAGGCCGAAGCGGGCGGCCAGCAGGGCCACCACCGAGGGCGGGCCAGTCCAGCCCAGGGCCGCGAACAAACTGGGCACGGCTAGCTCCAACGCGCTTTTTCTGGTGGCAATCGACTCCATTCGCTCACGGGTTTCTGCTGCCGCTTCCTCGAATCTCGACTTGATGGCGGCCAGGCGTTTATCATTGGCGCCGATCGCCTCGGCAATACCGGCCTGAATCTCGGCGACTCGTTTATCATTGGCGCCGATCGCCTCGGTAGGGTCCACTGGAGGGGGAAGTGTCTCGGCTTCTGGTTTCTCCATCCCCTGACCCCGAATCTTGTCCAGGTGATCGGCCACCGTGGGCGGCCGAGACGGTTCAGCAGCGGGCGGCTCGGTAGCTGGTGGCGGAACCATCGGGTTCATCGGCGACATTCGCTTGGGCGTGGCCGGCGACAAAACCCGGTTCAAGAATTCGCGAATAAAGACACAGTGGGTTCCGACTACAACTTCATGATCTCCACCCGATACGATGCCAACCAGCCGCCCACGGTAGTCGGCGATCGGACCGCCCGAGACACCCGTCTCAACAGACCCGGTGAGCATCAACACGGAACCCTCTGGACCAGGTGGGTCATCTGGAGTAACGTAATCCAGCAACTTGCCCGACACCACCTGAAATCCCCCCTTGGGCCCGGCGTATCCGCCCGCCCATAACACATCGTCGACCCGAGGGGGCTCGGTCGCAATTTCGTATGACAAGGTACGAGGCATGGGAATCGACAGAACCGCCAAGTCTAGGGAGGCGTCCCTGCCAAGAACGATCCCGGTTACGCGGCAATCGTGGAACACCACCACCACGCTATCTGGTCGCGACGGAATGCCGTGGTCGACAGTTAAGACGATGCCAACCTTGCATTCTACGGGCGGTCGCACCAGGACACCAGTTCCCATCCATAGCCCGTCTTCTGTCGTGCAAATGACCCGCACAACAGCCGGCTGGGGAGATGTGGCGGCCACGCCCGCTGGTCTGATAGCGGGCTGAAACTCGCTCGCAAGCGCTCCCGGCAACTGACGCAGCCTCGCCCATGCCTCCCCTGACGGAGGCGACGCCCTCCAATCCATCGAAAAGAATCCGCCGGGGCCCGTTGGGCATACCGTCCCGGGGGGGCAGACCTGCCCCGGTGGACACTGGGCCTGGACGCTGGACGCCCAGATGAGCAGGCAGAGCCCGAGAAAAAGAGCGGGTCCGCGCGGGGGGGGCGGACACACGTCGCCGGGATCGGAATAGGTTTGCACAAAAAACTTTCGGTCTGCGGCTCGGAGCGAATTCATTCTATCACAGGTTTGTCGACAAAGAACCCCTTTTCGGATTTTTGTCACGGGCCTCGTGCCTGGCCTTCGCCCGGATCCGCATCGCCAAGTACGCCTTGCGGTGTTCGTCGGCGAGATCCAGGGCCAGCGAATCATCGTCGGCCGGCGTGCCTTGACGTTGCCGACGGCGAATCTCGCAGGTCAGGCACGCATTCTTGCCGATCGGCCTGGACATCGCGCCGCAGCCGCATCGGCGATATAGCTTGGTTTTGTGCCGTGGCGTCGCCGATAGCTCGCGGGCGTGCTGGCGGTCGACCACGCCGCGAGTACCGCCGGTTTCGCTGGCGATCTGGCGGCAGGACAAATTCGTCGTGCGTAGCAGGTGCAGGATTTCCGTGATTACGTCAGGGTCGATCAGTCGATAGGGCATCGCGATTTCCGTTTCGCATCTATCAAAAACCCCGGCCGGCGGCATGCTCCGAAGCCCGTGTGCTGACTCCGTCCGCCGGCCGGGTTGTCAGTCGTTTTCTTGATCTTCCAAGTCTTCCTCGTCTGCCAGGTCCGCCGCCTCCAGGCACTTCTTACACAGCATGCCCCCCCGGAGCCAGCACTCGCCACAGAGGTCGTCTTCGCACAAGTCGCACCACTCGGACTTGGCGCCGGCTGGGAAGCGGCGTTTGCAGTCGACACATTTACTCACGTTTCACCACCGTGGCGTTGATTTGCCGCTTCGGCGGCCTCGGGCTCCAAATACTGAATCCGCTTCCCGATCGCCAGCGCATATTCAATTTCCCCCCGCGTGCTGTCGCCCACATAGCCGTCAACGTTCAAAACGTAGACCAAGTCTGCTAGGTCGATCTTGCGTTTGTGGAGTTCGTCGAGCCGATCCGCCACGTCCTGGCCCAGCGCCTCGCCGCCGTGATCTTGGGCGTGCTTGCAGACACCAACGGTTAGCACAATGCAGCCGTTGAGCGTAAGCCGCCATCCTGCGGCGTGAAACTCGTCCATGAATCGCGTAGAACCACACAGGCAGACAACCGCGGGGAAATCCTTCGGGCGCTCCCATTTTCGTAGCCGTTCGATCTCGTCTAGCGCCTTCCGCAACGGCTCCCCGCTAGGTAAAAACTGGAGGGCCCGCAGTCGCTCGATCTCGGCCTCGGCCTTTGCTGCTCGCCTAGCCAACGTCACGGGCGGAATGTAGTGCTCATTGGGGTTGGTCGGACTCATTTCGTGCAACTCTGCGAGCACCTCCCGATTGATCTTTCGTTTTACTGCTCCACTGTGATTTAGTCTCGCCTCCAATTCCTTGATCTCGTCCACCGCCCGCGCCATCAACGCATTCGTGGCCTGTTCGTCGAGCGGCCCGCACTCTCTGTCGCCATGCACGTCGCCAGACCAGCGTTTCTTGTGCATGCAGAAGCCGGCTTCCAATTGTTCGATCAGTTCCGTGTTCATGATTCCGCCTCGATTTCCCGCTGGATTTGCTCGCTGGCTAGATACCGCCGCACGTCGTGCATAAACCTGTCTATTTCGTCCCTCGACTCGCTGGGATCGGTCAGCCGGCAGAAGTACCCTAACGACACATCCCCAACCAGTTGTCCGAAATATTTCCCGACGGGTATCCTCGACATCCGGAACAACCGGACCTGCACATCCGACATCGGCTCGACCAACTTAGCCACGGCCTGCTTGGGCGGCGGGGTGTAAAGCCCCAGCGAGACCAGCTTGTCCACCACTCGCCGGGCCATGATTAGCCGCTCCGCGTGGTTCTCCGCATACTCGTCAATGTGGCCCTCGACAAAGTCCGCTAGTTCCTCGCCGCGTTCGTTCGCGTTCATTCGCGGTTTTCCCTCATTAGTGCCTTGGGGTATTCGCCGATCAGCCCCAAATTTCCCAGTGCTTCGGCGTTTCCTTGGAGAGTCTCAACTCCTCGCCGTCCGCCACCGGTGGCAATGACGTTTCCACGCACGCCACATGAGCCTCTTCGTCACTCTGCACCACCCAGCCGAAATATCGGAAGTACTCCAGCCTCGCCTCGCAGATTTTCGCGGCCGCGCTGGCCCCGATTTCTGGGATCCCGCATAGCGGGTTGGCGAACCCCTTGTTGCACATGTCGGCCTCGAAGTCCGCCAGTTCGCCCAGCGTGGTGATTGCATGGCCCGGATTCTTCGCCAGATGGCCCACGATGGACTGGGACAAACTGAGTTCCGAGATCAGCACGGCCCGCCAGGGCTCTGCCAAGGCCGGCTCGGGCTGGTTGTCGTCGATGGCCGGATTCTGCGTGGGGTCAATCAACGGCCTGGACGCTACGTCATTTTGGAAGATCTCGCGGAGGTCGGCGACGCGAGTCAGGGACATTTCCGCGTGGGCATCCTGGGCGTTCTCCATCTTCTTCTTGGCCACCGAAGTTTCTGCTTTCAAATCGACCCAGATGGCTTTCAGCCGTAAGGCCTCTTTCGCCTGCGCATGATTCTCGGCGATGAACTGCCGCGAGATCTTCAGCTCGTCCTCTTCCGACAACGGGCTCTCCCCGGACGGCAGCGAGTCGCCTTCCGGTTCTGGTTCGTTCAGCTCGGGGACCTCGCCAATCTCGGCGGCGACCATGAATCGCCTCACGTCATCTTGGGCTTTCAAGTCGTCATCGGGATCGATTTCCGCCAGCTTGTTCCTCAACCGATGGGCGGCCACCAAAGCGGCTGACCGGCGCGTCGAAAACGGGAACACATCACCGTTCTCGGCGTAGTCGTATCCCAGTTCGCCCTCCTTCTCGAAACTTCCCTCGCCCTCCTTCTCGGCCCACCAGTCGCTCAAGTAGTAGCCTTCGCTGTCGCCCTCGGGCGCCAGTCGCACACCGCACTTCAGCGAGTCCGACGTGATGGGGATCGGAATCTCCACCACGTAGACAATCTGCGTTTCCTCGGCCGGGTCTTTTACGTCGCGATCCTCAATCGTCTGGGGGCTCATGTGTTTCTCCTTAATAGGGGTTCCGCGGTTAGGGGTTTGCCGCCGAGGCGGGGGTAACCTCTATCTGCCACACGCTAAGGTCAGCCATCGCGTTGACGCTGGACCGCTTTGCCTTCCGTAGACCAGGCGTAGTCCAGTAACGCCGGCCGAACAGTGCCGCGTCGATGCGGGTCTCGATAGCTTGTGTTTTCACGTCGCTCATGGTTTCTCCTTACCAATTTCGGCGGTTCGTCGGTCCATGACCTCGTTCACGGCGTCTTTTGCGTCGTCCAGCGTCCACACCACGCGGCACGTACCGCCGGCTTCTTCAATAAGTCGCATCTTTTGAAGCTGCCCCTTGTCCGGTTTCTTTCCGCCCGCCTTCGCCTCAAGAAACAGTACGTGCCCGTGGATAATGACTATAGTGTCGGGGATCTTCGATTCTTGCATGGGGTGGCCGTGGACCTTAAACCACCAGAGCTCGTGCTTTGCTTTTCGCCCGTCGAGATAATCCTTGATCTGCTTGGCGAGCTTGCCTTCGGGAGTCATGCGTTTACCTCATTCGTAATTCATAACTATCGCAACCCTGATATCGGCCGCCTTGAGTTTGTCGATGTATTGATCCAGAGAGTGGCACGGAAAGCCTGTCATTGGCATAGATTTTTTGCCGTTGATCCGTGTGGTGACCACCAACCCAAGTATTCGCGCGGCCGTAACTGCGTCCTCATGAAACGCTTCGTAAAAGTCGCCGGTACGAACCAACAACAGTGATCCGGGGAAGTCTCGTTTGATAATTGCGTACCGTTTCGGAGTAGTCATGCCGGCACCCTCTTTCGATATCTGGTGTTCTCACGGACCCAAATCAGCCGCCGCCGCGCCCGCGTGGCGGCCACGTACCATACCCGCAGTTCCTCGTCCGTGCCGGCGTCCGTCAGCATGCCCTTGACCGTCGCCTCGTTCAGCGTCGTCAACACAGCCACGTTGTCCGCCTCGGAACCCTTGACCGAGTGGATCGTCCCCACCCGAACATTGGCGGCCTGGATCGCCTCCTCACCCCAGCGGCCAACGGCGGCGACGTATTCGCGAGACTTAGGGATCCACTGTGTC
>SDBV01011744.1_pt1 | contig 11302 bp, 1 predicted proteins | sample 2277081 | NCBI WGS metagenome assembly SDBV01 (sample SAMN10402039, study PRJNA504765) | marine sediment metagenome | isolation source: marine sediment core GS10_PC15, 223 cmbsf | place: Arctic Ocean: Southern Knipovich Ridge | collected 2010
TTCGTTACATAAAGACCTATGAAGAGTTCTGTGAATTATCTAAATTACTTCAAGAAAAAGGATATCAAACTAAAAATCCTCCTTGCCAGCCAGTTGATTTTGCGCAGGAAATTGAACAGGCCGATCCTAAATCATTTGGTAATTCAAGGCCTGTGATGCCTGAGGGTATGTCAAATGAATTGGCAGCAAAGTCCCGCATTCAGAAACTAAATGAAGTAAAGACGTTAAAATACCTATGCATGAAATCGATTTGGACTAATCATAAAAACTTAAGCGAAGCGCCTCCTGAAGGATTAGAAGCAGAATATAAGGCCTTTCAGGGAACTTCTCGCCTAAATTCAAACTAACGCCAGTAAGCAAAATTACTGGCTTTTTTGGGGTGACACTATATTAATTATGCTGTTTTTCTTTTTGGTTTAGTTCCGGTAATTTAAGCAGGTAGGTATGGTCCCAGTCAGCAACCAACCATTTATTTTGGTATTACGTAAGCCCGTGCAACAGTTTGCATGTTTTTAAACTACCTCAACCCAACTTCGCCCCAGGAAAATGAGTAGTTACTATCGTTTATCGAGACTACACCGATTCGATAGCGCAACCTTATTTTTTACCACTAAACTTCGAGCCCGATGTAACGATTGAATATCCTGTTCACTCACTTGTTTTACACTGACAAACCGCATATTGGGACAACTGCTTCACATATTGCCTCAGCATCCAGCCAATCATGCTTGTTTGACTTCATATAAGGTTTTACAAATTGCGCGCCCATCACTTTAACGTCATGAGCCAATGACTGGAATTTTCGAGCCCAATAGTTTAAACCGCCGCAAGCTTCCATCCCTATCAAAGAGGAGGGAGATTGCCTACAAACGCTGATAACTTATCGTGACTAAGTCGCTTCTGTAGCACTATTTCACTTTTCGCATTCACACCATGTAGGTGGAACGTATTTTTTGCTAGATCTGTAGCAAGTGTTGTAATATCCATGCTGGTCTCTCCTAATGATTGAATTGTAATGGTGATTTTACCCTTCTGGCTCAAGTGAAGCTGTCTCATTGAGTAGAGACCATTCCATTAAAGCCTCTTCGTTTAACGGAAAAAATCTCAGGGGCCTGATCTAAAGGATGGGGTTTCCGAAGGGAAGAGCGTCATCTCCTATTGGGTCGGCGTCGCACGAACTGGTTTCGCGAAGTCGAAAGCAAACAAAGCTTATTTCTATTAATAGTTTCTTAATATTGTTAGTGTAATGTTAACACAATTATAAAATTGATAGATTTGGAATATCCATATGAAATCAAAGCCGAATAACCATTTAGTTACCCTTGGTAGCAAACTATTAAAATACCCGAAATTCTATTATAAGAATGAAGCTCTATCCTCAAGGCATGATCACGCCACTCACGGCAGTCAGATTGACATTAGCGAGATGCTCAAAGGTAAAAAGAAATGTTTTCGCACCCCAGGCAAGAAAAGTAAACAAGAGAAAAAACTGATTATATGCAGCGACTGGTCCTTACGATTTACTCATGATCCTGAATTCATTCACGCTGTTGATACTATCATACAAGCGCTATTATTAGCCGGTTTTAAGTTATGCATATGGAATGGAGAAAAAGCACTAGAAATAGCAAGCCCAGAAGCGTTTAGACAACAAGCTCGTCATACTCAAGCAGCTCTTCCTAAAAAAATCCATACTGCTTTAGCCGGAACAACGGATTTTTCAGGTAAAGATACGGTTTTTCACCTAGATTATTTCACTCTGCGTCAGTTAATATCAACATTTCATCAAGAGTTGAAGATATCATTTAAAATTAGAGCAAAAATATATAGCGAAGAGACGTTATATCTGTCTGATGTCATAACATTTGAAGAAATCCCAAGCGATATTGAACAATGGCTCAATAGAAAAAGAAATTTTTCACTTTCCATTAACAATCAAGATCCAACACTAAAAGAGAAATTATTTAATATTGCAGAACTAATGATGACTAAATATAAAATTAACAGAATTAGCGTCCACAATCTTGATGATCAGACATTTTTTGAACGGATAACAAGCATTGGAAATATTGAAAGCATAGAATGGTTTGGGCAAGGAAATAATAACAACCCCATCTGGAATGCTAACCAAAATATTTCATTTAACATACAATATTTAAAAAAATTGACGATTGTAAATTCCAAGATGACGAATCAGTATTTATCAAAGTTCTTTTCTTATGCGAAATGTATAGAAAATGTTAGATTGAACAAGTGCCATAACATCTCTTATTTAAAAATTAATAATGAATCGAATTTTCTTAACTTACACTCGCTCGTGCTTGAAGACATGGTTTTTGACATTGAAAATTTGCTAAATATATTAATTGTCGCCAAGAATTTAGCTAATCTAAATTTTGATAACATTAACTTCATTGGACAATTGTCACTAAATCTTATCAAAAAGGTTTCAGTTAATTTGAAAAGATTTGAGGTGAAAAAAAATAAATCAATCTATTTAACTAGAAAATACAAAACTAAGATCCCGAAGGAGCTTATTCTAAAGATTTTGCAATCAAAAAATTTAGAAACATTAAATCTCGAGGGCTTAGCAAATGGTCGGGATTTAACACCAGCTTATTTCACCAAGACCTCAAAGTTTCCCCGTCTTCAGACGCTAAAACTCACTAACGATTTAAGTAAATCAATAGTCCTCCCTATAGGAACCTACTTAAAACTGATTTCTTTGTGCCCAAAAGTAACTGAGATTGATCTCAGATTAACTGATCCGAGTGACATTGAAGGCCTAAAAGCAGATCGAAACTCTAATCTTGATTTTTCACACATAAAAATATTAGCGATGGGTTATCATAGCACTGACCCCCGCATACTGAAGAAAATATTGCCCTCTTTACGAGCTATTACTGAAATCGCTCTTGACACTTCTTCCAAACCCCTAAGCCTAACCCCTACAATACTTAATCAAGCTGCTTTTAATCAACTGTCAAGTATAGATCTCAATGATATTGGAATCAACGGTGATTTCTTATCAAAATTGCTATCTAAAGCACCTAATTTATCCCGCATCCTAAGCTCATTTTGTAAAAACTTAAGCAGTTTCAACATGAGTCAATATGGAGAAAAGGTTTCACGTAATTTAAGGAATATTAAAATATTTACATTAATTCAATCTAATATGCCATTCAAGGAATTCGTTTGGTGTCTGCAATTTACTAAAGTAAATACACTGGATTTATCTGGAATGCTAATGAATGAGGAAATCAATCTAACCGAATTTAATGATATTAAATTAAAACATCTTAAGAAATTAAAAATTCCAGAAGATGAAAATATACCACCAGCGTATTTTAAAATAATATTGCAACTGAGTCCCAATTTAGAAATAATAAAACAATCTCATATGCCAATATCACACAATAAGAATTCAGAAGGCGATTCTGAAAATATCATTGATTCTAAGCACATACCTGATAATTTATCACTCCCTCATTTGCGAGAATTAAAACCAGCATTCTCTAAGATTACCGGAGCTGCGGTTCTTAACTTAATAAAAGCGTCGCGAGGAATAGAAGTGCTCGATTTGTCAGGCTGCCGCTTTGTTGGAGATTTAACACCAAATTTAATTACACCTGATCTTCCCTTTCAAAATTTGAAATATATTCGCTATCATAATTCAACTGTGCCCTTTGCCACTATCATGAGAATAGTTTCATTTTCGCCTCATATCTCAGGCATGGACAATAGTGACAAAGAAGAAACCTCAGAATATCACATCAATTTGCTTCAGAAACATGATAAATTTTCAATTCCAAAAAAAACAATGTTTAAGTATATCACATCGGTAGATTTATCTCACCCATGCACAGGAATGAATGTAAAGTTTATTTGTAGATTACTAAATAGGCTGCCTCATGCTGAATCAATCTCAATACGACTCCCCTCCTTTCCCAGACAGAAAATGTACGAATTAAGACGCCCTCCTACATCATTAAAGCATTTATCCATTTTAAACGCCCTTAGAATTGACATGTTATTTATAGAAAATTTAATTAGGCTGTCTCCAAAAATAGAAACACTATATATAACTGATTTAACATATCAAAATAAAAGAGTAATTACAAATCATAATGAAAAAAAATGGGACAATGTTAAATTTAGCAATCTATTCAAGATAGAAATAATAAAAGATTTTAGAAATTTTATTTCACCTAATTTCCTTCACTATCTTATATTTAAAGCTGCCAATCTGAAAATATTGTCTCTAACATCTATTGATTTTTCAGTGCAATATGAAAATCCACCTATAGACAAAAACCAATATCGATTACTAGAGAAAATTAGTCTTAGCGATGTAACGATGTACAATAACTTTTTAAAACATTTGATTCAAAATGCTAAGACGCTGCATCATTTATCTATAGTATTTTGCACTATAATACCGATTTCGTCAGGAATGAGTTGGTTAGATCAACTAGCAAATGAAGGAAAAATTTTCTCAAATCTTAAATATCTGAGTTTTACTTCTAGTAATAATTATCAGGGGGGATTAAATGGCTTGCATAAATTATTCCCAAACCTAAATAGCCTAAATATTAGCAATTTTGAAAAATTTTCAAATAATCAAATTGACAACAAAATAAAATTTCTCAAACTTAAACATATCACTATTTATGGATCAGATGTGCCTCTACTTCTTATTAGGCAATTATTACTATGCTCACCAATCCTTCAATCAGTGCAGATTTTCATCTCTACAAATAAAAATGAAGATGAGCTATTTTTTTCCGATAAAGAAATAAACCAACTTTCTAAAAATATTCGAAAATTCATATTTCATAACGAGTTAAACAGAAAGCATACTTTACTACGAAGCAACATTATGAGCTGGTTGCTAGCCAATCCCGATTTAAAAGAATTGAAACTTACAAAATGCACCATTTCTAAATGTGATGCAGTCGATTCAAGAGCAACCTTTAACGCTAAGGGTATCAATTCTCTGGGTTTATGCGATGTTCTTATTGATTCCATCACTTTAAGAGCGATGCTCAATTACACAAAAAATATAACTTCGCTGAATCTTGATTATTTAATAATTGATCTTAACCCAAACTACCCAATCGATATTTTAATTCGATTATATGAAATGGCGTTCAGCTATTTTCATATCACAGGAAATGAAAGTTTTGTTCCGGAAAAACCAAATACCTACGTATTAAACAAAAGTTCTTCAAAAGTAATCTACTATGCCTACCCAACTAAAATGCCTGAAATCCATGATTATTACGATTATATGAAGAAATACGATATTAAATTTACGAAAGATTCTGAATTAAAAAATCATTGTTCATTAGCACAATATGAAACAAACAATTATGAATATTTTATTCGACCTTATAACTATCGGAGCCAAATAAATTCTCGACCAGAAACATTTAAAGATACCCTAGAAGAAATATTGCTTTCCTCACCTAATTTTAATATAGAAAAGTATAGTGCTCTCTATAACATGTTCTTTGAAGAAAACAAATACGAAAAACATAATAGCACTCCTAACAATAACACTCCTGCCACAATAACCAAACCAACTATCCCCAAAACCAAATATAAAAAAAATATGCATGAGACCCCTATTAATAAGCACCTCAGCTCAAAAACTCAGCATGAAAAATATATGCACTACGCTTGTATTAGTGAAGACCTTAGTCCCGATACGAAGTTATTTGCAAAAAAATATTTTCTACCCGACATTGATCCTGGTCAATATCGTTCTGTCGTATGCCATTCCATAGAAACAAGAAAGAATAAAATTTTTCTACTCGAATGTGTTGATAAAAACTTCGTGAAACCTAATACGAGAATTCAATATTCAAAAATTCCACTAGAAAGTATTTTTAACTCTCTTATGAAATCACCTCCCAAACCCTATTCACTCTGTAAAAAAATACTGCGGATCTCTAATGAATGGCAACCTTTGCCATCTTTATCAGCCCACGAAAAAATCACTTATTTTTACACAAATTATTCGCAGTCCATTGAAATTACCTATTCAAAAACCGATTCGCTATATTATATTCGTGGGCAGGGACCTAGCCAAAAAATAAAAATACAATTTATATTGGATTTCAATGACGAACCAAAGCAAAATGACCGCAGAAAGCTCCCCAAAGAGATTAATGAACTCATTCAACATTGCAGTACCGCCAATAAAGGTGAATTGGTATTGCCACCCTATGCTAGCGCGATAGATATTTTAAATGAACGTTATGAACAACAAATATACAGTTGCCTACAGCGCGCGATAGTTTTTTATGAACGACTGAAAAGATTACATAAACAAGGTAAATGTACTCAATACCAATGCAGGATCGTCTATAACAAACTACATACCTTCATAGAATTTGAGAATGGTGATAGATATGATCTCGGTGGTAGCGAGGTCAAGGTGATTCTAACAGAAATAGAAGGTCGCGACCTGTATGACTCAAGCTCACTAGAAAAAGTACTCGGCATTGGGACCTCACTACAACAGCTTAATACCGCTAGCCATGATAACACTGGTAGCACTTATTCCTCCCTTGCCTTACCCTCAAATCAACCCGCTTATAACCTACCCCTCAAATCTGATCTAGATCCTGCACTCACTGTTTGGAAAAATAAAATTAAAAAAGCACCAGATAACATTACCGATTTATTTAACATCATTATAAAACCAGGTGCCAATAGCCTATTAATGCTCGACGACCCCAATGATGCTTTATCGCTTATTACGCTGTTTTCATCTCATTACCGTCAGTCTCATCGTTCGCCTTATTTCTACATTGATGATGTGAATGATTTACAATTGGCCGCCAGTGGATTGACATTTGATTCTAACTTCTCTCAAAACCACCGCTTAAATAAGAGCAAAAATGCGACCGCATTAAATAATTATCTAGAGCAGTACCCCAATGGCGTGCTTTTTATTAATTTCTGTCACGCATCTACCACACAAATCGCCCAATTACACTGCATTATCGATAGTGACAAACGCCAGTTGAATAGTATGACATTACCCAAGGACCTCAAAATTGTCATTTTTTATTCGCATAACGTCGATAACCCTTATACGGATAGAGATTTCAAATCACGACTACATTATATTTTTAATGTACCGAAAGTCAAAGACGCTATCGATCCTTATCTTGGCTGTCGTGAGGAAAGGACTATACCAGTTGACAAAAACCTCTTATCGATTGAATTATTCAATAGCGATGATTGGGAATCCTTATTATTTGGCGCTTTCGATATCCAGCTCGGTCAATTTACTTTAGAACCCACATCTTGCTTGAAGCGACTGGATGAATTAGAAAATCTATTACTCACCTTGCATCTTAATAATCCACCGTGGCATCTGCGAAATTTCCAACTCTTTTGGCAACAAGCGCTACAACAAAAGCAATTCCAGCTTTATGGTAAAACCTTTTATTTAGCAAAGGATTTCACCTTAACCTATTCAAATCACCCTTGTTGGAAAATATCTGTAATTCGGCCTTCAAACGAAAAACATTATAGATATCCACTGAATAGGTATACATTTTATACCTTTTTTAATTCTTATTTTCAGAAAAAAGGATTTTTATCTAGAAATCCTGGGTTACTTCAAGAACATGGGGCATTAAATCTCGTTGTTAACGAAAATTTACCAACATTTGATTGGATGCGATTGTTAAACACTGCAACAGAGCTTAGCCTAACACTTGTCGAAGGTGTGACACTACCAGAAGCACTCTCTCAAGTGGACTATGAGATATGGCCATCAAAAAAACCTCTCAGCATTGCAACCTTTACTGAAATTGACTCCTGCCCATTCGGCATTGTCTACGCGGCTAATAATGATGAAATGTATCATCTCACTGGGCACCTGCTGAATCAATATCCAGAGGCGCTGTATATCCGCTTGGATAAATTGCATAATTATGGGGAACTATTCTATCAAATCGAACCCAATATAGAAAGTGAATGCATAACCACAACGTTAAAAAAAGGCGCAGCATGGCGTGCATTAAAATCAGGAAAAACAGTCATTATTGAAGGAAGTCTATCACCCGATCTAGTCAATGCGCTATCGCCCATGCTGATTACAGGCAAACCTCAATTAATCATTAACGGTAAACTTAAACCGTTCAAAGGCCAGTTATTTTTTGTTACTGATACAGAAATCCCCTATGCAAAAAACATATTTTCTATGACTCATAATATACAACCACTACCACGCTCACATCCTACAGATCATAAAAAGTATGAAATCCGTATTAAACCCGAAACAAGGAAACCTGCTTCGACGAAAAAACAATCTTATGACTTATATCCGATATCAGATTATGAAGCTTACAGGCTAAAACGATTTAAAACAATAACCAATGGTTTTTCCAAGTCCCCACTTTTATCTGTCGTTGGCAACACCGGAGTCGGCAAAAGCACCTATTTTAAAGACGGCGAATTCAAGGAGGACTATTTCAATTATACTGGAAGAATTGCGAAACTTTATTATTATAATGAATTAGCGGAATTCGCTGCACACCGAGACACACAAACCGATCCTTTCTTGATTATTGATGAAGCGAATATGCAAAATGGTTTATCAAGATTAAAAAGCATCGTTTATCGCGCTTCCCATCCCCATCTTTTATTAGAAAACGGGCAACATTACCCGATATATGGCCGGGTTTTTCTGATTAGCAATCCAATTGAGTATGGTGGGGCCCGTCATCATCAAGCATTTTTCGATCAGTATTGTGAAACCGTTCCTTATCCAAACCCAACTGATCCTTATCTTTACTATAAAATCTTAAAGCCTCAACTCACGCGTGGTTTTGTCTGTGATGCTGAAAGGGAACGAGAGGAATATGAAGTTGAAGATGATCCTCTGACGCCTCAAATGCAACACCAACTCGCAAGGATTGCTAAAGTTATCCTGGCTGTCTATCACAAAGTAAATGACATTGCCAAAAATTCTGAGAATTCATGCTTCGCCCTCCGCCATCTACACATGATGGTTGTTTTATATCATGCTTATAATAATAGATTTAATCGTGAGAATCAGTTTGGCAATGACAATAATCTGCTCATTATTGGTCCTTGCGTTAGTCTGATAGGTGATCATTTTTCAACACAGCAGTTTAACCAGTTCATTCAATACCTCAGCGAAAAGTATCATTATAATGACTCATTCTTTAAATCCTTAAAAATTGAATACATTAAAAATAAACTAAACAAATATAGTCGTTCTCAACAGCCCGGCGAGTTTGTCATTACTGAAAGTCACTATTTAATTTTAGAATTATTAGATTTATTCCTAAGCATTAGAAAACAAGATAATCTCCACTCTGGTTTATTACTGCAAGGTCCAACGGGTATGGGAAAGAGCGCTTTATTCACTCATTACCTTGAACTGTTACAAATACCCTATGTTCAATTATCTTTTAGCCCAAATGAAGATGCTGATCTCGAGATATTAGCCTCCGCATTAGATCAACGAAAAGTGATACTACTTGATGAATCCAATGTCGGCCTAGCAGGTGGCAGGGAACGTTGGATCAATTTAATGATCGATAACAGTGCTGGATCTTTAATATTAGCCACACAAAATTTATTTGCTTTTTTTGCAGGTAGGCAACAGTTATCGCCAGCTTTACAAGCGCGTTTTCTTCCCATTGAATTGCCAGAATTCACCTATAACGACATCATTGAAATTTTAAAATCTCGTGGAGTACCTCCCAAGCTCCTCGATTATTGGGCCAAACAATTTATAGATTGCCGCCGGTTTGCGATTTCACAGCATTTAGATCCTCCTAATCTTCGTGATTTGTTTAAAGCGGTTAAGAAAAAACCAACGGTTACATTACAAATTCAGCAGGGGCTGCTATGGCAGAGGACATCGGAAAATAAAAATAGAAATGAAGAGGAAGAGGAAGTGGAAGTGGAAGTGGAAGTGGAATGTGAAATTGAAGGAACTCATAAAATCACTTATGATGATACTACTGAAAAACAAGTAACTATTGAAATTTTAATAAGAGCTTCTAAGTATTCTGATGTTATGGATATGACATCCATAAAACGATGTGCCATCAGGCTCAATCAATTAACCGATAAAAATCACTATGGTTATACGCCAATAGTAGTTGCTGCTGCACAAAACAAACTAGATATTATAAGATGGTTGATAAAATCATTAATAACTTTTAACCAAGCTGAATGTAATAAAGATGAGGTTTTCTGTCTTCGTAATGCATGTGGCGAAAAAAATATTCATTTAGTCCAATGGTTATATGAAAATGGATTTTATCGTGACCTTAATGAGAAAGACTGTTATGGTTGCACAGCTTTGCATTATGCTTGTGAGACAAAAGAGATAGTGGAATTTTTAGTAGATAAAGGCGCAATACTTGATGTAAAAAATAATACCAGAAGCCTTACGCCATTATTGTTAGCAACTCAGCACAGATATTTTGAAACTGTAGAGTTTCTCTTAGAAAATGGCGCCGATGCTGATATGGGAAATGAAGAAGGTTTGACACCATTGCGATTTGCGCTCAAGCTAAATGACACTAAAATGCTAAAATTATTTATTGATTACGGCTATGGTGTTTTTAATGTACTCGATACTAAGGGAGAGGAGGGAATTTACAGTACTTTGCTAAGGCTCAATTTTAAAGGCTGTATCCTTATTGGATTTAAAATAATGGGCACTGAGGATTATTCAAGAAAGAGAATAGATCTAACCCAAACAGAATACAAAGCTGATTTTAGTGAGTCAATCATGACCCTTAAACAACTTAAGGATGCTCTGCTTGCTGGCAAGATTGAAAAAAAAGTATTAGTGCATATCCACCGTCGATGTGTTCGGCAATTAAAAACTTGTGAAGATAATACTAAAAAACAAGAAATACAAAAATTGATTAAAACGATAGATTGTCATGTTAAGCTAACAGCTTCGAGTCTAAAAAATCTTTGTGTTTGGAAAGTTATAAAAGAAAGAAATTCTCAAATAATAACAGATGAGGAATTAAGGAAGAAATTACCAAATAAATTGTATACCTCAATAGCTCATCTCAAAAATTTTTAAAAATAAATGGGTCTGTAAAATTTCGTGTGTAAATGCTTTCAGTCAAATCCATCTTCCCAGCTATAATGGTATGGACCTGTAGGTCGCGAATTGCAATTCTAGCATGTATCACTGAATATTATCGATATATGGCTTGAAAGAAATTAATACTGCCCCCATATCATTAATATGAAACAGTTATGTATACTCATATTTTGT
>SDBV01011745.1_pt1 | contig 11301 bp, 6 predicted proteins | sample 2277081 | NCBI WGS metagenome assembly SDBV01 (sample SAMN10402039, study PRJNA504765) | marine sediment metagenome | isolation source: marine sediment core GS10_PC15, 223 cmbsf | place: Arctic Ocean: Southern Knipovich Ridge | collected 2010
CTGTTCGACATCCTTCAGTTGAACTCGGTCTGTTGTTCCAGAAAGCGACGTGACGATCAGCTCGTTGCCTTGGCGCGCAACACCGCCCACGAGAATTCGACCCTGTTGCGTGACGATCAGTTCCAGCATAAAGCCAGTCTTAATTGTTTTGCTTGTATACAAGATCGAGTCGATCAGGTATTTGACCGAGTTCGTGGCGGCCACACCATCGAGAGGGGGTCCCACAAACTCCGCTTGTCCGCCGAATCGGTGGCAGCGGTAGCACACCTGGCTACGGAACACCAGCCGCCCCAGAAGCGGGTCGCCGTGTTCTTGCTGTTCAATCAACCGTGCCCGCAAGCCGTCTTTTCGCCGATCCGCTGCCGGATCTCTTACCACGGCGTACAGCTGCGCCAGAATCTGCCGCGAGCTGGGTGAGATCGCGACAGACTGCTCGTGTAATCTCAGCGCGGCTTCAAAGTCCGTGCCACGCGCGGTCAGTCGAGACCCGGCCGTCTCGAACAATTCGGCCACGGCAGTCCGGTCGGTGTGATTCCGCAAACAACGCAGCGCGACCAGAGCGAGTTTCCGTGAGGGCGAGCCGAGCAGCTGTAACCACGCTTGGCTCGACAGCTCCTTTTCGATCTGGGAGAGGCTGACGATGGTTTCGAGCCGGTACTCCAGCGGCGCGTCGCTCTCGCCGAGCAACTTCCAGCACAATTCGATGCAGGCCTGCTTGCCGGCACCGATCGTTGTGAGCACGCGGTGCGCTTCGGCACGGACTTCAGAGTGTCCATCTCGCACGAGTCGGCCAAGGACTACAACTGTATCGGGTCCTGGCTGGTCCATAGCCATGATATCCAATGTGCCGAGTTTATCGTCGAGTGTGACAAGCGGTACTTCTCCCTTCGCCACTCTGCTCCAGAAACGGTCCAGTGCGCCACCCCAAGTGTCGCGTGTTGGCGGCAGTATCAGACGACGAAGAACGGCCACGCCGCGAATCGTCTCCTCGGCCGAGAGATCTCGCTTCAGTGCCAAGATGACGGGCTGCTTGAGGCTCGCGTGAGGCCAACGTTCCGCAATTGCGAGCAATTCTGCCAACGGCGCGCTGCGCGGTTCAGAAAGCAATCCGATAAGTGCCTTGCGGGCAGCTTCGGCACGCACACCCTCATGGAAGGCTTCGTCCAACGCGATCAACCCGGCCAAGCGGATATCGGAGTCGCCGTCCTTCAGAAGTTCTTCGAAATCGGTTCGGTCTCCAAAGCGCGCAACCTCGAGTGCGGCTCGATAACGAAGTCGGGGTGACTTAGTGGCTCCCGCTCGAAGCGACTTGGCCACGGCACTTAGCCGGAGTGTACTCGCTTCCAATCCAAGGGCGGCTTCCAACTGAACCGCGGGATCGGGATCATCGACGAGTTGTTCGAGTTTCGCTGGGTGCTCGTCTTGCTCTCGCAAGAGTTGAACCGCCAATCGGCGCACACGCCAGTCTGGATGTTGTAGTCCTGTTTCCATGATGGATGCAGCATTTGGCCGCGCGCTCTGCCGGAGCGTCCAAAGCGATTCGGCCGCGGCCAGCGCGTCTGGCCCTGTGACGTGCTGAGCCAGTTCTTCCGCAGCGGCTGGCCCGGATGCCAGCAGCGCTTGCCGTGCGCGCCGACGCGTTAAATGATGTCGGCTCGCCAGTCCAGCCTTCGCCGCGCTTTCGGCAGAAGCCGCTTGCAGCGCGGCGTCTTTGCCAACGTACGAGATCTTGTACAAGCGGCCGGTCAGGTCGTTCTCGTCGTCCATTCCGTACCAATCGAGTACGTACAGATTGCCGTCGGGAGCCAATGCGATCTGCGTGGGCCGGAAACGTGGATCGGTGGTCGTCAGGAACGGCTCGGTCTTGATGAGGTCTCCACGTTCGTCGAGTACATGCCGGAGGATTACGTGGTTGGCCGATGGGAACCCATGAACTCCCCAATTGGAAACAAGCAGGTTTCCCCAGTACTTCTTTGGAAAGGCCGAGGAGTAATAAGCCAAGACCGTCGTGTGCGCGCCGGGCGGATTTTCCCAAACGGGCGGCGCCAATGGGTGCTCGCCGGCCAACCACGACCAGTCGACCGCGCGCGTCTGAAAATGGTAGTCACCGCCGAGGATCGCGTGGATCAATCGGTTGGGATTGCCCTCGCCATTCGAAAGCACCCACAACCGGCCAAAAGGATCGATATCAAACGAAAACGGCGCACGCATTCCTTGAACGAGAAGCTCGATATCGGAACCATCGGACTTGAACCGAAAGACTGCGCCAGTGTTGCCGCGCACGGCGACTTTGTTGTTAGGGCCAGACAGCTTGGTGGGATGATCGCCCACGCAGAGGTAAATCAACCCGTCCGGGCCAAAGGCAATGCGGTACATGCCGAAAGGATTCCACGGAGTTTCGGCATCTTGCACAATTACCTGCCGCTCGGCCGCCTGACCGTTCTCGTCCAACTCGGTCGTGAAAACCTGATTGAGGTTAGTTGCCCAAATCCGGCCATCGCGAACGGCCAGCCCCATCACGGGATCGTCGAAGCCGGATGCGACTTCCGTTCGCCGCGCGACACGACCATCAGCATCCAACTCAAGTCGGACAACGGGATTCGATGGCGGATCCACAGGAGCCCCTTTGGCACCGTAACGGTAAGTGTGGGCCAGGCTGACGTAAATGTGGCCCTGTTCGTCCAACGCCATGGTCATTGGGTTGACCAAGTCGGGCTCGGCGGCGACGAGACGGATTTTGAAGCCTTTCGGTAGACTGAAGGTGGCGAGCGCCTCAGTCGGAGACAGTACCGGATGAATCTCGGACGACGTCGGTGGTGCGGCATCGATCGCGATGCAGAAGCTCAACCAGATTACTACCGGTAGCGTCCACGGCCCGGCGATCTTGAATGGACTTCGCATGGTTCGCAGTCAAGTCTTGAGGAGTGAGGCCGCCGTGCTGGCGGCAAGTGTTATGGCAAGGTGGGGCGCCGCGCCGGCTGGGACGGTCATCCGTGGCCACTGGGCGATCTTGCCCGACCGCGACAGCTTCAACTCTCCAACGTCCAAGGCGACCGGTACTCCTTCGTCACCAGGGCATTGGCTTCGGGATCATCGATAACTTGTTCCTTCGTGGCGTCCCATCGGATTTTGCGATCGACCTTCCAAGCGATGTTCAGCAGATGCCCCGGGTTACTGGCGTGATGTCCGACTTCGACATCAGCGAAAGGCTTCTTGTGATTGCGCACGTTGTCGAGAAACACCTCCTGATGATTGGGTGCTGCGCCGCGGAAGCTCTCTTCCTTGATCTTCTTACCTCGCTCCGGAGTGATCGTGTAACCGCTGCGGTCGAGGATCATCGAGGCCTCGGAACCGAAGAAGCACTTACCGTGCGAACGTTGCTCACGCCGGCAACCGCCACGGAAGGTGTATTGCAGCAAAAAGCCCTTTTTGGCCACCGGACCCGGACTGTATTCGAGCACGCCGGAGAACGTGTCAGGCCATTCCGTGTTTGTTTCTTCGAAGCACATTTTGCCGCCCATGGCGACCGCCGATATTGGCTCGGTTACGCCCATGCACCAATTGACGATGTCGTAGTGATGCACGCCCCAATCGAGTTGCCACGCTCCCGCGTAATCAAAGAACCAGTAGTGGTTTGTGTAACGGTTCGGGTTGTATTCGACCTTGGGCGAGGGACCGATCCACAGGTCCCAGTCAAGCTCGTTGGGTGGCTCGCTGTTGGGCGGCGAGCCGAAACCCGGATAGAAATAGTCGTAGTCCCAGACCTTAACCTCTGAGATCTCGCCGAGCCGACCTGACTGAATGATCTCGGCCGCCCGCCGATAGTGCTCCCAACTCCGCTGCTGGGTGCCGATCTGCACGACACGATCATACTTGTGCGCGGCCTGGACTGCCGCGCGGCCCTCTCCGATCGAAGTGCCCAAAGGTTTCTCGACGTAGACGTCTTTGCTCGCCTGACAAGCGTGGATCGTCGGCAATACATGCCAATGGCCGTTCGTGGCGACGACCACGGCGTCAATATCCTTGTCGTTCAAAAGCTCTCGATAGTCTCGATACGCGCGGATCTTTTCGCCGCCAAGCCGTTCACGGGTTTTTCCCAGGCGTGTGCTGTTTACGTCGCAGGCGGCAATGAACCGATGCCCCGCGACTCTCTGAAAGTCACCGAGCAGTTGATTTCCCCTTCCGCCGCAGCCGATCAAGGCCAGATTGATCGTGTCGTTTGGACCGGGGTTAGCCCGGGCGCCGGTCGCGTACATCGTGGCCCACGCAACCGCCGTTGCCGAGGCGGTTGTGCTCAGGAATTCTCTTCTGGTCGAGTTGTCAGTCACGAGTTGATCTCCTTGGCCACCTCGCCGGTTCGTAAAGCAAAGGTGCGCGAACAGTCGGGACGCGACAGGCCGTCTGTCACGGATCGGCGCTCGCCACCCAAGCGCATCCGCGCCGAATCAATTCAGCCGTGCTGGGCATTCGGATCGCTTTCTCGTCATGCCCCAACGGTGTGTGGAATACGCGCCCGCTGCCATACCGAAACGCAAAAGCCATTGGATGGTCTCTGCCGGTCAGCTTCGATCGAGCGGTGGCCAGAAGTTGCACCGGCCGCTCGCCAACCAGACCAATGTAGAGCTCGTCGTCCGTTTGGAAGTCGCTCATTCCCTGGGTGATGGGATGTTCCGTTTCGGTGATCTTGACGGTGAACGGTCCGCGAGGGTCGTGTGTGTTCTTGCCGTCCCACACTTTGCCCACAAGGTTGGAAAACTCGGGCCAATCCCCAAACGCACCACAAGCAAAATGCAAAGCGACCAAGCCTCCGCCCTGTTTGACGAATTTGGACAAGTTCGTCCTCGCCTGTTGTTCTCGAGCGAGTGGCTTATCGTTCCGGAAGTGGAGGAACACCACGTCGAAGTCGAAGATTTCTTCCGACGCCAATAGATTGGGATCCGTGACGACTCGCACAGCGAACTGTTTGTCTTTCTCCAAAAGTTCGCAAATCGTCGGCGTGGTCTTGTTCCAGTCATGAGCTGGGTGATCGATCCCGGTGACCAGCAGAACTTGGATCGGTTTCACTTCGTCACCGAATGCCGCGGAAACCATCGCCGTGGCCGCGGCCAGCGTCATCACAAACGCGCGCATGGCAGGATCTCCGACGTCACGCCAACAGGCCGCGAAGGAACTCGATGCTCTTGCGGATGTTGTCATCAGATCCGTAGCATTCCACCGACAACACGCCGCTCCAGTCGGATTCCTTCAAATACTCGACACAACGCTTGATGTTCTCGGCATTGACACCGCCGCCAATCGGCACCTCGCTGCAGGCAATCCCCGTCTCTTCACCACGGGCTGCCGCGGTCAACTCTTGACTGACGTCCTTGATGTGGGCATGCGAAAGGTACTTGCGAAAGCGTTGCAAGTACTCCAGCGGATCGTTGCCGGAGATGAACGAGTTGCCCGTGTCGAAATTGAACCGCAAGTGCTCTGAATCGAAATGGGTAAACAGCCTCTCCAGGAAATCGGCGTTGTTCGTATAGGGCCCGTGCGTTTCGACGTTGATGACCACGTCGTAGTCCTCGGCCCAAGAGAGGCACTGCTTGTAGTTCTCGCAAGTGATCCGGAAAATCTCTTCGTCGGAATAGCCTGCGGGCTTTGTCGCCCCGTCAGTAGTGTCGACGATGGGGCAGCCGATCTCGGCGGCAAACCGGATAGCCTGTTGAACGTACTGCACTCCGAATGTCGATCCGTCAGGTCCCATCATGGGGAACGCGCCGTCGATCTGAGAGACCTTCAAACCGTTTTCGTCGAGATAACGCTTCAGCGCCCGCGGATTCGATTGCAGCGAGACCGATGGGTCGTAGCCCAATCCGTGGACGAAATACTGCCCGTGGATCACTCCAAACTCGATATGCGACAACCCGTGTTCGACGGCCGATTCCACGGCATTCTGCAGATTGCCGCTAAGCACGCGCCAGTTGTCGGTGTGCATTCCCAGTTCGATCATCTGCGGTCTCCGTCTAAGGTGCGGTCTCGGTGAACGTTCGATTTCGACCGACATGCAATGTCGTCGGCTGTCGCCGCATCGAAACGTCGTCGCGGTCCCGATGGCAACTCGGCCACCTATACCTCCTAAAGTCACACCATATTATCAACTTTAGTAGCGGGTTTCAACTTGCGGTGACACTGGCAGCCTCCGTTCACTCGCGACTGCCGCAAGCTTGCAATCTATTTGGCGGGTTTTAGACGGACTTGGAGATTTACTCTGTGGTGGAAGAGAAAAACCCATGTCACCGCGATTCATTTGGAATCCAGGACGCCACGAATTTTGCGTAGGGAGCCTCAGTCCTCAAACGTTTTTCTTGGTCGAATGCACGATCGACGCTCGCCAAAGAGTCCTTTTCCCGAGTCGCTCTCTGGTCTCAATATGCTGGAGGGCTCGTGAAGTTTTTTTTCGATATGTAGCTCTGGGACGTGCTTCGGCCGTGCATGTGTCTTGTGGCGGTAAGGAACCCCCCTGACAGCAGCCCGCGGGTCGTCAAATGCTGCTCGAGCAGAAGGGGGCATTTTTTTCCCAAGATCCCCGTTATCGACACCAGTACGGTTTCGCATCTAATGAAGCGGTCGCCAAAACGAGAATCGTGGCTCACTACGCTACTACGGCAACGCGATCAGACCTCGCTTACGCTCGAGCAGCGAGAGTTGATGGTCTGTAGGATTGCCGCACTACTTGCCGAGTTGCACATGGCCAATGGCGACTCGGCAGTGGAGGGCGATCGGCAGCGCCAACGACTGATGGGAGAACTTCGCCGCATGGCGATCTTCCTCTGGTTTGATGGAGTGCCCGACAACTAACCCCGGTTGCTTTGGCCCGCCCGATTTCGCTCAGGCAAATACGGGATGGCCTCTTGAGCGATGGTTCGTCGGAAATCCACGGCGATCGGCGGCCTCTCCGGCCAGCCTAACACTCGGGCCAACCGTCGTCCGGCACAGTTTTCCGTAGCCAGGACATTCTTGAACGCGGCCGCTCCAATTTTCAACCTGTCCGCATCGCTCGCAATCGTCTCATTGGCCGCCGCCCAGATGCGCTGCCAACGAAACCGATATCACCCTGAGTGCCATTGCAAGCCTTTGTCAAACTGCGGACAAGGCTGGTTTCCTCAAGTCATCGACAGCGCCAATTCTATGGTGGTTGCTCATTGATCAGGGCGATCATTGATTTCGCGGCAACGGCGCATAAATTCCGGGTATGGCAGAGGGACCAGCGCGCCTGCAGAGTCGATAACATGACCGCAATGAACCATGCTTATTGCCTTGAGTTCCTCGATCCCATTTGTTGCGGGGACCACGTCGGCGGCGTAGACGTCGCCATGTTCGGTAACGGTGAGCAGTTGATGAGGAGCGACAAACTGGGCGTGCACGATCCGGCCGACGTGGCGCAAACGAATCGTGATCGGTCGTGCGCTGTCTAAGTGCCAAACTCGTAAGGTGCGGTCATCGCCGCAGAGTGCCACCGATTGTCCGTCGGGACTAAAGGAGCCCATTGTCAGGGGTGCATGATATTTCATGGGCTGATGGATGGGAGAACCGTCGACGACGCGCCAGGCCTGCGCGGTACCATCTTGTGCCACGGTGAGCAACTTACTTGAGTTCCGAGTGAAGGACACATCATTCACCGGCGAGCCGGTGTGCAGCACCTTACATGACCCACCAACAATGTCCCATACGAGCACTCGGTTGGCAGCGCCGTAAATCACAATGAAGCGTCCATCCGGGCTGAACCGAGCTCCGCGGATGTCACCGCCGAGTTCCATCGGTTGGGTATCCGGAGCATCCGTTGGGCCAAGTTGAGATAGTCGAGCGGCATTCGAATCCGTGGCGAGCAAGAAGTCTCCCCGGGGGCTGAAGGCGACGTTGATCACTCCGCTTGTCAGCTTGAAGGTTTTCGGTATGTCGCCCGTTTCCACGTTGCAGAGCGCCACATTACCCTCCGTATCACCCATCGCGAGGGTCTTGCCGTCGGGAGAGAACTCCAGAGCGCGAACGACGATCCCATTCTGGCGCAGTTTCGCGACGGCTTGGCCGGTCTCCCGGTCCCAGACACTTAGTTCACCCTTTGTGTCGGCGACTGCAACGCGCCGACCGTCTGGACTAATGCAAGCGGCCGCAGTGTTGTCACTGTGTTCGAAAATCGCACAGCCGGCGTCGGGCGCGTCGGCCCGAAAAACGGCGCCAACACCCGCCGACGCCCAAGCCAGTATCCACTGGCGGTCCGGAGTAGCCTTCGCCAGCAGCACGTCTGGTAGCGCAGCGATTCGGCACTTTTGGCGTCCATCAATGCGGTTCCAGGTTCTTGCCGCTCCGTCGGCGGAAAACGTCAAAACCGAGCCTCCGTCAACCGAGAATTGTGCGCCGGCAACGTCACCCGCGTGGAGAAACGAGGCGTCGAGCGACTTTCCGTCTTGCAGGTTCCACATTTTCGCAGTTCGATCGTCTCCGACAGTCAGCAGAGATGTATTTGTTGAATCGACTGTGATCGCCTTAATTCCCGCGTGTGCAAAGGTATGCGCGCTCGGCTGTGTGCTCTCAAGCGACCAAACGTATGCCGCGTCATCCGTCGCTGTGATCACGCGTTTGGAGTCAGCCGCAAAGCACACCTGTTTAACTGCCTTTCTGTGCATGAATTCACGCAGTAAACGCCCTGAATGGGCATCCCAGATTCTTGCTGTGCCATCGTCGCCGCCGGTGACGATGGCAGTGGCATCGGGGCTGAATTGCACGGTAGTGACCGCATCCGAATGCTCCAACTCGAACGGGCTGAATTCGCCGGTGCGGAGATTCCAAACGCGGGCTCGGGAATTGCCGGCGCATGAAACGCCGCGTATGCCGTCAGGGCTTAGTGCCAGACAGGAAATAGGTGGCCCAGCGTCGGCGGCTACGATGGTCGTGTGCAGCGACCCATCGCGGGCACTCCACACTCGCACAAGTTCATCCGCGGAAACAGTGACCAGAAACTCGTCGTCGGCAGAAAAAATTGCAAACCTTACGTGGCCAGGATGGGCAAGCGCCTTCGCAAACTTCTGGCCAGACTCCACGGTCCATAGCTGCACGGTTCCGTCGTCGGCCGCCGTGACGGCAAGGTTGCCGCGGTGGTTGAACACGGCTTGTCGAACGGGAGCCTTGTGTTGCAGTACATACAGGCACTCTCCCGTCTTTGTCGACCAAACCCTTGCGGTTCGATCGGTGCTGCCGGTCAAAACGCGATCGCCGCGGGGGCTAAAGGCTCCACACGAAATTGGGCCGTCGTGGCAATACAACCGCGTGAGGTCGGGCCCGTGGTGCAGTACCGAGTGAATGCGTTGTCGCGTCGCGCGTTCTCGCGGAGTATCCGCATCCTGTCCCAGGCAAGCGATCAGCCAGGGTAACGCCTCATGAAGATCCCCACCCTGAGTAAATTGTGATTTGTCAAAGAGTTCGTTGGACAGGGTAAGCCGGTTGTCCGCCAGAGCCCTTTCGGCCACTGCCGTCGTGAATTGTTGGCGTACATGCATGAAAGTAAACGTGACGACCGAGGCGCTCAGCAACACGATCACGCTGATCACGAGAATCACCCACGCGGGGTTACGGCGGCTCCACCTCCAGATCCGGCCGATGCTGCCGATTGGGCGTGCGATGATCGGCCGATGATCGAGGAAGCGTTGCAGATCGTTCGCCAGGTCGCTCGCCGAGGCATACCGTCGAGGCTCGTCTTTCTCGAGACATTTGAGGCATATCGTTTCCAGATCCCGAGGGATCGACGAGTCTAACTGCCGAGGTGGAATAGGGTCGCAAAAGACAATCTGACGGGCAAATTCGGGAAGGCTGTCGGCTTGAAACGGCGGCCGGCCCGTTAGCAAATGATAGAGCGTCGCCCCTAAACTGTAGATGTCAGCAGCGCCCGTGACGCTCGTAGCGTGCAAGACCTGCTCGGGAGCCATGTAGGGGGGGGAGCCAAAGCCTTCATCTGAAAGCGTGACGTTCTGTTGAGCATCGATCAGCTTCGCCAGTCCAAAGTCGGTGAGAACGGGCGTGTCGCTGGCTTCTTCGATCAGGATATTGCTCGGCTTTAGGTCGCGATGGACCACACCTATCGAATGAAGCCTGGCAATCGTGCGCGCGATCGGCACGAGGTATCGAACCGCCTGATCGACAGGCAGGGGCCCTGCCTGCACGAGTTTGTCCAACGATGGGCCCTCGATGAGCCTCATCGCGTAGTAGGGGTCATCGCCGAATTGCCCGATATCGTAGACGGTCGCTATGTTTTCATGGTCGAGACGCGACGCGGCAATGGCTTCGATTCGAAAACGCTCCAGCAAGACAGTGCAACGTACATCGTCGCTGTGTTCGAATCGACTGCCTCGGATGATTTTCAGGGCTACGATTCGATCGATGTTAACTTGTCTCGCACGATAGACGACGCCCATCCCCCCCCGGCCCAATTCGTTAAGCAGCTCGTATCCGCCGATCGTGCGCGGGGGAACCGGAAGGCCCGGCCCGGCAGCAGGATCGCCTGCCGACTCGGTTGCGCGCAAATCCTCGCTGCAGGGCAGCGTCCGCCTGGTAGCCTCAGGGCGCCGCGACCGCTGGTCGGGTTTGGTCGTGTCGCTTTTGGCTTCGCGGTAGGGTGATGTGCCCGTGTACTCCAGTCCAACTAAGACCAACTCGACAAGGAGAGCTTCCCGCGATTCGGGGGGCACTTGATCGACGATGCGTCCTAAGTCGGGTCGGCGGCCCGCCTTCAGTTCAGCTTCAAACAGGTCGCAGATGCGATCAATATTACCTTCGGCGGCTGGGGAGGCTGCCTCGGGTGCAGAATCGACTCGCTGCATACGGGCACTCACTGTTCATCCGATTCAAGCCACCGGTGTCGGATCATTGCCAATTTGCGCTCGACCGAACGAAGCGAACAATCCAGTTTCACCGCGATCTCTTCGTTCGAATACCCCTCCATCTTCCACATGGCGATCGACCGCAAAGTGTCGTCTTGAAGGTCGTTGATCAACTCCAAATAGAGCTCGGCCACTCGCGCGCAAAACCAGGGCGATGGGTAGATATCCTTACCGTGCTCGGCATCTACATAGGTCACCGTTCGGCCGGCCGGCGTGCGCTTCTTTCTCGAGAAAAATTTGGCCTGATTGATTGCTTTTCGTTCGGTGATCATCACCAGCACGCGCCAAAGGTCGGTGCTGTCGTCCAGCTTTGGAAATTTGCCCTGCGCGGCCCCTCGGCAAAAGCTGTCGAACGCGTTAATCACCACGTCTTCCTCGTCCGCCACGC
>SDBV01011746.1_pt1 | contig 11301 bp, 9 predicted proteins | sample 2277081 | NCBI WGS metagenome assembly SDBV01 (sample SAMN10402039, study PRJNA504765) | marine sediment metagenome | isolation source: marine sediment core GS10_PC15, 223 cmbsf | place: Arctic Ocean: Southern Knipovich Ridge | collected 2010
AGCGTGATCCTGTACAAAATAATTTTGGTAAGTTGCTATAAATAATATATTATACATTGGGGTTTTTTTTGTTGCGTCTCTAATCATATTCTTAGTAAATCTGCATTAATATTAAAAATTATAATGAAATTAACAAATTTAGTTTTGACTATAAAGATAATGTATTACTATAGATTATTAAATGAATGATTAAAGTAGGAGGGAATTAATTTAGAGGAATTATTGAGATAAATTCATCAATCTTATTTAAAGAATGATAATAACATACAATAGAATGATAAATATTTAGAAAAAAAAAATTTTGATGTCTTTTTGTATATTCCTCTTAAATAGCAAAAAAGAAAGACCAATTATAAGGTAGATATAATGAAGTATACTAGTAAGTAAGTATTTAATACAAAATCTAAATAAGAACTATCCAAAAAAATAATGTAATGCCTAAGGATAATAAAATTAGTATATCTTTTAGAAACATTAAAGTAGGCTATAAATGATAGTTCTGAAATCCCATAAATATCGTAAAAAGAGGGCATGTAGTTTCAAAGAAAATCCGGAGAAATACAAATCTCCCTAAAATATAGAGCGATATATAATTCTCTTGATTATAATTCCAGCATTAAAATAATAAGTAAATGAAATAAAAATTATAGATTAGATACGGATAATTAGAATTAAAATTAGAAAATTTTTTACCGAACTGTTCTTATTTATTATCATCTTAGGTAGATACAGATATAATATTTATGTTTCAAATTTATTTTGATTTTTAATTAAGAATATGAATATTCAAACTAGTTTTTAAAAATTCAATTATTCTTCAATTTAGTAAATAGATTTAAGGATTCATTAATAACTTGATCCATATTAAAATAACGATATTGAGCTAATCTTCCAATAAAATATATATTTTTATATTTTTGAGCTAATTTCTCATACTTATTATAAATAATCTGATTTTCTTCTCTAGGAATGGGATAAAATGGTTCTCCTTTTTCACTTGGAAATTCTTTTACTATAGTTGTTCTTGGAAATTTTTGTCCTGTAACATGCTTTATTTCAACAATTCTCGTATAATCATAATCATTTGGATAATTTATTTGACACCATTTTTGATAAAATTCTTTGTAATAATTTTCATATTTAAACTTCAATGATCTATAAGGGAGTTTTCCATATTTATAATTAAAGAACTCATCAATACATCCCGTATAAATTAGATTTCTATAATTAATTTTGTTTTCTATCTGTTGATAATGGGAATTTAATTTTAGGGTAATATTTGGATGATTTAATAAATTTTTAAAAAGTTTTCCATACCCATTTAAAGGAATAGCTTGGAATCTATCAGAAAAATAACGATCATCAGTATTTAATCGAATTGGGATTCTTGCACATACAGAAGGGGCTAATTCTTTAGGATTTAGCCCCCATTGTTTTAAGGTATAATTTTTGAAAAATTGGTTATAAATTTCCCATCCCACTTTTGAAATTACAATTTCTTCAGAATTTTTTGGATTATTAATTTTTATTCGCTTTTCTCTTAAAAAATCTTTTGCTTCTTCTTCTGATTTCAAATTAATTTGAAAAAATTTATTTAATGTATCTCTGTTAATGGGAAATGGAAATAGTTTGCCATTAACAAAAGTTCGTACACGATATTCAAAAAACCTCCAATCTGTGAAATTAGATAAATAATCGAATATTTTTTTAGAATTTGTTCTAAAATAATGAGGTCCATATTTGTGAACTAATAGACCGAAATCGTTTATGTAATCATAAGAATTTCCCCCAATATGAGACCTCTTGTCAATTATTAATACCTTCTTATCTAATTTGGTTGCAATCCTTTCGGCCATAACGCTTCCTGCAAAGCCCGTTCCAACAATCAAGTAATCATACATCTTATAAAAACTCTTTTTTAATAGTTTTTATCAAATCAATATAATTATCAGCATGGAAAATTTGGGATCCAGAAATTTTGTTATACCAATTGTATGAATAATTTCTTATTTCTCCTCCTTTTTTTGCGAAAATTATATTTTTTCCTTTAAAGTAGCTGACAAAAACTGAACTTCCCCCTTGAACAGATATAAAATGATCAGAATTTGCATAAATCATCATTTGTAGTTCATTATAAGTTAAATGATTGTTTTTTCCTGCTAATTCATGCATAAGTATTATTTTTGGGAATTTTTTCTTAATTATTTGAATATCATTTAATAATAATTCTTTTTGTTCATCTATAACAATATTTTTTGAGATAGGTCTATTATATATTATTTGATATCTATTTTTCAAGAGTTTAAATATGTAAGATAAAACCTTAACCGAGAGGAAATTGACAGGTGATCCACCCCATTCACTAGTATATTTATTACAAATGACACAAATAGGTTTCTCCCAAATAAATTCCTTATTTTTATATTCTTTTTTATAAGGGGGTGGAAACCATTGAGAAGTATCAAGTTTTGCGACATGAATATCACCTAAGGGAAAATCATATACATCCATAAATCTTCTTTTAATATCTATTTCTGTGTGGTTTTTTGAAAAAAAGTACAAACATTTAGTATCTCTAACACTTTTGGTAGCATTTAATTTCTTTCTTTTATATAACCAATATGCATAGGGAATTACAGCGATAAGCTCATAACCAAATTCTCCAAAATATTGAATATTTCTAGTAAAAAAATTACTAAATCTTTTAATAAGGTAGTTTTTAAATTTATAAGGTAACCGATGCTTGAGAAATAATAGATTCCAAAAAATTGTATTTGGATTATCATTTGAAAATATTTGGAATCTTATCTTACGGTAAATATTCATTTTTATTAGAACAATTACTTTTTTAAAGAAAGAAGTAAAACCTCTTTTTTATTAATTTCTATTTTTTTAATCCCCTTTTTGATTCTTCACTATTAAATAAAGTTTCTTAGAGGTATTTTATTATATAATTAATTTATAAGTCTTTTTCTGCATAAATTTGGCAATCTTTAATATCTTTATATTTTTTTTCTTCAATAAGTAAGATAAAAACAAATAATTATGAGAACAAATGAAACAGAAGCATTTTAAAAACATTATTCAGGGTTCTTTTTTTAATATTATTACTGTATATTTTACTTTCTTTTTAGGAATGTTAAGATTAGCACTTTTTTCGAGATTATTAACGCCAGAAGAATTTGGTTATCTTCTATCGTCTTTTTCGATAGTTTTAATATTTCAGGTGATACATTGGTTTTTACCACCAGGTTTGAATAGTACAATCCTTTATTATCTACCCAAATCGATTAAAGAGAGAAATTCTCAAAGAAATTTTATGATTTCAACAGTCCTAATCCGAATTGCATCCATTTGTGCTATAAGTACTATTTATTATTTTTCTGTTGAATTCTTATTTAGAAACACTTCATTATTACTCTCAATATTAAGAAAATTTGGGTTGCTTTTAATTCTATATGAGTTTATAAGAACCTTTTCTAGCATAGTTATAGGATTTCAAAAATATAGACTATATGCAATATTAATGATTGTAAGAGATTTTTTAATTACTATTTTATTAATTTTTGGTATATTTTATTGCTCTGGTTCTTGTTTAGATTTCGTAATAAATACTCTTTTGTTTAGTAATTTTACCATTTTTATTATTCTAATAATTTTTTTGTATCATATACTTCGAAAAACTAAAATTTTTGCTACAAAATTCAAATTCTATTATAATTTTTCAAAATTTTCTTTATATGGATTACCTATTGCCTTAATTTATTTTTTTGACCTTATTCTAAAAGATTTTAATAGGGCAATGTTGGTATACTTTAAAGAACCCTTTGAGATTGTGTTATACTCAATTTCTCAAAATGCATCACAAATGGTCTCAACAGCAACAGGAACATCAGCTCATTTAATCTCTGCGTATAGTGAAACAGATAGTGAAGCAACAGATACAGAAGTTAATCAAGTTTTCTTGAAAATGATAGACTTCCTTGGATTTTTGGCCACTTTTATAATGCTTATCATATTTATTTTTGCAGATATTTATGTGGAATTAATATATACTAGTTTATATTTAGAGGCTATTCTCTTAATTCGAATTATGATAGTTTCAGGTTTTATATATTTTCTTATTGATTATTTTTCATTATATTTCAAATTTAAGGGAATAACAGGTAAGTTATTACTAGTAAAAGCAATCTTTTCATTAATTTGGTTAATCTCCTCTATTATAAGTATAATATTCTTAAACATTTTATGGGTGGTTATTAGTAATACATTAATTCAGGTGATTAATCTACTTGTTTTTTTATATTTCATAAAAAAAATTCGACTTATTCAAAAAGGATTTATAAATATCTTTAAAATATTGGGGATATATTTTGTCTCTATCTTAATTATTATATTTAATGAAATTGTTTTAGCTAGTTTTTCCTCTCAAACCCTGATCAATTTAATTATTGTAAAAATTTTTAATTTCTTTATATCATTAATCGTTATTTTAGCTCTTAATTGGAAATTAAGGATTATAACTCGTGATTCCCTCAGCACTGTTATTGAATTAAAAATATTCACAAGTAAAATTAATAAACTTATAAAAAAGTTTACGTTTTTACTACCTTTAGATAGGAAAAAAGGTTAAAAAAGCTAAAAGGATAAGATGTAATTCAAAGTTGTTAAAATAGTAAAAACTTAAAACTAGGTTAAAAATAATTTAGTAGCAATGGATTAGAAATAGAAGTTATTTGTTAGGTTCAAGAGGAAATTTAATCATAAATGTCATAATCCTAAAAAAAAGCAGAATATGTTACCATAAAATTATAAAAAGAACCGCATAATATATCCTAATATTTCTTCTTATTCATTATCTAAAATAAATTAGATTTATTTTAAACCTTTGCTAAATTAAGCCTGGTTAATCCATAGTCAATTAAAAGTAGAAAAATTTAAGATTAGCTTGAGTTAAATGGCAATTTAAAATAAAAAAATAATTTTTAGACGAATGTATTTTTGAAAATCTCAATTAATTTTCAAACTTATGATTTAAATGATTAAATATATTAGTTTATAATGACCTTTACCATTTTAAAGAATTTAATTACTCATATTAAATTATGCTGGTAAATTACTTAAATAACCTTAGAAGAATTTTAAATAAAATTCCAATCATTCAATCTATTTTTAATTTTTTATTTAGGTTTGTAATCAATCTGAAATCAAAAATATTGTTAAAATTTGGAATTTGTCCTATATGTGGAAAGAAAACTATAATGCTGATTGAATCATTAAATTTGAGGGAAAGTGGTTTTTGCATTTTCTGTTCATCTAACACTAGATATAGAGCAATGGGAGAGCTTCTAAAAAGAATTCTTATAATTAAATTGATAAAAAGTAATGATTTAGATATTATAAGTCTAAAACATCTCTTGAATAAGATCCAACTATTTAAATATACTTTTAAAAATATACAAAATAAATGCAAAATGGAAAATTATAGAATATATGAGCCAAGCTCCCTTGGAGCCGTTTATAATGTTTTAAAAAAAAACAAAAATTTCATATTTAGTGAATTTTTCCCTAATCCTAATCTTATAGGTGGTCATTATTATAAAGGTATAAGATTTGAAGATTTACAATCATTATCTTTTGAGAGTAATTCTATAGATTTAGTAATAACTCAAGATATCTTTGAACATATCAAAAATCCTTACTCTGCTTTTAATGAAATAAATAGAGTTTTGAAGACGGGAGGAATTCATATTTTTTCGGTCCCAATAGATAATTCAAAAAATACTTTTCATCATTTTGAGGATAATCTTCCTTTTAATGAAAGAAGACTAATATATCATATTGATCCTTTAAGACCAGAAGGTGCTATTGTTTATAATCATTTTGGAAAAGATATATTGGATATTCTTAGTAGATACAATTTTTCGTCTTGTTTTTATAATTTTGATAAAAATTCTAAGTTTGGAATTTTTTGCAAAGTAGATTTGGTAATTTCAATTAAAACTCAATAGTAAACTGAAAATTAGTTAATATTCCTTACAGATACGCACATTATTGAGATCAGAAATATTCCGATTTAGATAATTAGACAATATTAGAGGATTTTCAACCAACATATTTAATGATGATAATAATAAAATAACATTTTTGCATATAAATTAAAAAATCCTATGATTAATCTATTGGAATTAACCTCGTTAAAAATTCCATCCATCTTATAATAAGTGTCAAAAAATTTATTTTCCTTTTTTTTACTTATCATAATTTGAGAGAAATTATGAACAAAATATTTATATATTTTAAGTCTAATTCGTAAATATTTATTATATAGAGCGAATATTAAATGAAATGGTTCAATTAATAATTGTACAATAAGCATTTTCTTCTTTTTTGTAGAATGCTCAAGACACATCAATAATCTATTGCGTTCATGGTAATAATATTTAAACTTTGTCAGTGAGAAATCCTTATCAGATCTAAGATGATAAAGGTGTATTGAATTATTAATATATTGTTTGATTCCCAATAATGATGCTCTAATTGAAAAATCGACATCTTCATGATACATAAAATATTTTTCATCAAAACCATTTAAATCATTAAAATATTTTTTTTTTATTAGAAAAGCACACCCACATGATATCATAGTCCTCCGTATTTTATCAGTTTTCGAGATATCGATATCTGAAAATCCAAGAAAATTAATTTTTCTCCGAGAATATTCAATTATCCCCTCGTAATTACAAATACGTGGACCTATAATTATTTTATCTGTATTGCTATGATTTTTAAGAAAATAAAATGTATTTATCATTTCTTTTAGAAAATCGGATGCCGTTTCGATATCAGGATTTGATATTAGGATAAATTCAGCATTTGCTTTACTAACACCTATGTTATTGCCTTTTGCATACCCTGGATCTCCATCATATTCAAAAAATCTTATCTTTTCTGTGTTAATATTATTATTTTTAAGTAATGTTGCTATATCATTAAATTCTTTTTTACCCCATAGAATCAAAACTATTTCATAGTTTTTATAATCTTGATCTGTGTATGACTTCATACATCTAATGAATTTTGCGCCAGGATAATAATATTCTAAAATAACAATCGATATAAATGGTTCTACTTCTAACGATATAATTTTTCAACCGTATTACTTTTGTTTTGGTATATCAAATTTAATTCTAGAATAGTAAAAAAATCTTATTAATTTCTAGATATTTTAAATACTTCTCTAAGGTATTAAATATATTATTACGATTTATCTTCCTTTTAAATCCGAATTTTAATTATTCTTTTTTTGAATGGTATTTTTAATGAATTATAATTTAATATGAATAATCAGATTCTTTTATTATTCATCTTCTTTAAGGATTGATTTTAGTTTAGTATTATCTCCCCAAAAAGCCATAGGTACGTAATCTGGATAGGGATAATAACCTAAATTTAATTTTATCTTTTTATTTCTTAATTCCAAGTAATTTTTCACAAGGTTTCCAATAGAAATCGGTTCTCCACTACAACAATTAATAATCCCATTAAATTTATTTTGTAATGAAATTTTCACTATATACTCTGCTACCTTTTCAACATGTAAATAATCTCTTAATTGCTCTCCTCCAGACATATTGAAAACCTCCTTGTTATTCTCTAAAGCTATGTCGAGTTGTGGAATTATAGATTTAGGGTTTTGACCTTTTCCATACATATAGAAGAGCCTAATCCATTTAAAATGAAAGTTAAAATCTTTTTTTGATTCCTCGATAAATTTACGTAATGTATCTTTCCCAAGCGCATATGCAGTAGCAGGCATGGAAGGTAAATCTTCAGAAAGAGCCCCCGATTGCATACCATATTCAAAACATGTTCCAATTACATTAAGGTCCTTGAGTCCATTTGAAATCATGTTTTTTATAAAATTGTAGTTATTTATGGTATTTCTTTCAAAATGATATCTTTCTTTGAAATTTGGAAGACCCTCCCATGATAAATGGATTAATACATCGGGTTCATTAAATAATTTATAGTAATTTTCATGATCATCATTAAGGTTTTGACGTATATACTTAACCGACTCAAACCAGGGAAGATCTTTCACATTTTCAATAGAATCATAAGATGTTGTTATTATCTCAAGGTTTTTGCTCCTAATTAATTCCTCAACTACATAATTTCCGATAAATCCTGTAGCACCTGTTACTAATATCTTCATCCTTTACACCTTTATTGGTTTAAAATCATCATCTACTAATTTTTGATTTTTATCTTTATCTGAAATGTCTGTAACCTCTAAAGGCCATTGAATGCCTACTTTAGGATCGCAATATTTTACACCTCCTTCACTTTCAGGACTATAAAACTCCGTAGTATAATATATCATCTCAATATTATTCTCTAATGATTGAAATCCATGTGCAAAACCTTCAGGTATATAAAGCATGTTCATATTTTCTGCAGATAAAACTTCTGCATGATATCGTAAGAATGTTGGTGAATTTTCCCTGATGTCAATGCCTACATCTAGGATTGAGCCTTTGATACATTTAACAATTTTAATCTCGGTATTTGGAGGATATTGAAAATGCATACCTCTGACAGATCCCTTTTCTACAGTTGAAGAATGATTTATATTAACTATTTGCTTAGTATGGCCAATTTCTTTAAACTCGTTTGAACAATATACTCTAGCAAACATACCTCGATGATCCTTAAAAGGTTCAGGTTCAATTAGATACACCCCTTTTATTCCAGTTTCATGAAATTTCATATTTCTCACTTTTTTATATCCAATATAAATTCTTATCAATTAATTGTGTTTCGATTAAATAATTTAGTTGTTTTAACCTGGTAAAATTTTTATCTTGAAATATTTCAAAATCAAGATTGATTACTTCAAAAATGTCTTTCAATTCTTTAATCCCTTTTTTTAATGTCCATTGAGGTTTAAAATCCTTTAAATTATTATTTATTTTATCAAAATTCACATTATAATCTCTTGCATCTGGATTATCCTTTCCTAAGATTTTAACCTGACAGTCTCTCATTTGATTGTGTATCTCTTCAGCCATATCTTTTACTTGATAATTTTCAGAATTCATTCCAACATTAAAAGCCTCATTATGTATTATATCTTTTGGAGCTTTTAAAGCTGCTAAGAATGCGTTGCTAATATCTCTTATATGTACAATGGGTCGCCAAGCTTTGCCATCACTTAAAATTTTGATTTCTTTTGTTGTAAAACCCCAACCTGTTAAATTATTTACTACTAAATCGAATCTCATATTAGGCGAAACTCCATATGCAGTTCCATTTCTTAAAAATACTGGAGAAAATGAATCATCTGCTAATTTAGATAATCTTTTTTCTAAATTTACTTTTGAATGTGCATAAGCAGAAAGGGGATTCATAGTTGCACTCTCATCTAGCATTCCATTCTTAGTTTGCCCGTAAATACTACATGATGAAGAAAATAGGAATTTAGAGGCACCAGCTTTTTTAACAAGCTCTGCTAATCTGAGAGAGGCTTTAAAATTTATTTCATTCGTAAGTTCAGGATTTAATTTACCGAGAGGATCATTGGATAGTGCAGCTAAATGAATAACTGCTTCTATTCCCTTAAAATCTTCTATTTCGGCATTTCTTAAATCTTTTCTGATTTGTTTAATCTCTTTAACATATTCAAAAGGAATTAATTTTTTATCGCAATAATAATTTGTATCAAATCCAACTACATTATATCCTTCATTAATAAGATCTTGGCATATTACTGAGCCGATATAACCTAAATTTCCAGTGACTAAGATTTTTTTCATTTTAATATAAGGATTTAGTATTATCTTCTCCTATTTTACAAAAGTATTTTGCATATTAAAAGATAATTGTTTATTCCCATTGTTTCCAGAATGCTTTATTAGAATTCCATAAATAATTCAAATGATCTACATCTCTCTCGTGGTCCATGCATTCCCAATTTCCTAAATGCTTATAAACCATTACTTCTCCTCCTTCTGTCAATTTGTCTAATGCCCCTTTTTCAAAATCACAATCTTCATCAGAAGTTAAGTAATTTAGAAGATTATTATTAAATACCATAAATCCTCCATTGATTAATCCTATGGAGGTTTGGGATTTCTCTTGGAATTTAAGTACTTTACTATCTTTTTCGTTTAGTTCTCCAAAGCGAGATGGTGGATGCACACCTGTAATTGTAATTGTTTTACCATGAGATTTATGAAACTCAACTAGTTTTTTTAGATTAATATTAGCAACTCCATCTCCATATGTTAGCATATTCATATTAGGATCGAGGTATTTTTCAATCCTTTTAATTCTTCCTCCCTTAAGAGTATTTAAACCTGTATCAACTAGAGTTACTTTCCAATTTGACTTTTCTTGATTATCATGAAATTCAAATTTTCCAAGAGATAAATCAATAGTAAAATTATTGTTTCTGATATCAAAATTGGCAAAATAATCTTTAATTATATCCCCCTTTACACCCAAACAAATAATAAATTCATTAAAACCGTAGTGTGAATATATCTTCATGATATGCCATAAAATTGGTTGGTTCCCTATTTTTACCATTGGTTTTGGAATGAGTTCTGTTCTACGGTTTAGTCTTGTGCCCCAACCTCCAGCTAAAATGATAACTTTCATATTTTAAATAAAGGATACATTAATATAATTAACTTTATAGAAATGATAGCTAACTTTGAAGAAGATTGATTAAAGGAAAATTTTTTTATGTCTGATTCTTCTATAAAAGTAATTTACGATTTTCTTTGGGAAGAAATGATCTAAATTTAAGTGGAGTTTCTTTACAGTATAAAACAAAATACAGAAAGAAACAGATATTAAAATTCCAAATAGTTTCACATAGGATGTTTCGGCTTCTCGAGAATTTAAAAAGATTGGAGTTTCTATAATCTTTAAATTGTTATGAGCTGCTTTAAATAATAATTCAGTAGTAAAACCCATCCCAGTACATTGTAGATTTTTAAATAGTTTAACTGTTTCTTTTCTAAAAGCTCTAAACCCTCCTTGATTATTTCTAACTTTTTGACGGTATAAATTTATTTGAATCGACTATTTTTACTTCAAAATTCATACATTGAATATAAAAGAAAGATTGGAAATGTGATTAGTTATTTTAAAGTATAATCATCAACAAACAGTTGAAGATAGTAAAAAAGTCATATTGGATGCTTTAGATAAAATGGGATATTTACCTAATTAGAGATTATTTAGTTAATCACGTATCTTAAATAATATCCCGGTTCGGTTGGTTGGTTG
>SDBV01011747.1_pt1 | contig 11301 bp, 12 predicted proteins | sample 2277081 | NCBI WGS metagenome assembly SDBV01 (sample SAMN10402039, study PRJNA504765) | marine sediment metagenome | isolation source: marine sediment core GS10_PC15, 223 cmbsf | place: Arctic Ocean: Southern Knipovich Ridge | collected 2010
GTATATTGTTTGGTCCATCAACATATATTACTTGGGCACACAAGAATAAGCATATAGAAAAGACAATTAGGGCGATTCGTGCTAGCCTAGATGTTGTGGCTAAATCTCTTGATACCAATGTTGATCTTTTTTTAGAGGGTCAGCGATCAATGTCAATATTTAAAAAGACTGTAAGCGGAGGTGAGTGATGTCACCGACACCACCTAAAATTCATCGAGTTCAACGGACGAATAATCCAAATCCAGTTCAACCATCGCCTTTAAAAACACCGAAAGGAATTTGTATTGAGGATGGAGGATTGCCCACAGCTATAGCTAAAATCTATAGGCATATTTTTGCTGATGGAACTATTGATCAGTTTAGAAAAGACGATATAGTTATTTTGATACTGAACCCAGCAATCAAAAGTGGAACGGTGAAAAGAAAAAGTGCTGGTACATTGTACGATAGAACTATAGTATATATGGACACACGAACTGGCAAAATAGAATTCAAAACACCAGGAAGCTGGGGCAACATAAGTCTTTCTGAGCTTAAAGATGCTCTAGACGAATCGGAAAAGAATAGATTAATATGAAGCTTATGATTGGTACAGCACAGTTTGGACGACAGTATGGAATTGCTAACAAGTCCGGTATAGTCACTGCACACGAAGCGTTCAATATAATTAAGATGGCAATTGATAATGGAATCAACTGGGTCGACACTGCACACGATTATGGTAATAGCGAAAAGTTGATTGGAATTCTATCAAAGCGTTTAGATACCAAACTAAACATTGTTACAAAAGCATTTTTGGGACATTTAAATCCTCAGCCTGGTGTAATTATTCCAAGTATAAAGAATACATTAGATGACCTTGGTGTTGATGAAGTATATGGATTGCTTATCCATAATCCAGCTGATTTAATGGGTGACCAGGCTGATGCAGTTTTTAATGTTTTGAATGAAGTAGTGCATTTTGGTATGGCACGAAAAATAGGTGTATCTGTTTCTACACCAGAACAAGCAGAAATAATAACAGAAAATTATCCGTTAGACATTGTTCAAGTTCCATGCAATTTGTTTGACCAAAGATTTATACAATCAGGTACTATAGATAGATTGGCAAGTTATGGGTTGGAGATTCAGGTTCGCTCTATATTCTTGCAAGGTCTTTTCTTTATGGAATTAGAAAATCTGTCAGAGCACTTTAATGAAGTCAAACCACTGTTAGTAAAACTACACAAGGTTGCGGAGGACAATGGAGTTTCTGTTCGTAAGTTGGCTCTAGAATATGTAAAGGCTATAGATAACGTTGAGAGAATAATCGTTGGCGTCGACAGCTCTAAGCAGTTCAAAGAGCTTATTGACGATTATAATGCTCCGTTTGATGTATCTATCGATTTCAAGCAGTTCGCCGTTAATGATGAGAGATTTGTCAATCCTGGCAATTGGGGTTGTGGAGGATGGTGTGATGAAGTTTGATAATTCGCTTAAGTTATTAGACAAAGCACTCAAAGTAATTCCAAAGGGAACCCAAACACTGAGTAGATGCTATGACCAGTGGGCGAAAGGAACTGTTCCAATATTTATAGACAGGGCAGATGGTGCCTATATGTATGATGTTGATGGTAACGAGTTTGTTGATTTAATGGGAGGGCTAGGCCCAATTATTTTGGGATACAACCACCCAATAGTAAATAGTGCAATACAAGAACAGTTAGATAAAGGCTCAATCTTTTCTATATCCAGCCCACTTGAAGCTGAGTTAGCAGAGTTACTGGTAGAAATAATTCCGTGTGCTGAGTTTGTTAGGTTTGGAAAGAATGGGTCAGATGTAACAAGCATAGCAGTACGAATTAGTCGAGCATATACTGGGAAAGAACATATATTGTCGCCAACAGGTCATTATCATGGCTGGGCAGATTTTTGTGCCGCGTCCAGTACCAAAAATAAAGGGTTACCAGAAAGTATTAAGTCGCTAGTTGATCATTTTGAGTATAATGACTTAGACAGTCTCGAAGCAAAGTTAAAAATTGGAAAATTTGGTACTGTAATTATGGAACCAGCTAGGTTAGAAGCACCTAATGAAGGGTTTCTGCAGGGAGTGAGAGACCTTTGCACTAAGCATGATGCCATTTTAATTTTTGATGAAATAGTCACAGGATTTAGATGGGCTATTGGCGGAGCTCAAGAATATTATGGAGTTGTTCCAGATATGGCTACTGTTGGTAAAGCAATGTCTAATGGCATGCCAATTTCAGCTTTGGTAGGGAAAAAAGAATTAATGAAAGAGCTAGAAGGCGATGTGTTTTTCAGCGGAACATATTTAGGTGAAACTTTGTCGATTGTATCAGCAATTGCTACTATTAATATTATGAAGGATAATAGGAAGGCAGTGTTTAGTCATTTGTGGGCTAAAGGTGATGCACTGAGAATCGCATTTAATGAACATTGTGATGAAATCGGGCTAGACGCAGAAATGGTAGGAATTGGTCCATTGTCGAATATAAAATTTGGTACTAGTGATCAATCTGGTTGTAAAGATTTGTTTTGCAAGCTAATGGCAGAACGCGGATTCTTTGTTGGTGTTGCTGTATATGTTACGTTAGCACATTCAGATGAAGTTATAGAACGGGCAATTAACGCAATGAAGTCTAGCTTGTTTGAAGTTGCTGATGCACTTGAAAACAGGACAATTGACACACAACTTGGTGGAGAACGCTCAGTATCAATATTTCGTAAGGAAATTTAAGAGAGATTAGTAATGAGAATTTTATTTATTTATTTTAACCGGTATATCAGACCACGTACTCTATTAAGTTTATCTTTACTTAATACAATCATAGAGAACGAAGGTCATGAAACAAAGATCTTCGATACATCATTTTACAAAGACTTTTTAGACCCAAGTGAGGCTCTACTAGTTAGCTCTGGTATACACAAAAAGCCAAAAGGATTAAATGTTGATATTAAGGATTGGGATCCATACATAGACTTTAAAAAAACGATTGAAGAGTTTGATCCACATCTGGTTGCGTTTTCATATTATACGCTGGATGAGGATATTCATAAGAAACTCCTGTTACCTATGAGAAAAGATTTTCCAGATCTGAAAGTAATTACAGGTGGTCCAACCCCAAGTATTAACCCGCGCAGTTGTTTTGGCGGAGGTTATGTTGATTGGGCTTGTTGCGGAGAAGGAGAAAATCTATTAAAAGAGGTATGCAAAAGAATAGAAGAAGGAAAGGGTGTAGATGATATACGCGGCCTGTGGGTGATTAATGAAGAGGGAACAATTGTTGGTAATGGTGTTGCTCCATTAACCGATTTGAGCACGTTGCCTATCCAAAATTGGGATGCCTATGATCCTATTCATATACTTGGACTGTTCGAGGGTCGAGCATATAGGATGGGCCACGTTGAATTTACACGTGGTTGTCCATACGACTGTACCTATTGTGGATCTGGCTCAATTAAGAAATCTTACTCGAATGCTGGTATAAAAAAGTATGTTAGACATAAAACAGCAGAACAGTTTGTTGATGAATGCGAAGCACTGACTAAAAAGTACAATCTTGAGATGTTCTACTTTGTTAATGGGACATTTACTGTTATGCGCAAAGATGTGCTGAGAAAATTGGCACCAATGTATAGGGACCGTGTTGGTTTACCATTTATTGCACTTGTACATCCTAACACCATTGATGAAGAGGTTGCAGAATTACTTAATGTTATGGGTTGCATACATGTAAGTGTTGGTGTAGAATCTGGAGATGAAGAATTTAGAAAGAAAGTGTTCAAAAGATATATGTCAAATGATCGCATAATTAAATCGATACATTCTCTCAGGAAAAATAATGTACATGTTAGTGCTTACAATATACTTGGCGTTCCTGGTATGGATAGAGAGCATATCTTTAAGACAATCGAACTGAATCGTCAAGCACACCCTCATTCTTCGCTGGTATCTGTATTAATTCCATTTTTGGACGCAGAGTTGACAAAAAATCTCATTAAAGATGATTTGCTAAGGGAAGAAGACATTACAATAGGCACAGGTTTGTATCCCACAGTAGAAATTGAGGATATGACACATGATGAGATTCGTGGACTGTTCAATACATTTAATTTGTATGTTAAAGCACCAAAAATTTTGTTTCCACTTATAAAGTTATTAGAAAATAGCAATTTTATAGCCGTATTTATTAGAAAGATGTTATATAAGATTATAGAACTAGAAAGATCATATCATCTATTCAAGTTAAGAAAAAGAATTAAAGGAGGAGTTACAAAATGACTCTAAATGGATTATTTTTAGACCCTCGCATTTGGAAGATAGATTTTTTACCGTCGCCGTTCTGGAAGCCAGAAAAATACGGTGTTAATATAGAATTACATCCTAATGCGTTCAATATTCCAAAATTAGGTCTTAATAAGAAATATGATTTTGTTATTGCAACCGAAGTGTGGGAACTTCCAATTCAAAAGACGCTTGAATATCTAAGAAACAAGGGAATGAAGATTATTTTGGTTCCAAGAGAGCTGGCTCCAGGTAAAACACATAAAGCAACAATGTTTGCGGATGAAAGATTCAAATATAAAAATCAGTATCATTGTATTCCAGACCTTGTATTAGCACCAGGAGAAAGATATTGTTCAATGTGGCGTGATAAGGTTGAAAGCAAAATCATAGGATATCCTCGGTTCGACATATATCTAAGACCAGATTTATGGCCAAGCCGTGAATCTATTATAGAGAAACATGGATTAGAGAATGACAAAAAGATTATCTATTTCCCAAGTTATCCTCCATATCATGTAGAGACAATTGATGGTAAGAATACGTTAATTGATGCATATGATGACCTACAAAATACTATGCGGGCCCTAGAACAATATGCTATTAAGCATCAGGATAAGGTACAGGTTGTTGTAAAGATTCACCCTATGGCAATGAAGTGTTATAGAAAAAAGACAGGCCCGGGACGAGAAGTATCTGGTCTTATGGAAAAATATTACAAGCAGCCTACAAAATTTATGAGGGTTGTTGGTGACGAAAGATTAAACAGTAGCTCAGCTCGTGAAATGATTATGGTTTCTGATTTGGTAATTGGATATGTTAGCATGATGATGCTTGAAGCAGTGGCCAATAATAAGCCAGTAGTTCATGTTTTGTTTGAGCAAAGTAGACAGCTTAAGAATGCTTTAGAGTTTCATCATGATATGTATACAGTTCGTGACCCAGAAGAGGTAGAGGCAGCATTAGATTTGGGATTATACACAGATAAATTGATTGTTAAAGATAGTAAAGCACTGGAATATGTATTGTACAAAATAGATGGAAAGTTTACTGAAAGGTTATGCACTGAAATTAAGAGAGTATGTAAAGGATAAAGAATGAACGTATTAGTTACAAGTTCTAGTTCTAAAGTACTTCTTGTAAAAGGATTTATTAGTGCTGCAGCCGATTATGGTGCTAAGATTTTCACTGGGGACACAACAAATGAAGTAGCGACAGCATTTGTTGGCGACAAGCATTTTGTTTTGCCAAGAACATCAGATAGAAATATTTTTATAGAACAGTTAGCATATATTTGTGAGATATACGGTATCAAACTGATAGTTCCAACGCGTGACGGCGAGCTATCTATAATGTCAGATATAAAAGATGGCTTTGCTGAAAATGGAATCACAATCCTTGTTCCTTCTAAAGAGGCAATAGAAATATGTTTGAACAAGAGGATGTTCTCTGAATTTCTTAATGACATTGGTCTTAATCCCGTGCCAGTGATTGATGATTTAAGTTTGGTTAACCCTCCGTATTTTATTCGCCCTGTATATGGTGCATCAAGTATTGGTGTCAAAACAGCAGACACTCATGAAGAAGCAAAACTATTTATGAATAGCGATTTCCTTGTCCACCCATTTATAGATTCTGATGAGTTCAGTATCGATTTATTAATGGACCTCCAAGGAGAAAAGGCATTGCAGGCAGTGTGTCGGCAAAGAGTTCTGGTAATTGGCGGAGAATCAAAAATCAGCAGAACAATAGATATACCTGTATTGGAACAAGCGTGTTTGAAGATAGGTCAGCGACTTGGTTTAGTTGGACACAATGTATTACAAGCATTTTACTCTGAAGACCTTGGTGTGATTATGATTGAGGCAAATGCACGTTTTGGTGGAGCATCAAACCTAAGTATTAATGCAGGATTGAATTCTCCTGTTAGAATAATGAAGATGCTGGTTGGAGATGAATCAGCTTACGATAATGAGGACATAAAATTTGGTCTATCAATGTACAGATACTCTGAGGACATAATATATGAAGGCGATACTAATTGATTTGGATGATACGCTGTTTAGCGAACTTAGTTATGTTCATAGTGGATACAAAGAAGTTGCAGAAGCTATCGCAGACTATAATGGATTAGATTCAGAAGATGTGCTAAATCAGATGAAATATCAGCTTTCTAAGTATGGGCGAATTGGTGTATTTGATAACGTAAAAAAATATTTTGAGACGGATAGTCTAGATACATCTTCTCTTGTAAATTTATATCGAGCACATTCTCCTAACATCGAGTTGTATTGGAAGGCAGAAGAAGGATTGAGAATGTTGCGTCGCAAGTTTAAACTAGCTATAGTTACTGATGGACACCCAACAGTACAGAGAAAAAAGATTAAAGCATTGGATTTAAATAATCTGGTAGATGAAGTGATATATTGTATGGACTATGATGCGCCAAAGCCATCGTTAATACCATATTTTGAGGCGATAGATAAACTTGGCGTTGAAATAGAAGATGTGATAATTGTTGGAGATGACCCATATTATGATATGAAGGCAGCAGCATTACTTGGTGTTACTTCATACAGATTGTTACAGGGAAAACATATATTTATTAAATCCTTAAAGGATGCTTCTCCAGACGCAGATTTTGGGTCGTTTTTTACAGTAGCACATTTTCTGTCGGGTGAGAACACATGAAAAAAGTATTGTATGTAATGACATCGCTTTCTCACAAGAGAGTATTTGAGTCTTTTGAAGAAAGACCTGATATTGATCAAATGATTCTTGGTCCAGAACCAAAGATTACTGGTATTGTTCCAGAGGATTACAGCGATTTCAAAATCAAGAAGTGCAAAACATTTATGCATCCAAAAGAAATACAGGTTTATGTGGATAAATTTAAACCTGATGTTTTTGTGCAAGCATCTTTACCATGTGCTAAAGGAATTAAGCTACCACAAGGATGTAAGAAAGTTTATGTTAGCCATGGTATGATTGGAAACTATATAGAAAAAATAATTAAAATGGATAAAGCAAGTTTTAATAATTCGGTGTGGAAAGGATGTGATTTATATTGTGGGGCAACTAATATATTTGCTAATTGGATAAAGTATGCTGTAAAAGCAGATGATAGCAAGATATTATTAAATGCAATACCGCAATTAGATATTTTGTATGAACCACGGTATTATAATTCATATAGAGATAAAGTGTTGGCAAAAACTAAATATCCAGATGCAAAGAAGGTTATATTGTATGTTGGGTTTTGTTGCAAGGATAGGATTGATTTTAATTCACATAATGAAGACTATTTTAGGACGGTATTGGAACTTGAAAAACTGGCCCGTCGCCATAATTGGATTATAATGGTTAAACCAAGACAAACATTTAATGCTATGATGAAATTTTTGCATTCTCATTCATGGGGAAAGAAATATATAGATGAATATACTAATATTCGGAATAGCAAACATTTACATTTTATTACTACAACTGGACATATATATAGATATTTTTTTGCTGATGTAATAATAATAAACGGAACATCAACTGTAGAGGTAGAAGCATGTGCTATTAAAAAACCATTATTTATCGTTCGTACTTGCTTTAGCAATATATCAGATAGATTTGGTATGATTGATACTGGAACAGCAACTGGTATTACGGATTTATGTGAAATTGAGTATAATCTGGTTAAGCATTTTAAAGATGGAAGCTTTCATTATCCAAAATTACAAGAAAAACGAATAAAAGATATGGGAATTACGTTTGACGGAAAGATGCATAAACGAATTCAAGATAGATTAGCAAGGATGTAAAAATGAATAAGAGTAGAGTAGTATTTGATATGGAGACATGTGATGGGATACAAAGAAATAAATTATTTAACACCCGAATCTTTTAAAGGAAAATATTCTGGAAAGCGTTTTCTTATTATTGGATCCGGAAGTTCAACTGGTAAATTGATACAACATAAAGATAAGATTCAAAATAAATTTGATGTTGTAATAGGAATAAATCTAACTACACTAGAGTTTGAGGGTCAAATGAATTACCATATGATTGTTGAAAAAAATCCACAAAAAATGTATGGGCCAATGAATGACGGTACGCATAAATATCGTAAAGATCTAATACGTATTTTAAATTGGAAGGCGATTCAATATTTTCCAAAAGATATTTCTATTTATAAAACTACAAGGCACAGATTTGATGGAAATGCAGATATTCGCCAGTATAAATATAATTGTAATGAAGGATTGCTAATAGGTCCTCCAGATCCAAAAGATTTGTCAGTGAGAACAGCATCTATGAGTGCATTACATTTGGCATGTATAATGGGAGCAAAAGAGGTATATTTGATTGGTGCCGATTTGATGTTTAAGGATAAATACGATCACTTCTATCCAGATAACCTGTATCGAAAAAGTACTACCAAGAAAGCTAATCGAAGCCCAATTGTAAAGGTCAGGCACAATGAACGAGAATATGAATCAACAGAATGTTTTAGGGAGAGCGCCAAGTTTTTTGATTTCGTAATTTCAACATATTGTAAAAAAGAAGGAATTACGGTCTACGATTTTAGCGACGGATTGATTGATCAAGCCATTACAGTTGATGTTGATAGTTTTTTTGGAGGATAATGTGAGAATAGTTTTTGATATAGATGGAACATTATGTGAATTTACTACAGATTATTCAAAGTATCATGAGTCAAAACCATTTAAACCAATGGTGGAACTCATTAATGATATGTATAACAGAGGGCATTATATTATTGTGCAAACTGCACGTGGAATGGGCTCTTGTGGTGGTATTGTTGCAAAAGCGTATAATAAATGGTATTCTAAAACAGAAGCACAGCTGGAATCATGGGGTCTAAAATATCATGAGCTTCATCTTGGTAAACCGCATGGAGACGTCTATGTAGATGACAAGGCATTTAGAATGAACCCAGATGGAAGTAGTGTTGGAGACCTAAAGAGATTTTTAGAGGAGATGGAATGTGATTAATCTAGCCGTTATTCCGGCTCGTGGAGGATCAAAAGGAATTCCGAAGAAAAATATTTGTGTGATTGCCGGAAAGCCACTAATGGTGTGGACAATAGAGGCTGCTCTTAAATCTAAATCTATAGATCGTGTTGTTGTATCCAGCGAGGACGAAGAGATTAAGGAAATTGCAGCAGGATTCGGTGTTGATGTGAGAAATCGACCAACAGAGCTGGCACAGGACAATATACACGCCATAAATGTTGTTATTGATTGCTTGAAGTTTTACGAGGAAAAGGGTATTATAATAGATAAGGTATCTATGCTTTTACCCACATCTCCTTTGAGAACGGCGGAAGACATAGACAAAGCCCATGAGATATTTGCCCATTATAACACTGGGTCTGTTGTTGGTGTGGTTAAATCAAATAAACCAGTGAGTAATTATAGGTATATAGATCATACTTTTAAATTAGTTCCAATTATAAACACTAATGAATATGAGGTGCAACGACAGGACATAGTGCAGCCTGTATTTGAGGTAAATGGAGCTATGTTTGTTGCAACGGCAGCCCACGTAAGAAGTTTTGAAAGTTTTCATAAAGGAGCTCCATCACCATATATTATGACTAAAAGAAACTCTATTGATATCAATGACATGGACGATTTTAAATTGGCTGAATTTTTTCTTGAGGGAGCAATGGAATGCAAAAAGTAATATGGCACGTAGGCGCATGGTCTAATAACGTTGGAGACAGAGTTCTTCAGGCAGCAAATACAGATATATTGAGAGAAAGATATAATGGTGATTTGCGCTTTGTTTATGTAAACACGCAAGAGACGTACTTTTCTAAACAGTTAATAGATAAAATGAATACAGAGGCAGATCTCCTATTAATCGGCGGAGGCGGTCTTATATTTCACAGACCGATGGATCACAGCCATTCAGGTTGGCAGCTTAATATAGATCTTAAAAATATTGACATGATTAAGGTTCCCATAGCTGTACACGGTATAGGATATAATAAGTTTCCATACGATACTCATGTGTTTCCACAATCAATGTGGAATAGCATACAGGCAGTGGCAGACAAATCGGAAGCATTTTCTGTCCGAGATTTAGGAACCTACAATGCTATGAAAAAATATGTAAATATGGATAAAATTATGGTAGTTCCAGATGCCGGTATGTTTGTTAAAGCTGAACCATTTTATCATCAGTGTTTACAAAATGACAAAATGAAAATAGGGTTAAATTGGGCGTCCGATCGGCAAGAACAAAGGTTTTCTTCTGAGAAAGAGGCAGAGTTAGCAATGCGCACGCTTCTAGAATCTTGTAAAACTATCGTTGGAAAATACGATGCTAAAATTTATCTTATTGAGCATCTCTTGCGCAATGATACAAATTATAAAACCAAAGACAAGCTACATAAAATGGCAAAAGATATTTTGGGCGAAGATGTAGTTATACTGTATGATGAATTGAATGAAGAATTGTATCCACCGTTTGATTATACTGCTGGATTTTTTGCAAACATATATAAACAGATGCATTTAGTATTTGGGATGCGCGCGCACGCATGTTTAATACCATTTTCTTTTGGGGTTCCAGCAATAGGCATAGGCGAGCACAACAAAGTTAGGTGGGCACTACAAGAAATGGAGTTAGAAAGACTGTTGCTAAAAGATATTAGTAATGGATATAAAATTAAAAGGATTGTAGATGATGTAATAGATAATAATCAAAAATATAAACTACTTATGCATAAAAGAAAGATCGTGCTTAATGGTAAAAAAGATGAATTTTTATCAAATGTGTGCAAGTTAATAAAATGAACTATCACAAAATATTAAAACATTATAATGCCAATATATTAGCTAAAGTTAAACAAAGAGTATATAAAAAATAAATTTAAAGAATGTGGTTTGATAAAATTGTAGATATATTGGAGCGATGATGCTAAACAATAACGGTGTTACAGTAATTGCTGAAATTGGAATTAATCACAATGGGGCATTACATATCGCTAAAC
>SDBV01011748.1_pt1 | contig 11300 bp, 12 predicted proteins | sample 2277081 | NCBI WGS metagenome assembly SDBV01 (sample SAMN10402039, study PRJNA504765) | marine sediment metagenome | isolation source: marine sediment core GS10_PC15, 223 cmbsf | place: Arctic Ocean: Southern Knipovich Ridge | collected 2010
GGTGATAAGAGGGCTTGGAGAATCTTCCAAAGCATCAAAAAGGAAAATCGGTTTTCAGTCATAATTTATGAAAAGAAAAACAATTCAATATCTTTTTCCAAAAGCAAGAATTATCGTTAAGAAAGCCAACAAGAGGGAAATACGCAAAGGTTGGCTTATTTTTAAAAACAAACGTTTTCTAATTAATCAGGGGATTGTCTGCGACAGATCTTTATCAAAAGATATTTTGAGAGAAAGCAAGGCGGTCAAGTATATTGACAAAAAACCAATATTAGGTGGTAGTGGTCAAGTCTCTCAGAAAGTCTTTTTTGATGCTCTTGAGAGCTTGCCAATGAGCAAAGAAAATCCTCTTTTTGCTCAGCCTGGTGCCTTTTTAAATATTAGACTGGGGGCAACAGACTATCTTAGAATCTGAAAGAAACTGTCTAAAAAATTAATTATCTTAGAAATTGGCGCAGATTCAGGTTGGTCTTGTGCCCAATTAGCTAGAAAAGGGCATTGCGTAGTAGGTTTAGACATTAATGATCATCTTTTTCTAAGGGATTTTTGGATTAAGAAAGGTGTTTATTTTGAAAGCGTTTTAGCAGATATGAATAAATTACCTTTTGGGGACAGTTTATTTGATTTAGTATTTGCCAGCGCTAGCATTCACCATAGCCGAAATCTAAGAAGTTTAGCTCAACAGATTTGGCGAGTTTTAAAACCAGGCGGCAATTTCATTTTTTTAAGAGAGCCAATGAGAGGGCAATGGGCTCAAGGTCAATTTGGAAAGGCCCAGAGAGATTTAGGAGTTTCAGAAAATCTTTATTATTTTGATGAGTGGAAGAATGCTTTTAAAAAAGCTGGTTTTAAGAATTTAAAAATTGAATTAGCGGTTTTGGAATATCATAAAATTAGATCAAAATTATCTTTAAAAGATCAGTTAATTTTTGAAGTTAAAGATTATAAGAAAAGATTATTAAAACATTTGCCTTTTTTAAGAGATCTAACAATTTCTGACTACAATTTTTCTGGTCAAAAACCCAAAAAATAGTATAATAAGATTACAATTAAGTCTGATAGCTGAAGACTGAAAACAGATAGCTAATTTGGAGAAGTGGCCGATCCCGCGAAGCGGGACCCCGCTTTGCGGTGGGTGGCTTAAAGATAATTTACTTATGGGTTATTTCGTTTATGTATTAAAGAGTGATGAAAATGGTAAGTATTATATAGGACACACGAACAATATTGATAGCAGATTAAAAAGACATAACAGTGGCAGGGTAAAATCAACTAAATATTCTAGACCTTGGAAAGTTGTATGTAGCGAAAAATATGATATAAAACAAGAAGCTTATAAGAGGGAAATGGAAATAAAATCATATAAAGGTGGAATTAAATTTAAAAAATTAGTATAATTATTCTAATATTCTGGAGAGGTGGCCGAGTGGCTTAAGGCAATGGTTTGCTAAACCATCGGTGGTGTAAAAGCCGCCTCGTGGGTTCGAATCCCACCCTCTCCGTTTACCCTGACTTGTCACGAGTATTATCGAGGGAGCGAATGAAGCCCCTTAATTATGTTAGGGGTTCATTCAGAATGGTTCTCCCTGAAGGGCAAGTGAGTCGAAGGGCCAAGATGAATAAAGTATGGTTTTTCTATATTGTCAGATGTAGAGATAATTCGTTGTATTCTGGAATAACAAATGATTTAGAGTATAGAATAAAACAGCATAATAAGGGAAAGGGTGCAAGATATACAGCCGCTAGAATTCCAGTTAAACTAATTTATATTGAAAAATACAATAATCAATCGTCTGCTTGCAAGAGAGAAAAACAGATAAAAGGTTGGAGAAGGGCCAAGAAAGAGTTGTTGATTAAGGGTTTTCCTCGACTTTCCTCGACAAAGCTCGGGATAGATCACTCGGAATAAACGAATCCCACCCTCTCCGCTAGTTGTAAGAATAATAAAATGAGTAAAAAACTATTAAACATTGTAGACAAATCTGGAAAAATAATCGGTGTGGAAACTCGGGAAAAGATTCATCAGGAGGGATTACTACATAAAGAGGTGCATGTTTGGTTTTTGAATCCAAGGGGCGAAATTATTTTCCAACACAGAAGTAAGACAAAGGATACATGGCCTGATTTTTTGGATGCAACGGTAGGAGGACATGTTGAGATCGGATCCAATTATTTGGAAACCGCTATTAAAGAAACTAAGGAGGAAACCGGTCTTAGAATTAACGAAAAAGATTTGACGCTAATTAAAATAATCAAAACAGGCGCACCTGATCATATAACCGGAAAAACAAATAATGTATTTCGGGCGATTTATTGTTATTTATTTAAAGGTAAAATTAGTGATTTACAGTCAGAAGAAGAAAAAGGAGTAGGATTTGAACCGATTGTTTTGGAAGAACTAAGAAATTTAGATGGGGATAAGAGAAATAAAATTATACCTAACGTGATTACTGATGTTTATATAGAAATGTTTGAGGAAATGATCATAAAAACAGGATAAAAGGTTCCAGATCCGAGTGTCCCGTTTACCCTGAGCGAATGAAATGAGTCGAATGGGCCATATTATAGTTACTGTCTATCCTCGAACAACCCAGTAGGTAGGGCGTTTCAGGCTAACCTGTTACTTAAACGCCTCAACCGGTTGAGGCGTTTGAAATGAACCTGTTATCAATTCTTTTATCTAAAATGAATAATAATATATACAGGAGGATCAAATAGAAATTTTACGTAATATGTGGCGCAGAAAATTTAGGACTTTTTTAACGATTTTTGGTATTACTATCGGTATGTTTACTTTTACGATAATGGGTTCAATGGCTTTGAAATTCAATAAAATGATTGAGGGTGGAAAGAGTTATATTACAGGACAGATCTCAATTATGCCGAAAGGCTCAAGTTTTACGGGCGGCGGTGGCAGTTCGATTTTGCCAGTTGATACTTTAAATAAGATTGCTCAAGTTGATGGTGTTGAAGCAGTGGCCGCAGGCGTTGAGCTTTCTTTAGAGGAGCCAGATCCGGATAATCCGATAGGCGCGAGCATGTCATTTGGTATTCCACCGACTATCCAAGGAATGGATCTTAATTCAAATTACGAGAACCGTAATTGGAAAACGATGGATATGAAAGAAGGACGGATGCTCAAAAAAGGTGATAGTAATGATAAAATTGCGGTTGGATATACTATTGCTCTTGATAAAAATCTCAAAACTGGTGATAAGTTTAAAATTAGAGATAAAGAATTCGAAATCATTGGTATTTTAGAGAAAACTATGACCGGTCCGGATAGTTATGTCTTCATGCCGATTCAACCAGCTCGTGAAATGTTGATTGAATCGAATCCATTTTTAAAGTCTCTCAAAGAGCAATCAGATAATATGGCTCAAGTTTCTGATGCTACTCTGGCGATGATGACGCCTAAAGCTCGAAGTCAAATTCAGCAAGCCGAGGCTTTTAAGGAGGAGGATGTCAACACCACGGCGTCTGTTTCATGGAAAGACGGTCAAGATTCAGAAGTCGTTTCTAATCGCATCAAAGATCAATTTAAAGATGAAGTTTTAGTTCTTTCGCCAGTAAAAATGGGTGAAGAGATAGATAAAGCAACGGTAATTTTTAATGCCCTTATTCTAGGTGTCGCTCTAATCGCTTTAATTGTTGGCGGCTTCTCTATTATTAATACTATGGTAATAAGTATTTCTGAACGCACCAAAGAAATTGGCATCAAAAAAGCTCTTGGTGCCTCCGGCCGGTCAATTGCCTGGGAATATACTTTAGAGGCGGGTATCATTGGTTTAATTGGCGGCGCAATTGGTTTGGGCTTAGGCCTTTTAACGGCTGTGTTTTTAAATAATAGGATGGCTGAAAAAGGGGCGGAAATCTTTTTGATTCAAGGTAATTTTTCGTTTGGTGTTATTATATTTTCATTCGTCATCGGCATCATCGCTGGTGTGATTCCGGCAATTAGAGCGGCTAAAATGAAAGCAGTTGATGCTATAAGGGAGTTATAATGAAAACAGTTATTTCGGGCAAAAATTTGAAAAAATCATATCGTATGAGCAAGACCAATATAATTCAAGCCTTAAAAGGCGTAGATATAGAAGTCCAAGAAGGTGATTTTACAGCCATCGTTGGTCCTTCGGGCTGTGGTAAATCAACTCTCCTGCATATAATAGGGTTATTGGATAGACCAGATGAAGGGAGTTTGTTTATTAATGATATTGATGTCAGTCGAATAAAAGAAAAACAAGCCTACAAGTTACGCGCTAAGAAAATTGGTTTTGTCTTTCAGGGTTTTAATCTAATTCCAACCTTAACGTCTTTGGAGAATGTTATGCTTGCCGGAAAGTACGGCGGCCTAAAATATATCGAAAGAAAAGAAAAGGCATTGAAGTTATTAAAAGAGATGGGGCTTGAAAACAGAGAAAACCATCAACCCAATGAACTTTCGGGCGGCCAACAGCAAAGAGTGGCTTTAGCGCGGGCTTTAATTAACGATCCGGCGTTGATTTTGGCGGACGAGCCAACCGGCGAGCTTGATAGTAAAACTTCTTTGGAAATAATGGTTATGCTTAGAAAGCTTAACGAAGAAGAAAATAGGACTTTTGTGATTGTCACCCACAACGATGATGTTGCTCGTGCTTGTAAAAAGACTATCCATCTGTGTGACGGCAAAAACGCTTAGATTGATAAAATACTGCGTTTTATAAACCTAGTAAGGGTTTTTTGCCTGTATTGACAGCCGTTTTCTAAAGTGGTTAAAAGTTTGCCTTGTGGATTCGAATCCTACCTTCTTCGATTATAAAGTTAGATTTAAATATATAAAATTATTTTTATCAAAAATGACAGAATATATTGATATTATCACTCGAACTGGTGAATTGACCGGTAAAATAAAATTAAAAAAAGAAATAGAACGCGACGGTGATTGGCATAAAGCCAACCATCTTTGGGTTATTAATTCAAAAAAAGAATTATTGTTGCAGAAAAGATCAGCAGACAAAAAGTTTTATCCCAATACTTGGGATGTTTCAACGGCTGGTAATTGTCGGGCTGGTGAGACGCCGAAGGAAACCGCGATTCGAGAGGCAAAAGAAGAAATAGATTTAGGTATCTTAGAGGAGAAACTTCTTTTTCTTTTTCGCTGTGAATCGCCTTATAAAAATAAAGCCATAAATTACCACGATAATCATTTAAATTATACTTATTTGATTGAAATGGATCTGGATTTAACAGGGCTACGGTTGCAAAAAGAAGAAGTAACAGGTCTTAAGTTTATGAATTACATAGAACTTGAAAAACATATAAAAAATAAAGATAAAGATTATTGTCCGCACTTTGAATATCCAAAATTATTTGAGTATTTGCATCAAAAATACAATAGAGTAGCTATATAAATTGAGTGGACTAATTTTTTCAGGTTAACCTGCAACGGCTCACTGCAGTGAGCCGTTAAAATTATACCTGTTAGGAGCTCTGGGTGAAGTTGGTAGCTTCCGCCCTCTCCGCCAGATGCAGTTTGGGACTTTTAAGGAGCAGAAAAAGACATAAGATATGAGGTAAAAACGGAAAGAGTCATTTTAGGCTCTATTTTGGTTCTTTATCCTCTGGCGTATGTTGATCTTTTACATAAGTTTTCTCTTTAACTTTTTGTAAACCTATTCGTTCGGACTCGATTCTTCTCAGGTATTCTTCGCTTTGTTGAGCCTGATGAATTAGTTTGACAAAATGAGAACTTCTGTGAGGAAGAATTTCTTCAGCAGGTACGTAACTGATTGTCAAATTGTTTTGACGGAAGAACTGTAAAGCTTCTTCTAGTACCTCGTCGTCATTTGTAAAATCTTGTATGTGTTCATAAATTGCTTGGACCCTAGGCAGATGATAAGCGTTGCTAATTATTCCAACGTGTTTCCAGTCATTTCTTCTTGACAGTTTAATCATTTCGACTATTTCGGTTAGTGTTGTAGTTGATTCTTCTTCAAGCATGATTTGATCTTGGGGAATACCATAATGTTTTAGCTCAATCGCCATTACTTGTGCATGAGTTGGTTCTTCGGATCTTTCGGGATCCATAGAGCGGGAAGTAGTAACAATCTTGACATTGGGAAGATATTTGCCAACTTCAGCCGCAGCAACAACCCTTGCTTTTCCTCCAAGCATTCCAAAACTGTCGCTTGTCGCAAAAGAAGTTGACCGATAAGGCCTTAGAGTATCTCCTGGTTTTTTAGTTATCTCTCCGCTTAGAACAAAAATAGCATCAGGTTCGCCACAAAATATCTCTTTGTATAATTCTATCTTGTCTGATTCGACATTAGTTTCAGATTCAGGCGATTGTTCAACACCACTAAAAAAATCTTGTTTTTTTTCCATTTATTACCTTCGCTTAATTTCTTCCTTTTCTATTCTATAATATTATAGGGTGAAGTCAAACTTTGCCCAAAAATGAGACACAAGCTCCAAAAAGTGTCTCAAAACCATGGGAATTTGGATATTCCCTTAAAAACCGGTATAATAAAATAAAGTGCCAAAAGGTTCTAGACCCGAATGCTCCGCCATGTTTTGCTAAAACTCTGTGTAGTCTCAAACAACCCAGGGGGTGGGGCGTTTTAGGTTAACCTGTTAGTTAAACGCCTCATCGCGGTGAGGCGTTTGAAATGAACCTGTAAGGAGCTCTGGGTGAAGTTGGTAGCTTCCGCCCTCTCCGCCATCGAAAAATTTCCAACTTTTAAATATATATGAAAAAAGAGATTTTAGTTACTGGCTATGTTAATCCTGATTTAGACGGCGTAGCCTGCATTTTGGCCTATGCTGATTTTTTAAATAAAACGAGCCAAAAAGCCATCCCGTCGATTCCTGGTAAACATCATGAGGAAACAGATCATGTTTTAAAAGAATATGGTCTAAAGTTCGATATCAAAGAATATAGTTCGAAAGATTTTCAGCAAATCATTTTGGTTGATTCAAGTGATTTAGATGGTATTGATAAAAGGATTGATCCAAAAAAGGTCATTGAGATTATTGATCACCGTAAAATCAATATGGCCGAGAGCTTTCCTAATGCTAAAGTTCAAATTGAGCTAGTGGGAGCGGCGGCGACTCTTATCGGAGAAAAATTTAAAGAACAAAACATCGATCTGACAAAAGATATTGCTACTTTACTTTATGGCGCTATTATCTCTAATACCTTGAATTTTCAGGCGAAAGTGACGACCGATCAGGATCGAGCAATGGTCACGTATCTTAAAGAAAAATTCTATTTTCCCGAAGATTTCGCTCACAAGATGTTTCTATCCAAATCTGATCTTTCGGGCGAAAAATTAATCAAAACTATCCGAGGAGATTTTGCCGGTTTCAAAAGCCATAATTTTGGTGGCAAAAAAGTGAGCATGGCCCAAATTGAGATGATTGAAGGCCAAAAGTTAGTGGAGAACCGAAAAGATGAAATCGTATTTGAAATCAAAGCCATCATGAAAGAATTAGATTTGGACGTCGTATTTTTAACCATCATCGATCTCGAAGCAAATCAGAATATTTTAGTGGCGCCCAGCAAGGGGATTGAAGATCTTTTAAACGAAATATTAAATATTAAATTTCAAAATCAGATAGCGATTCGGCCGGGGTTAATTATGCGAAAAGAAATTGTGCCTTTGGTTAGAGAAGGACTTACAAAGTTCTAGACCAGAGTGTCCCGCCATTTTAACATTTTATAATATCTTCACGCCCCGGGGGTGGGGCGTTTCAGGTTAACCTGCAACGGCTCACCGCAGTGAGCCGTTAAACCACCAAACGCCTCATCGCGATGAGGCGTTTGAAATGAACCTGTAAAGGGTTTTTGCCTAAATTGACAGAGAAATATTAGCAATATATAATATAATTAGTAATCGAACATCAATAACTTTCTTCGCGCCCAATAGGGGAGGTGGCAAATTTGGATATTCGTGACCAACTAGCCAGTCTAATAGGATTGGTAGAAGTAGTTTTTTCTGCAAGCCGCTGTTTTTGATTGAGAGGAAAAGTCATGAAGAGGACAGTATTCTTGCTGTCGTTGGCCCTCATCCTCACATTTGTCGCAAGCCTTACGTCTTCGGCTGCTGTTCACATAGGTAGTTTAGATGACGTACAGATAGCGACGAAGAGACCAACGATGGCTACGGGTCCGCCTGACATCGCGATGATTCAGGTCGACCAACAGACGCAGATGACTCAGTTCGACAGCTCGATCCCGACGATCAACGCCCATAAGACTTTGGGCGAAGGGCCGCACACCTTTACGGCCATGATCAAAGAGCAGACTATACCCCGGCTAAGAGAAAGAGAGAGCCGCGAATACATGGATGCATATAGGTTGCCACGCGACGGCATTTGACTTAGGCGCCTTTGGCGCCAGGCCAGAGATTCTTTCCCACCAAAGCGCCCGGATATTTATTCGGGCGCTTATTCTTTTTAGTAAGGACTGATATATTTTTGACAATCGCTAGGAAGGGCGGTATTTTAATAATCGAATGATATATCCTAAAGGAAAAAAATTTGCTTTTACTATTATTGACGATACTGATGGAGATCTAATTAAGAATACAAAACCAGTATATGAATTTTTGGTAAAATTGGGACTAAGGACAACTAAAACAGTTTGGGCTTTACATTCAAGGGACAAATTCAAAGGTTTGTCTTTAGAAGACTATCATTATCGTCAATATATTAAAAAATTGCAAAAAAATGGTTTTGAAATTGCTTTACACAGTGTTGGCTCTGGTGAATTTAACCGTCAAGATATTATTGATGGCTTAGATTTGTTTAAACAATTTATTGGTTCATATCCTAAGATACAAATTAATCATGCCCAAAATCCTGATAATCTCTATTGGGGGATAAAGAGATTTCTTTTGTTATGGCCATTTTGGAAGCTAGGAAAATTTCTTGGAGATAATCCTTCTTCAAATTATTTTTGGGGAGATTTAACAAAAGAACATATCAAATATATTAGGAATTTTACTTTTAATGATATCAATACTTCTAAAATAGATTCTTTAATGCCATACAAAGATAAAGCTAAGATATATGCAAATTATTGGTTTAGTGCCTCGGACGGGGCTGATATTGAAAAATTTAACAAATTAGTTGAGCCCATAAATATTGACCGTCTTAAGACTGAAGGAGGAATAAGCATCATTTATACTCATTTTTCCTCTGGTTTTACTAAAAATGGACGCCTAAATCAGAAATTTAAAGAAAATCTCAAATATCTTTCATCTCAGGATGGTTGGTTTGTGTCTGCGGGCGAAATTTTAGATTTTCTTTTAAAGACTAAAAGAACTAAAACTATATTGAATTCTCAATTAATAAAGTTAGAACTCAAATGGCTGGTTGATAAATTGCTTAATATTATAATAAGGCGTTAGTCATTGAAATAAGGTATTAAATAGGGTAGAGTAAGTGGAGTAATGCGCCCGTAGCTCAGCGGATAGAGCGTGTGCTTGCGGAGCACAAGGTCACAGGTTCGAATCCTGTCGGGCGCGCCAATTATATAAGATAATCGAGTTGATTAAGTTGATCAAGATAACTAAGTTAATAAAGTTGACTGGTTAACAGATTGTCTAGTTATCTTAGTTATCTAATTATGTCTTTAACTCGTCGAGTAGCCTACAATACTATTATTCAAATTATCGGCAAGATGTTAACCACCTTGATTTCTTTGGTTTTAATCGCTGCCTTGACCAGATATCTAGGGGTTTCGGGTTTTGGTCAGTATATAACCATTTTTGCTTTTATTCAGTTTTTTGCGGTGATTGCCGATTTTGGATTCTTTTGGTTTTTAGTCAGAGAAATTTCTAAACCAAAAGCCATGATGGCAAAAATTACCAATAATGTTCTAACTTTTCGGGCAATTATTGCTTTGGGATTTTTTGGTTTGGCTTTTCTAGTTGGTTTATTTATTCCTCAATATCAAGAAATGCGGATAGGAATTGGCATAATTGCGGTTGCCAGTTTTTGGTTAACTTTAAACGGTACTTATGTTGGTATTTTTCAAAGTAAGTTAAGAATGGACAAGGCTGCTTTAACTGATGTTTTGGGAAGATTAGTAATTCTAGGGATAGTTTTATACCAAATTAAAATTGGAGCAACCTTAAATCAAATTCTTTGGGCTTACTTTTTTGGTAATTTAATAAACTTTGCTGGCAGTTTCTATTTAGGTCGTATTTATCTTAAATTTAAGCCAGCTTTTGATTTTTCTTATTGGAAAGAGATTTTTTGGCAATGTCTACCAATTTCTGCTGTCACTATTTTAGGGATGATTTATTTTAAAATTGATACGGTAATGCTCTCATTGCTTAAGTCGTCTTATGATGTTGGTATTTATGGTCCTCCTTACAAAGTTTTAGAAATTTTAGTTCTTTTCCCGGCAATTTTTATGGGTAATGTTTTCCCAATAATTACTCGATATATTTATCAGAAAGATAAAAGGCTCGAGCCAGCTTTTCAAAAAGCTTTTGATTTTTTGATTCTGGCGGCTGTCCCAATTGTTATTGGTGTCATTTTTACCGCTTCAAAAATTATTCGAATTGTTGCCGGTGATGAATTTGTAACGGCTCACACGATTGCTCCCATCTGGGGGATACCAGCCACTTCCTCATCTGCTTTGCAAATTCTAATTATTGCGGTTGGGATTTCATTTTTATCCCATCTTTTTGGTTATACTATCATTGCTCTAGGGAAACAGACAAAACTTATTTGGCCAAATCTTGCCTTGGTTTTCTTTAATGTGATTTTAAACTTGATATTAATTCCAAAAATTTCATATATTGGAGCAGCAGCAGTGACAGTTTTGACAGAAATTTTGGTCATTTTCTTTTATTGGAAAGTTATGAAACGGTATCTCAAAATAAAAATTCATCTTGGGATCTTGTGGAAAGTTCTTTTTGCTGGTATCATTTTAGCTCTAGTTTTAAAAGGTATGAATTTTCTAAATTTTTGGTTGTTAATTCCTTTAGGAGCAATCATGTATCTGGCAGCGCTTTGGGTAGTTAAGGGAATTTCTAAAGATATGGTAAGAGCAACTATAAAAGGGAAATAACTAGAAGAAAGTAATTATGAAAATTGCTATTGATGCGCAAACAACCTTAGGTCAAAAAACAGGGTTTGGATTTTACGTAGAAAATTTAGTAAAAGCTTTGGCCAAGGTCGATCCAAAAAATGAATATGTTTTGATTAGACCTCAAACAGAAAAAGATTTTTCAACTCCTCAGCGTCTTTGGTGGGATCAAATAGTTTTTCCAAACCGAGCTAAAAAATCTGATGTTGATCTATTG
>SDBV01011749.1_pt1 | contig 11300 bp, 8 predicted proteins | sample 2277081 | NCBI WGS metagenome assembly SDBV01 (sample SAMN10402039, study PRJNA504765) | marine sediment metagenome | isolation source: marine sediment core GS10_PC15, 223 cmbsf | place: Arctic Ocean: Southern Knipovich Ridge | collected 2010
CCGGGCAGACTAACATGATAAAGGGTTTATTCGATTTCCTGCCTTTTGACGGTCTAACAGACAGATTATTCTCGCAAATCGGGCACTTTATATTTTTCATTCGGATTCCTCCCTCTCTAGATAGTATTTACAAAGTAAATAGATGGCAGTACCTCGTTTGTTAGGACTGCCGCTATTATCTTCCTTTACGTTAGGCATCATGTTGTTAATTGCTTCTTCTACTATTTCAAGCTGCTGCTGGGTAAGCTGCAATATCATGTGCTTTAACTTAGCAGCTTGAGCTTGCTGCCAGGCCTGGAGGTGTTGAGCCAGATCGGTCTGGTCAAAGGAACTCAAAGACCTCAAGCTTTCTATTGTTTCCGGTAAGAGTGAAAGAACCCTGTCCTCTGGTATGGTAGTAAGTACTTCTTTAATCAGATTGCCTTTGAGTGCCAGGTCGTCCTCACCGCGGAGACTGTTCAAGGCCTGTGCCAGTAGCATGGCCTTGGTATCATTGAGTTCTACTACTACGCAGGGAACAAACTTTAAATCCATGCCTTGTAACACCCGGAGCCTTTGGTTGCCGGACAGGACTTCGTAAAGAGAATCATCAAGCGGCCTTACCACGAGGGGCTCAACTAGGCCATACCGAGAGATACTCTCTCTGAGACGCTCCATCATCCTTTCGTCCATTTGATTAGGGTTCCATGGAGCCGGCCTCAGTTTGGTTGAGCTAATATCAACGGTTTTCATCAGTTTCCTTCTTCGGATAAGGTAGTGCCGGATTCTTTAACCTATTCCTGTAATTCTTGTCCAAGAAGTAGATATACCTGTGCTTGGGAATCTGCGGCAGGACTTTGATTTTCAGACCGCGTCCGGAGAGATATTTAAGAGAATGACTTCCGAAGGCATGGGCCAGACTTCTTGAGTGCCTGGGTACACCGTCGCCAATATCGAACTTTGGAGTCGCTTCTGACAGGCCGGTATAGAGCCAGCCGGTGGCCTGGTAGATGGTCCCGACATGTCCCTGGGCCGGGTCGGCATACGTCATGATAAACTTAAGTGAGGTGTATTTCCTGAGGTATCTTAGGCAGACCGAAATAACTCTCGATTCCGAATTTGGAGGAAGTTCTTCCGAAAGCCAGAGTCGAGTCAGGGCCAGGCAATCATCGGGGCAGGCTCCATCTACAAGGGCGAATGCATTGTAGGGCCCGACACCGAAAGTTATCGCACCTAGTAATTTCCCTTCGGCAAATGCTCCGAAAGCTAGCTTCGTTCCGCCAGGGAGTGAATGGAGGTAGTGGTGCCTTACCACTATTTGCCTGGCGGCGGCAAAGGGAATTGGTTGCAGGCGGATAAATTGGAGCGCCGCCCTCGGAGTCGAACCGGGTCTTTCTCCCTGGACGGGAGCCGTGCTTTCAGTTACACCAGCGGCGCTCATCCTTCGGGCTCCTCGTATTCTTCGTTTTGAAGCACTTCACTCATCGCTAGCCTCCGATGGCTTGTTTGATGTATACTTACTTTACTTATATGATACCCCCGCCTTTTATAAGCCATGAGTGCACCGTTTACTCAGACGAAGCTCAGTTTGGACGCAGTTTCTGCTCAGAATAGATATGAGTTTTATGTTTTCCGACGCAGGGTATTGACATGAAAAAAGCCCAGGCAGTTAAGTTCTGGACAGCATTACACGAAAACACTTCTGTGAAAGAGACGATTTCAGCCTTCACCAATAAGAAAGGCTACGATGGTAAGGCGACTCTAAGGCGCTATGCTGAAGCGGATGCTGGCTTCAGAGGAGGGCAGTCATCGCAGGCTGTGGCTGGCAAGGGAGGATGGTCACCGGAATACGTGAACAAGATTCGAGGGTGGTGGGAAGGGGAGTTTTTGTCTCGAACGGTAACACCGTTGGTCAGCGATTTTGATACCCAGAAACACCGGGATACCATCATTAAAGCTGTCATTCCGGAACTGGACATAGACGTTTTCCCACCGCGAGACTTTGACCTGGCTATCTTTTGGTCACGCCCAAATGAACCTCATTGGCCGATTTCAAAAGGCCGGATAAAAAGACAAAATGGTGAATTTTTGGTCCAGTTAACAGCCGAGGATCAGCTGGAGTTGGCCTACCTGCGTCAGCATCTGATACAAGATCCTATTTGGGATGCTATCGATGGCTGGAAGCAAGCTATGGTAGGGGATATCATTGCCCGGTTCGGGCTACTAGACAAAATCGCCGCTGAAACACGGTCTAGAATTAGGCTGCGGGTTGTAGGTGATCTTGCGGGCTCCGGTAACGATAAGGACGCTTTAGGTCTATACTATGCCTATACAATCTATGACCAGGTTTTCTCCCGAGCGGTGGGAATATCTCTTGCTCCGAAGTGCATGGGGGATTTCACCTTTGAGTCGCCAAGAATCACACGTTTGGGTCAATATATAGTTGTCCGTAGTCATAACCTGTCTCTGCATACGCTTGCCATTAGCTATCTTCTTGAGGCCCAGGTTTCTCTGGTCGAATTAACGGAAACCCGGGCCGCAAGAGCAGCCTACGAAGAGGTGTTGTCGAGAAGGGCCTCGGTTAGGAAACACTCGGACAGGATCCGTCTCGCAGTGGCCTTCCCTGAAGGTAGTACATGCGATGGCTGCAGTCGATGGGTCACTGCTCCTGAATAACTGGGTGTAGCGTAGAGGAGTCTTCAGACATTGCCGCCATCTGACCTCGGTATCCGACGGCGATAGGGATACCCTTTGAGGTAGTTGACCACTGTTCCTTTGACCACACCTAGTTCAAGTGCTATTACCCCGTAAGAGGCACCTTGGGTTCGTAATTCTAAAGCCCGTTGCTGCCTGTCATGGAGTGTCAAGGATTTCGGCGCTCTTTTTGTTGGAGAAGCGGGACCGGTCGCAAATAAGCGGCTGAGCCTTGGTTTCCAGAACGACGGGAGTTCGTTCTCCATCAATCCCAGGAAGTCATTATCAGGTGCATACACGAAGCTCCATCGTTGTTTATTGCCCTGGACTGAACCCAGGGCTTGCTTTGCCTGGGTTGCCAGCTTGCTTAGTTGTGGCCGGTCGAACTCGATCTGGAGCATTCCCAATTCTTTGAATACGAGAACGTTAGCTGAGCCAACGATGTTTTTATCAATATGTCCCGCGTTCTGGGTAATAAAGATGATGGTTTGTTCCTTCTGTCGGGAGAGATTCAAGGCCTGTGACATTGCCTTGCTTTTCGCTGTCATGCTGCCTCTAGAGTTGTAGGAGAGGTATGCTTCGTCTACTAGGGCGATACATTTGTTTGGTAGGTCCTCCAGCGAAGGAACAATACCGATCCTTTCCGGAAGTAATTTCTTGGCTTCTTTCGGGACTCCCACGACATATACGTCTCCCACGTATCGAAGCAGTTCCAGCAGTCGATAGCCCAGGGCAGACTTTCCGCTCCCACGCTTGCCTATGATAACTACCACCGAGGGATGAACTATCTTCGTCTTCCAAGCCGTGTCACGTTCAAGAGGCTTCTCGGAGAATAAACTCGATGACGATATCGTAGGTGATGCCAGAGTAGTCTCCAGTGGGGTCTCTGTTATAGCCAGCGGTGTAGCTGCAGTGGCGGTCGGGGTAAGGCTTGTTATGGACGGTTTAAATTTAGAGAAAACGTCAGCGCATATTTCCTGAATTATTTTCTGTCTTTCTATCTCTTGTTGCCGTCGCTCAGTAGCTGCTATCGCATTACTCAGAAATTCCCGAATTTCATCTCTGGCCTCTGGACGGAGGAGATTCCAGGCGATAAGTCCTCCCAACCCCCACTTCAATCCGGTGACAAGCCGTTGGTTTTTCTTCGTATTCAATAGATTACTCATATAGTCCTCCCCGGCGTTCAACCAGCTACAAAACTTGAGCGCTTGCCCGTTCAACTGGGCTATTTTATACGCTAATTTCTATGGTGTTGAACGCGTCTGCTGTAAGCGTTACATTTACACCTAAAAAAGTCAACGCATGAGAAATTATCTAAGTCGATAAACCCATAAATAGGGTATCAGGCTGTTTTCATGACGTAAAGAACATTTGAATTCCGGAATTACTCCAAAAGAGTTATGTCTTGTTGATCATTGAATATAGGTGTATAATTGCCTTTACCAAAAGGAATAGGTTTTGTTTAGAAACGATGAGATTCCAAGATGAATTTTGAGCAATTAATTTGCAGCGCGGAAGACGAAGTTCTTCAGCAATTACTCGGGAATTCTGTGGTACGGTTACTCCGGTTGATTAATCCGGCGTTAGCTACACCGGGCAGGCTTCGGCAATTGTTATTGGATCTACATTCTCCGAGTGATTTACTTCGGGATAATAGTGCTAGGCAACTATTATTTGAGATCCTTCCAGTAAATACAGCTAAAGGTCTTCTTGAGAGTCTTCAAGTTAACTTTTCGAACAATCCTTTCGAAGCGCTGTCCAGATTAAGGTTCAGCAAGGGATCTAGACTCGAGAGTCGTCTCTTTTCTTTTTTTGAAGAGGCCCCTCCAGTTGATGTTCACTATGAGAGCCCACCTGATGCAGTTCAAGTTAACGGCAACTATGAACTTTTTTCTCACCAGAGAGAGGCTGCAAGAAGAGTACAAGAGATTCTCTCCTCAGAACGAAGACGGGTGCTTCTTCACATGCCAACAGGAGCTGGAAAGACGAGGACTGCTATGCATGTCATTGCTGATCAGTTAAGAAATAATGAGCCATCTCTGGTAATATGGCTAGCATATAGCGAAGAGCTTTGCGAACAAGCAGCAACTGAATTTAACGAAGCATGGAGTTATTTGGGAAATCGAAAAGTGGGTCTTTATAGATTTTGGGGAGCTCGAGAATTCGAACTAGATAGCGTACTTGATGGTTTTATCATTGCTGGACTAAGTAAGATATATAGCTATGCGAACCGAAGTATCGAGTTTATTGCTAGATTAGCCGATCGATGCTCACTGGTTATTATAGATGAAGCTCATCAAGCCATAGCGAAAACGTATAGTCTAGTACTAGACGTTCTCGCAGAAAAGCAAGAAACGACCGGATTATTAGGGTTAAGTGCAACTCCAGGTCGTACCTGGAATGATGTAGATCAAGATCAATTACTAGCTGATTTTTTCCATCGACAGAAGGTGACTTTAGATATTAGTGGTTATCAGAATCCTATTGATTATTTGGTAGATGAAGGCTATCTCGCGAGACCTAATTTCGAATCTCTTTTTTACGAGCAAGGGGATTCATTATCTCCTCAAGACATCATATCGATTGGGGACTCATTGGACATCCCTGCTCGTTTACTTGAGAATTTGGCTGAAGATGAACAACGGAACCTTTTGATTGTTAAACGCATTGAAGATCTGGTTCAACATCATAATCGAATAATTGTTTTTGCAGCATCGGTACGTCATGCTAGCTTATTAGCTGCCGTACTTAGAGCTAGAGGCATAATAGCAGACTCTGTTACCGGAGAGTCGGGGTCATTAGAGCGGAATCGAGCAATAACTCGATTCCGCAGCACATCTCCTGATCCCATTGTGCTATGTAATTATGGAGTGTTGACAACAGGATTCGATGCACCGAAGACTAGTGCAGCTGTTATTGCGCGCCCAACAAAATCCCTAGTTTTATATAGTCAAATGGCGGGAAGAGCGCTAAGAGGACCTCGAGCAGGAGGAAACGTAGCAGCTGATATTATTACAGTAATAGATACACATATACCGGGGTTTAGTAATCCAGCCGAAACATTTTTTAATTGGGAGGACGTTTGGGTATGACCACTCAACAAATGCGATTTGACTTTGTTCCCACTGATTTAGCAGTTAGTGCCATGAGAGATAATGGCTATAAAAATGCTGCATACGCTGTAGCTGAACTGATTGATAATTCGATTCAAGCTGGCGCTTCGACGGTTGAGCTAATATGTGTCGAAACTGAAGAGCAGCTTGCACAACGTCGCCGCCGTCGAATTAAACAGATAGCCGTTCTTGACAATGGTAGTGGTATGGATTCTGACAGGTTACGCACGGCCCTTCAATTTGGAAATGGAGCTTATCTAAACGACCGAACTGGCATGGGAAGGTTCGGTATGGGTTTGCCAAGCGCGTCAATATCACAATGTAGGCGTGTCGATGTTTGGTCTTGGCAACACGGTCCTGAAAGTGCTTTGTATACATATTTAGATTTGGGCGAGATCGAGCGCCGTGAATTAACAGAGGTACCTATTCCAGAGATAAAACCAATACCACAGATTTGGAGATCTATGGGTCAAAGTTTTAGTCGTTCAGGCACCTTAGTAATATGGGAAAATATAGACCGTTGTTTGTGGCGCACTGCTGGAGCAATCATTGATAATTCTGAATTAATTATAGGCAGGATGTATCGAAAGTTCATCAGTGATGGACGAATTGTTATCCGTTTGGCAACTTTTGTTGACGGAAACTTTGCACCTGAAAGAGATAATGTTGCAAAAGCAAACGACCCCTTATACTTAATGACCAACACGTCAAACCAACCTCCATATGATAATGCACCTATGTTTACTCCATATGGTGAGAACTGGGAGGCTAGACCTCGAATTCATTTTAATGGTGAGGATCATGAAGTTGTAATCCGGTTTGCTATTGCTTCGACCGAAGCTAGATCACCCTCATCAAGCGGACTACCTGCAGGTAGTCTTCCCCACGGAAAGCACGCAGCAAAAAATGTCGGTATTTCAATCATGCGAGCTGGAAGAGAACTTGAATTAGATCAGACATGGGTAGATTCTTCAGATCCGAGAGAGAGATGGTGGGGAATAGAGGTAGAATTCCCCCCAAGTTTAGATGAGGTATTTGGAGTTACCAATAATAAGCAGACGGCAAGATATTTTTCACAAACAATTGATATTGAATCTTTGCTTGATGGGGGAAAATCCATCTCCGAATTAAAAGAAGAACTTAGAATCGACGACGATGCAAGAGGCCCTCTTCTTGATATAGCAGAACTGATCAGGCGAAACCTAAGAATAATGAAAATCCAGCTGCGGGATCAAGGTCGTCACATCGAAAATAGGAACCGCCGACGATATGAATCCGATTCAGCAGAAGCAAGGGGCACTCAAGTAGTAAGGGCGAGGCAGGCTGACGGATTTCGAGGAGCAAGCGATCAAGATGAGACACTCCCGGCAGAAGAAAGGCAACAATCCATAGAGAGTGAACTAATAGAACGGGGAGTGCCCGAAGCGCAAGCTCGTGAACTTGCTGCTAGAACAGTTTCTAGCGGAATTAAATATATATTCACTCATGGTGAGATGGAAACTCCTGCTTTCTTTTCTGTTAGAACTAGAGGTGGTGCTCTTATAATCACTTTAAATACCATTCATCCTGCATATGAACACCTAATGGAAATTCTTGATGACAGCGATATAGAAGAATTAACTGAAGAAGTCTTGCGGTCGAGGTTAACAAATGCCTGGCGGGGGTTAAGGCTTCTTCTAGAGGCTTGGGCGCGTTATGAAGACGAACAAATCGATGGACCACCGAGGCAACGCGTCCAAGATTCACGGAGTGATTGGGGAAGAGTTGCTCGTCAATTTCTTGAGGAAGAATAGTATTTAAATTACATGTATTTTCTAGCGTTGAGTGAAGAATGAAAGATGCCGAGTTTTGAAAGGTTGTCTCCAGAAGAGATGGATAAGCAGTATGCGCTGATGCGTCAGGCGTATAGCAACGTTTTCAAAAGGCTGGGGCTTGACTTTGTCATTGTTGAGGCACATGGCGGAAAGATTGGCAAAGGCAAGTCTGAAGAGTTCCAAGTCAAAACAGATATAGGCGAAGACATCGTGATGACCTGTGGAAATTACGCCTCAAACGTCGAAGCCGCTGTCGCTATTCCCCCTGCTTTTTCCTATGAAAGTGCTTTAAAAGAAAAAAAACGTATCGACACACCTAATACCACTACCATCGACGAGCTGTCGGCTTTCACCAACACAGACCCACGCCTAATTCTTAAAACCCTTCTTTTCAAGCTCATCTTTGCGGACAGGGAAGAGTTTGTCGCCATCGGTATCCGCGGAGATCGTCAAGCAAATGAGGTGAAAGTCTGCTCTCATTTTGATGCATTAGAAATTACCCCCGCAAACGAAGAGGAGATCAAGCGGCTGACCGGCAGCAAGCAAGGATTTATCGGTCCTCTCTCTTTAAAAGTTCCCTTCTATGCCGACAACTCCTGCGCCCCCATGACCAACTTCATGTGCGCCGGCAACGAGGTGGATATCCACCATGCCAATGTCAACTGGGAAAGAGACCTTCCCCGCCCTGAATTTCATGACTTTCTCCGGGCAGAAGAAGGCGACAGTTGCCCTCACATCGAAGGGGGCGTCTATCATGTGCAACGCGGCACTGAGGTAGGCCACATATTCAATCTCGGCACCCTCTACAGCGAAAAGCTCAATGCTCTTTTCCAGGATGAAAACAGTAAAACCGGTCCTTTTTGGATGGGAACCTATGGTATTGGGATTGGACGTGCCGCTGCAGCGTGCATTGAGCAGCGCCACGATGAAAAAGGAATTATCTGGCCGCTTGCCCTTACCCCTTTCAAAGTCTTTATCACTGCTGCGACGACGAAAAATGAAGAGCTAGTAGCGATGGCAGAAAAAATCTATGCTGAGCTGAAAGAGTTTGAACCGCTTCTGGATGACCGTGGAGAGAGACTGGGCTTAAAACTCAAAGATAGTGATCTTGTGGGGATTCCTTATAAGATCATCGTAGGCAGAGCCTTTACGCAAGAGGGAAAAATTGAGATAGAAACTCGACTAGGAGAAAAGATTCTGCTCGCCCCTCAAGAGTTACTCCCCTGGGCAAACAAACATCTCATCGTCCACTAAAGGGAAGGTAACCCATTACATACTCCAGCAAAGTATTTGGAGTGGGTGAACGCACAACTCCCTGATCATCCTTCACATCGATTCCGGCAACTGTTGTGATAAGATCTGAATCATTTTCGGGTTTAATCATGACCCAACCCTCTTCACGCAACGAAGAGGTGAGATCTGAAGCTCGAAGATCTTGCTCTCCTTCCTCCGTTTCGACTAGGCTATCTAGTCCCTGAGCCATCGCTTCGCGTATAAAGGTATCTAAAGCCCTATCGGACGTTTCAACACAAAAGCGCGGTTCCATCGACTCGTTTTGAACACCTCTAACGCGCAGTGAGCATTTTACCACCTCTACAATAAACTTCTCTTCATCTTCTATTGAAGCAAAGAGAGGTCTGCCAGCTCCCTCACCTTCTCTTTGCTTCCACTGCACCAAAAAGTGGTGGTAGATAGCCGGCAGAATATTGCCAAACTCTTGACGTCTCTCAACGTTTAGGGAAACTTGTACAGCTGCGGAAAGCTTGGCAGCCCGCGCTAGCTGCTCCTTTAAGAAATCTTCCTTCACACGACTTCCCCCTACCACATCGTAAAACTGGAAGCTTTCTAAAAAATGATAAAACGCCCTTTGAAATAGAGTGGGGTCTGCAACATCATCAAACTCTTCTACAGAAACACCGGAACCAAAGAGCATCATAAAAAGAGCAGGAGAACGGCCGCAGAGCAGAGAAAGATCCTGAAAATAACTTTCCTGAAGCTTTTTGGCCCTCATTCCCACCACCGTAAGATCTGGATTGAGCACCACTGATTCAAGGGCTATTTCTTCAGGTTTTTCTATTGCCGCTTCTGCACCTAATTGCAGGCGAAAAGCGAGAGAGGGTGAGATATGGGCGGATTCATACCGGGTAAAGTCTGCTTTTTTCAAAAAGTCCGCGGCAAGATATTGATCATTGACATTCACCGGAGCGCGTGTGTAGAAAAACCCCTCCCCTCCGGGAATGAGAGCATCGCCAGATGAGGGTTTTCCGGGTACTACATCAGCAGCATTTAACTGACCAAGCATATCTCTAAAGAGCGTTTGATAGTGGTCCAGCATCTCTTCACTCTCATCGAGAAGATAGAGAACAAACTCCTTACCTTCTGGATTGCCCAGACGTGCTGGATCTGCAAGCATCTTTCGAGGAACAATTTTAAATGCCTTGATCCCTCTTGAGACAAGGAGGGGGAAAATCACGGAAAAGGCCTTTTCCATATTCTCTTCCCCCCTATCGATGGAAATATGGATCTTGGCTACTTTATTTAAGCGGCGAGCCGTTGCTTCATCTATCTCTTTGGGTAAAAATTGAATCCAGGTCAGATCCATATCCAGACCGCGCATCCAAGAAACTAAATAATTGTCAGCTACCCTCTTATCAGAGCAAGCTTTATGCGTGCTGAAGTCCCTGTAGGAATAACTCTCAAGTTGTTGTAAATCACACTCTTTTGAAGATGAAGCAACAGGAACTACATCACCTTCCAAAGGCGTCATACAGCGTTCTTCCTCAATAGGAACCGGAGTGCCTGGAGGGACAGGAAAAGGGATTTCAATCTCAGATTCATCCTCACTTTCAGGTATGGGCACTGGGCGCGGGTTATTAGAAGAATTTACTGCTTCTTTTAGTGCACTATCTCGCTCGCTCATCGAACCTTCATCTGGTGTATCGGAGGATAATCCAGGAGCAATCGGGGGAGCAACTGGTGGTACTACCTCCACCTCAGAATGATGATCAGCATTTGGAGCTGGTGAGACGTAACCTTCGTCTTTGTCCGAGGGGGGTGTGGGTGGGGGAGACATAAGTGGAGTACGTGATGGGGGATCAACTTTCACATCGTCAGAGGAAGATAGAGGAGAAGTTCTTTCAGGAAGACGAGGCTTATTTGAGGAACAGAGTCTGCGACAGCTTAAGAAAAGAACCACTGCTGCAACCGGCAGAGAAACCGCCAAAACGGGAATGGTCACTTCCAGCTGTCCGAAAACCCCCAAAGTTTCGGGCAAAATGGAAAGAGCGGAGACATACTGCCCCACAATCGTCGCAGCAGCGACAAGGGCCAAAACAATCGCAGCCACTGCAATGGTGGCAAAAATTACCCGCGTGCAACATGACGGCCCTTTTGACCCTGCCTTAGGGTCAAAAGGCATGCGTTCGAGAGGTTCGCCTGAAAATTCACCCGATCTCATTGACATAGAGTAGATTATACAGCTATTTTATTAAGATATAATAAAGATTATGCTTAAACAGGAAGATGGACTATGCAGTGGCAGTGGAGAGGATCAGTAGCGCTGAAGCTCTTAGCAACACTAACCCAAGTTCACCGGTCCGACTTCCAAAATCACTATAAAGCACCTTTCTGTCAAACGTAAGTATTTGATTATGAACGCTCTATTTTTTGAAACGCCATTGTAGTGTCAGAAAGCGTCTAA
>SDBV01011750.1_pt1 | contig 11300 bp, 10 predicted proteins | sample 2277081 | NCBI WGS metagenome assembly SDBV01 (sample SAMN10402039, study PRJNA504765) | marine sediment metagenome | isolation source: marine sediment core GS10_PC15, 223 cmbsf | place: Arctic Ocean: Southern Knipovich Ridge | collected 2010
ATCCAGAATGATACTGATCCACAGAGCACAAGAATGAGATTAGGATTCTTAGAAAAATAGAGATCCCAAGCAGCTTTAAGCTGTGAAGGAAAGTAAGGATCCTGATGCCCCATCCAAGAGATCTCATCAAAGAGGATAACCACTGTTTTATTTTCTGAAGCTACATGCTGCGATAACAGATAAAATTGCTCCAACCATGATGAAGCCTTATTCTCTAAATAGGGTGCTTGCATGCGAAACTGCTCTGTAAATGAGTGTAACTGAGCATTAAAGCCTATGCCCGGTTTAGGATGCATACCCGTAAACTCATAGAAGGCATACTCTTTAGCAAACTCCTGAATCAATCTACTCTTGCCAATCCTTCTACGCCCCGTTACAACGCTGAGACATGCCTTCTTCTTATTAAAAAGGCTATGAAGGTCTTTCAGCTCACTCTTCCTACCAATAAAGCGATTTAACATGCTAGAATCTCCTTAAAAAACAAACAGTGCTGTTTACCTTAGTAGTTTATAACTCACCCTACTACGGAAAAACAATAAATGCTGTTTTCCCGTAGTAAATACTAGCACACTTACTACGGAATATCAAGAAAACCGATTTTTTAGTAGCATCATGATGTTACCGATATCATCCTGCAAGAACTAACAGGATAATAATCCGATACCTACAAGCCATTGAGCTTGGCCAGTCACCGTTCAATTAAAGATCAATCATGCAAAATCTCACAGTATTCAATCAAGCTAATCATACCGAGCTTTAGGAGAACAGTCACTATACTACTAAGAATCAAGAAATATCAATCCCCAGTAGTAAGCCGCCAACTCTTGTTAATTCATCATCAGATCAGCCATACTAAGATGTATGGAGGAATAACAAAGAGGGACTCTTAAGAAGGACCATTAACACACTTCATCAGGCCTCAGGCTCAAAATGAACCTCAAACGAATCATCATCATCATCTAGATCACCCTTCATGAACTGCTCTATCTCAAATGAGTCTTTTGGCAGCTCTTCAGAAATACACACAGCACCATTATCGGTAATCCAGTAGTTATCCTCTATCCTAATACCAAGGTTTTCTTTGGGGATATAGATACCTGGCTCTATGGTAATAACATCACCCTCTTCTAGTGGCCCTGAGCCAACATCATGCACATCCATGCCAAGAAAGTGGCCAATACCATGAGGAAAGTACTCAGCGTAGCCCTGCTCTTTTAGATACTCAAGAGCTATATGATGAAGTGACTTATCAGGATACTCTTTATTATTAAGCCAGTACCCTGGCTGAGCTTGAGAGGCTACATGCTGTTGAGTAGCTAACACCAGATCATACACTTCCCGTTGCCTATCGGTAAACTCACCAGAGACCGGAAACGTTCTTGTCAGATCAGCACAGTAGTACTCTATCTCAGCACCACAATCTATTACCACAAGATCACCCTTCTTAAGTTGACCGGTATTTTGGGTGTAATGTAACGTAGTACTATTCTTACCACTTCCTACTATCGTTGGAAATGCAGCAGAACCACCACCCTCTTTAAAAATAAACTCTATCGCTGCTTGAATCTGGTACTCATACATATCAGGCTCTATACGTACCGCTGCTGCTTCTAGCGCTTGCATAGTACAATCGATAGCCTCATACATAACCTCAAGCTCACGCTGATCCTTAGTCCTACGTAGGGCTCCTATAAGGGGAGATACATCAACTAAGGCTTCTCGGAGAGCAGGTCGGTCGGTAAAAAGCCTATCTATGAAAAGCGTCTGCTGATTAGTTCTACTTGGTGGATAGTCCATAAAGAGTGCATGCCCCTGCTTAACTAAAGCTTCTAGACCGGCCAAGAGATGCTCATACTCATTTTCAGTGCAGGCAAGGCCTGCTGTGTAGCCTTTACAGGGATGCCCTAAATGCTTAATCTCATCGATGCCCCATTTGGAAGCTTCAGCCTTATCAGCTTCAACTATGGTACTGAGCCATCGAGAACGAGCTGTACCATACTGTGGCACCCAGAGAGTAGTAGCTGACTCATCCATAACTAACACGCATGCCGGCTCTTCAAGGCCTGTTAGATAATAAAACGTACTATCCTGCCTAAAGGCTTTCTTTTCATCCTCAAACCCTGAAAAGAGTACAAGTACACCCTTCTTATCAGGATAGGTATTCTTAGTAGCCTCTAATAAAAGTTTTCTTCGCTGTATGTAGATATTGTAATTCATCAAGACTCCTAAAATACTCTTCGTTCTGATAATGCTTTATACACCGTTAATCTATCCATCGATTCTAGCGATGATCCTACCGGCAATCCCCGAGCTAAGCAGGTAACCTTCAGGTTGTCACTCTTCAACTTTGACGATAAAAAGGCAGCCGTAGCCTCCCCCTCAGGCGTCTGGTTAAACGCAAATATAAGCTCTTTAATATCTGGAGTACTTGCTACTCGAGCAACGAGTTGCTTAATAGTAAGGTCATCCGGTCCTACCCCATCTAAGGGGCACAGGGCACCTCCTAAGACATGGTACATACCAAAGTAACCACCGGTCTTTTCGATAGCGATAAGATCTCGCCAGGTCTCTACAATACAGATCATCTTAGCATCACGCTTAGGTGAGGTACAGAACTTACAGTCCTGCTGCTTTTCTTTCCAGGTCCAACAGATGGTACACTTTTCAACGTTGGTTTTAAGCTCCTTCAATACCTCGATAAATTTCTCAGTAGCTTGAAGATCAAGATCCAAAAAATGCTGAGCAACTACATAGATATTCTTAGATGCTAAGTACGGCACCCGCTGTAGCTGCTTTAGTAATGCAAGTATTGAGGGGCTATGATCAATCATGCAAATGCTTTCTGTACATAGGTCTGCGCTAATCCCAGCAAGGTACTTACGGCAATAAACAACGTCAACCCGGCAGAGAAGGTAGACATAAAGGCAGCAATTACTACCGCTATAATCATGTTAGTGAGCTGCTGCTTAGCATCCCCCGTTTGTGCCATCGTAAGGATAAACCCAAGAGCGAATAACAGCGGTAAGATATACCACGGATCTGGCGCTGATAGATCAGGGATCCATAAGAACGGTGCTTTATACAATTCTATAGCATTCGCTAACACCCTCTGTAGCCCAATAAATATAGGTATCTGTAAGAACATCGAGAGGAACCCTGGTAACCCAGGAAGGCCATGCTTACGAATAAACTCTGCTTTCGCACGTGCTAACTCTTCAGGATCATTTTTGTACCGTTCTTCTAGGTACTTAAGCTTTTTGCCAATGTCAGCCTGTTTCTTGCGCTGCTTATCCTGACCTAGGGTAAAGGGTACCAAGATCAAGCGAACAAGAATAGTAAGGATAATAATAGCAAGTCCATAGTTTCCTAGATAGCTATACAACCAATTAAGTAATCTTAGAAGCAGCTTAGATACCGGTGCAAACCACCCATAGGAAAGCAACCCTTCTAATCGTGGATCAACCTTAGACAGCTCTTTAAGTTCCTGTGGACCATTATAGAATGATACACTCCAAGTAGTCTTTTCAGTAATAGCATTACTCTGTAATATCGCTTGTGAATCCTCACCACTCACCTTAAAGTAAGCACGTTGAACAAACTCCTGAGGATCCTTAAATAAGACATCAGCAAAATAGGCATCCTCTAGGCCAAATATAGTTGGCGATTCTACTCCAACCCCCGTAAGATCTTTCAACGGTGTCTTCTGTAAATAGCTACCGCTCGTAAGCACTGCTTTAGTAGTATCTTGCTCATCAGCCACTATGCGTGGTGCCGGGAAGAAGATGCGTGGCCTCACGCTCTCTTTAGGATCAATAGTAAGATCAAGATCGATAACATAGGTATCATGATGTACGGTAAACATCTTAGTAATCTTAGCAGCCTTTGATGAACCAACATAGGTTAAGATGGTCTTACCCTCTTCTTCTTTTTTATCTACCAGATCATAAAAATAGGGCGTCTTACCGATACCATCAAGTGCTACTAAGTAAGCACCCGATTCTCTGCTTTCACTGGGAGTAAGCACTTCTAACATCGCCGGCTTACCAGCCAACTGTCTCTTAAACCCGATAAAGTTTATAATCGCACCATCGTTTGAGAACTGCAATGTACCATACGGAAGGTTAAGCACCGTTTGCTTCTTCTCTCTTGTAGACTTCCCATCATAGAAATCTATATCGAAATCTAACGGCTCAGCAACCTGCAGTGACGCCGGTGCTACAAACTGCTTATCTGCTACCCGTACTGAAGGATCCGACTTACCGGGGAAGAAATAGGTATAGCCGACCATAATTAACAGCGCTAAAGATATAGGAATTAATAAATCTTGAAGTTTCATAATTGAATGTCCTCGTATAGGTTGAAAAAGAATGTGTCTACCACACCTTATTATACTACTACAGGAACATCTTTTAGGCTAGCCCAGCTTTTATACATCCCCCATAAAAAACATAGCTTTACAAGCTAAGCATGCTGCTTTATAATTAAGGTATACAGAGGAAGCTCATGGCACAAAAGAGAAAAAAGTTCACCAAAGATCAAGTAGCTAAAAAGCTGGGTATTCAAACCTATATAATGGATTCCTGGGAAAAACAGTTTGAAATAGAGCCTACCATCAAAGATGGAGAACAGGTCTACTCTAAAAAGCAGCTCGCCAAGTTTAAATCTATTAAAGAGCTCCTCTACGAAAAAGGCCTCGCTATTGATGCCGCTAAAAAATATATTAAGGACCATACAGAGCTTGAAGGGACTACCCTCTTAGCAGCATCGCCGTTAAACTTTGACTCTCAACAAAAATCGGCGAACGCTCTTGCAAGCTCGCTTGACCTATTAGTACAAACAGCTCCCGTTAAAAATACTAATAAATATGTTACGCAGCTACGTGACAAGCTCAACTCAGTAAGAGAACAACTCATAAACATCAGTAACTCTTTATAGAATCTCAGGGACAACAGTTCTAACCTCGGAATATTCATATGTATCAAAAAACACATATTCATCTTATGGGAATCGGCGGTATCGGCATGAGTGGTATCGCAAAGATATTACGCTCACAGGGTTACACCGTATCAGGTTGTGACACCAATACCAACCAAAATAGTATTAAAGAGCTTAAGGCTTCAGGGTGCCATATATATGAGGGCAATAATACCCCCAAGTGCTCAGATGATTCTATAGAAGTCTTAGTCTACTCATCAGCTATTGATGATACCAACCCAGAGATTCAAGCCGCTCAAAAAAAAGGTATCCCCACCATTCCCCGAGCAAGCATGCTCGCTGAGATCATGCGCACCAAATACAGCATCGCGGTAACCGGTGCTCACGGTAAAACAACAACGACCTCACTAATATCTCATATCATGATTGAGGCACAAGAGGATCCTACGGTCATTATTGGTGGACACCTTCACAACATCTCTTCTAATGCACGACTAGGTAAAGGTGAATTTCTGGTAGCAGAAGCTGATGAAAGTGACCGGTCCTTTTTAAAACTTTACCCCACCCTAGCAGTAGTTACTAATATAGACCTTGAGCATCTTGAGACGTACAAAGATATTGATGATATTAAGCAAAGCTTCGCAGAGTTTCTCTCTCACGTCCCCTTCTATGGCAAAGCAATTGTCTGCTTAGATGATCCCCACATCAGGTCACTCCTACCACTACCTCAGGTAAAGACCATCAAGTATGCCCTTGATCATAAAGAAGCACACTTATATGGTGAAGATCTTATACTCGAAAAAGATCACTCTACCTGTACCATATTTCATAACAAACAGAAGCTGGGAACTCTTACCCTCCCTATGCCGGGTAAGCATAATATGCTCAACGCCCTCGGTGCATTAGCAGTAACCCTCGACATAGGTGTTTCGTTTGACGTAGCTGCGCAAGCACTGAAGAACTTTAAGGGAATCGATAGAAGGTTTAGCTATAAGGGCACCGTTAAAGGTGCTGAGGTATTTGATGACTATGGCCATCACCCAACAGAGATTGCAAATACCCTCCGTGTAGCCCATAAGAGAACAAATGGTAAACTTATTGTGGTGTTTCAGCCCCATAGATACACAAGGACCGAACAGCTCTGGGATGACTTTGTTAACGTGTTTGCCTATAGCCAAATAGATGAGCTTATTATTACCGATATCTACCCAGCAAGTGAGGAACCTATTGAAGGCATAAGCTCACAAACACTGGTAGCAGCTATTCAAGCAAAGCACCCTGCATGTACGGTGACCTACATGCCATTTGATGGCGCATCAATAGTGAACGCTCTCAAAAATAAGGCATCAGACAAAGATATGATACTCCTCCAAGGAGCAGGTAAGATCACTATTCTTGGAAAATTGCTCTGTCCCTAGGCTGTTGCATAGTAGAAGCTCTCCTGGTATGATAGAGGTACTATGAAAACCTATTACAAGGAAAACTATGAAATCTATGATTAAAGTAGCTGCGCTAGCAGTATTGACTGTACCCTCTGCATGTATGGCTTCTGAGCCAGGATTGTGGACTACTTTTAAAGCGGGTGTTAGAGGAGTCGTTGATGATGCTAGACCTAGCATAGAAGCACTACAAGACGAAGGTCGAGACATGGGGCTCGTTACACCTACCGCCGGTTATTACGGAAGAAAAGCAGTTAAGGCTACTGGAGAAGCATTTGGTGGATCAACACCACCCCCTAGAAGACCAAATGGCCCATCTGGCCCCAGCTGGTGGAGCTATTACTCTATAAAAGCGCGCCTTAACTATAGGTCTTTCATGCGTAGATATAAAAAAGGCACTCTCAAATGGAACGATACTGAATGTTTGGTTCTTGAAGGCGTTCTCGCTACGATAGTTCTCTATGCAGGCTATAAGATCTATAAACGAGTTACTCGTGAAAAAGATCCTGAGAAGCCTCATGATAAAGATGGTGAGAAGACAAACTAACTCTAAAGCCCTCAGTTGGGGGCTTTTTTTGTGCCATTAGAAGATAACTCTTCACAATCATCAAAAACTATTCTTTAGTGATAACATCAAAACAAGGCAATCACTTACTGTCATTCCATCAACTTATACCTCATTTTAAAGCGATAACTTCATACCACCTCACTAATCAAACCGACTGCCCTTTCTAGATAAGCCTATTCTCAACTCTACTACTAAGAATCAACAAAATGCGGTTTCTTAGTAGTAAATACCACCCCTATCTACTACTACAAATCGAGAAATCTCATTCTTTAGTAGTAACGCCCTTGTCCCAAGTTTAAAGAAATATACTAATTTCGCTATCTACAAGACACATTCAGCCATTTAACGCAATCTCATTCTTTAATCGAATCTACCCTATTTCAGGAGTAACAATCGATACCATTGACTTCTTCCCCTCAAATCGGTCATGCTAAGATTATAGGGGAATTAACAATACAAGGGGGACTCTCATGAAAACTAACCTATACATCATAGCTTTAGCAGTACTACTATCTCATAGCCTTCAAGCGCGTCGCTGTAGTACCTTAGCTACAATTCTAGGTACTATTACCGGAGCAAGTGCAGCTGCTGCTTATAATGATCGATATCCGGTAAACCCTAACTATGACTTTGTCTATCCAGGGGCTCCTTTATATGCCTATGACTATCCAACACAGATATATTCACCGGTATATTCGTATATCAATACACGCTATACCGTATATCCAAGTTATTACTACATACGATAGCCTCATCCTACACGCCATTTCGAACAAATAGGGCCACCTGTTGCATCTCAACCAATACCAGGTAATCTTAGAGGTGTATATAGATGTAATAATTACGCATGCTGTAGCACATAATATGATTAAACAATCATAAATACAGCATGCCTATTCTAGGAGTCCCTCATGTTCAAAAAATATATAACAGCCTTAACACTTGTTCTACTGATGAGCTTTCCCGCGATGGCCGATTTTGCTGAGAACCTCATAGTAGGAGGCCTTGCCGGCCTAACTGCAGGGGTTGTATCAGGAGCTATCTCCCGCCACAGAGATTGTCGTCCTAGGTGCCGCCGTCGAGGTTGTAGATGTCGTTATCGTCGTCCAGTGATAGTAGAAGAGCGGGTATACTACAATCGCCCTGCGATTGTCGAACAGCCAGTGGTCATTGAAGAACGGCCAGTAATCATAGAAGAGCGACCAAGAATCGTAAATGATTTTAAAGACCGTGAATTAGCTCTTAAAGAGCAACAGATGCAGCTTGATTTTCTTAGAGAAGAAAACATAAGAAAGAAGCTTGTACTTAAAGAGAAAGAACTCGCACTGAAACTCATAGATTCAAAATAATCTTAGTGCAGATGTGCCTCATCTTCGGATGGGGCACTTTTTTATGTACGTTAAATGTCAAAAAATGACATCTAAGTAACATGAGAACTTTACCCTATCATGTTCCCAAACAGAACAAAACCTTCCAATTGAGCACATAGAGAAACCTCTCAATAATCATATTATGTGCCCAATCTATCGAAAAACAGTAGATAGGGCACATAATCTATCACAGGGTTCTTTATATCAGAATATCAGAAATATCGATTCAAAAGGATAAACTGTTGCTTTTTTAGCAAGAATATCATATCATGTGCTCAAACTATCGAAAAACAGTAGACAAGGAACATGACATGTTCGATGAGTATTTAAAGAAGCTCCAGGTTTATGGAAGACTGTACTTTACTGTCGAAGACGCAGTAAAGGAGCTTGGCATGCCCAAGGAAAATATCTACAACGTAATTTCTCGACTAAAAAAGAAAGGTGAACTCATAAGTCCTGCCAAAGGATTATATGTCATTGTACCCGATGAGCATTCTATGGAAGGATGTATTCCAGCAGAAGCCCTAGTGCCAATACTAATGAAACATTTAAAAATACCTTACTACGCAGGTCTTTTAACCGCAGCTATGTATCATGGTGCTACCCATCAAAAGCCAAGTATTTTTCAAGTTGTTACCACTAAACGTTTTAAAAAAGACCTACACATCGGCAAAATCCGTATAGCTTTCCTATACAAGCAATCCCTTAAGGACCTACCAACTCAAACAGTTACCGTAGATACAGGCTATCTTGTAATTTCAACACCAGAAGTAACAGCAATGGATCTTTTTTTATACCCAGATAAAAGCGGCGGTATTAATCATATAGCTACAGTGCTTTCTGAGCTTGTAGAAGTTCTTAATCCCAAAAAACTTATCGCATTAGCAAAAAGCTCAAAATCGCAAGTCTGGATTCAAAGACTTGGCTATGTTCTTGATAGCATAGACTCATTTGTACCTAAGCATCAGAAAAAAGTAATCTATGCCCTCTCTAACTATATAACAACAAATAGTTTTTCCTATAAAGCTCTTACCGCTAAGTTGCCCACTACAAATTGTAAACGATCAGAGAAGTGGAAGATTATTGAAAATATAACAGTTGAATCTGATCTATAACTATAGCAATGCCCACAAACTCTCCTTACATTATTCGCTATGCTCATAAGCGTACTTGAGTTAGCAAATGCAAATAGAAGCATTAAATATCTTCTGATGAAATTCAAGTGCCAATCACTAAATATAGCAACTATTATAAATAATATTGCGCTTTACTTTTCTTAAATGCGTAGTATTATTATTTTGCATGCTAACAGTAAGCATGAACTATGTTTAATTTTTTATACATGAGCAGGGAGAAAAACTCATGATTCCTAAAAGTCTTATTCAAGAATGGAAAAAGCAAGCACCATGGAAGCTACTTCAAATGGTCGAGCAAGATCTGATTTTAAGCAGAGTAATTATACTACTATTTAACAATCAATTAGTACAAACAAGCCTGGCTTTTAGAGGAGGAACCGCCCTTTACAAAGGCCACGTTTATCCACCTCAACGTTATAGTGAGGACCTAGATTTTGTCCAACTAAGATCGGAGCCTATTGGTAATTTAATACACACCATAAGAAGTATACTCGACCCATTACTTGGTAAGCCAGCATGGAGAAAAAATTATATTTGTAACAAGCTTATTTATCGTTATACATCCTTTAACGGGCACCCGATGAAACTAAAGATAGAGATAAACACACGAGAGCATTTTCAAGTGCAAGATCTTCTATATAAGAATTATTCTATGGAATCTGAATGGTATACCGGTGAAGCAACGATAACAACGTATCAATTAGAAGAACTTATGGCCACAAAGATGCGCGCTCTCTTTCAACGACGAAAAGGAAGAGATCTCTTTGATGTTGATCTTATATTTAGAAATAATATGGCTGACATAAATCAAACGATAACTATATTTCAAGCTTATTGTCAACACAATGGCACTCATATCACCGGTAAACAGTTTCATCAAAATATGCTTTTAAAAAGAGCTACTGAAGATTTTGGTACTGACATGGAGTTACTATTACCTGAAAGCACAAATTGGGACTTTAATGAGGCATTTGAATACGTTCTAAATAACATTATCACTAAGATACCCTAAAAAGTTATCATGTCCACAAACCGACGAAAAACGTCTAATTAGGCACATAACATATCCATCATCTATCGAACAATTAATCTAATAGTCTGAACTGTTGCTTTTTTCCAAAAAAAGAGTTATCATATAGATAAACTGACGAAAAACGACCATTTACGGATACAACATGTTTTTGGATTATTTAAGACAACTTCAAGCCTATGGCAGGCTCTATTTCACCATCGAAGAAGCTATGAAAGATCTTGGCACTTCTAAAGGTGTTATCTATGCTGCTGTAAAACGACAAAAACAAAAGGGCAAAATCATAAGCCCTGTGAAAGGTCTTTATATTATTGTGCCTGATGAATATTATGCACTAGGATGCCTTCCTCCAGATCAACTAGTTCCCATACTTATGAAGCACTTAAAGGTTAATTACTATACAGGGCTCTTAACTGCAGCACTTTATCATGGAGCCTCTCATCAAAAGCCTGGGGTCTTCCAAATAGTTAGCGATAAACAATTTACCAAGAATCTAAGATTTGGACAGGTCAGCATAGACTTTGTCTACAAAAGATCTCTAGAAGACCTACCGACTCAAACCCGTACGGTTGATACTGGTCTTTTACAATTATCAACCCCAGAAGTAACAGCTATGGACCTCTTTCTCTATTTACACCAAAGCGGTGGGATCAATCATTCTGCTACGGTACTATCTGAACTCGTAGAAGTAATAGATCCAGAGAAGCTTCTAACGCTCGCTAAAAACTCTTCTCAACATGCCTGGATTCAAAGAATGGGATATGTCCTTGAGCACGTAGATTCTTTAGTTCCTGAGCATCAAAAAAAAGTTATTGATGTGTC
>SDBV01011751.1_pt1 | contig 11298 bp, 10 predicted proteins | sample 2277081 | NCBI WGS metagenome assembly SDBV01 (sample SAMN10402039, study PRJNA504765) | marine sediment metagenome | isolation source: marine sediment core GS10_PC15, 223 cmbsf | place: Arctic Ocean: Southern Knipovich Ridge | collected 2010
TTTTCTTAAGTTTGTTTATTATTTTTTTTCATTTTTTTACTTTCTACTATTTTATCTTTAATATTCAATTCCTCCAAAATATCATATACATTTTGGACAAGCCTTGCACCATCCTTTATAAGTCTATTTGTTCCTATTGATAAAGGAGAAGATGCAGCACCGGGAACTGCAAAAACTTCTCTCCCCTGCTCTAAAGCACAGGAAGCAGTAATCAAAGCTCCTGACCTGTTGCCGGCTTCAACAATTACAGTTCCCAGGCTTAAACCACTTATAATACGATTCCTTCGTGGAAAATTATATTTTTCCGGTTTTTGATTAAAACTAAATTCAGATACAACAGCTCCGTTTTTTACTATCTGATAATATAATTTCCTATTCTCTTCAGGATATATTCTTAAAAGGCCTGAACCCAAAACTGCTATAGTCTGCCCATTTCCCGCTAAAGCACCTTTATGAGCATAAGTGTCTATCCCTGAAGCCATACCTGATACAATTATCACACCTCTTTTTGCAAGTTCCCGGGATAATTCAAAAGCCATCTGAATACCATATTTACTTGCCATTCTTGAGCCAACAACAGCAACAAAATTCCCCTCAGGAAGTTTGCCTTTTACATATAATACAGGAGGTGGATCAAAAATGTTTTTTAATAAAGATGGATATCTGCCATCTTTTATAGTAATTATTCCTATATCTTCATTTTTATCAATAAAGGCTAATTCTTTTTCAGCCTTTTCAAGATAAAGGTCTTTATTCTTTTTTAATTTCCTAATAATATTTCTTTCAGCTTCATTAAATTTCTTTACAGAAAACTGAAATTCAAATAAATCTGAAATATTTTTAAACTTTTTTATTAGACAATTAATAGCACTAATATTAGCATTATCAATCATATTAAGTGCAATTAAATACTTTGCCTTTTCAGCTATTGTGTACCTCCTTGAAGCTCATTATGAATTCTTTCAATGTTTTCTCTCACTTGATTATATCTTTGGTCTTTTTCAGGAACAAGAGTTAACAAGGCTTTATAAAATTCAAGTGATTTTATAGATTCACCAATTTCATAATAAAATCTCGCTAAAGCAAAATGACCATCTATATTCCTTGAATCCCTGCGTATTACTTCTGCCATATATTCTAATCCTTTTGAGTAATCTTTATAAACATAAAAATAGATTATACCAAGGCCATAATAAGGGTCAATTAACTTTGAATTTAAACTGACAGCCATTTTATACTTTTGCTCTGCTTTTCTAATCATTTCCATCTTTTTTTTTTCATCTTCTTCAGAACGGCTTAATTGGCTGTAACATACTGCCATTCTATAATGAAGAATACCTTCATTTGGAAGAATTTCAGCGGCTTTTTGATAATAGTGTAAGGAGTCATTCCAATGTTCCATTTGCATGTGCCGTTTTCCCAGTTTCCGATAGATATGTGATTGATATTCTCTGGAATTTACCTGCATTTTAATAATCTCATCAAATTCTTCAATGGCTTGTTCCCATTTTTCTATTTTCTCACCTTTGCTCAGTCTTTTTGCCCTTCTATATCTTCTGTTTGATTCACTTTCACAAGAAATAAAAAGCAGAATAATAATAGTAGTAGTAACTACTTGTCTAATCATTTCTAAATCACTTGCTAATTATTTCATTTAGCAATAAAATATTATGATAATTCATAAAATTCATTTAAGGGGATCTCTAATAACCTTACAGGTTGATCCCCATATCGGGCATATATCTTGAAAAACAACGATTATTTTTGAAAAATAGTAGTTTTTCAAGATGCCCTTAACTATTTTTTTCAAGATAATCAAGCAAGTCTTTTTTCCGAAACCGTCTATGCTTGGCAGTGCCAATCCTGTAGCTCTTAATCAATCCCTGTTTATTAAAGCGACGAATAGTACTCTTGCTGACACCTAAAATTTCCGATGCTTCTGCTACTGTCAACATCCGGTCAAGTTCTTTTTGCAAAAGCCTTTCTTTTAAGTCTTCTCTTAAACCTTTCTTCATAGCTTAGATTGCCAAAAAAAAATTAGCATATTAAAAATAGCAACTTAAAACAACTTATTACAATTTATACCAACTTAAAACAGTTTATTATAACTTATAGCAAGCTAAAATAACATAGTATAACCTTTAATAACATTAAATTGTAATACCTTAAAATAATTTGTCAAGTAAAAAATTATTTTTTTTATTTTTTATTTTCTTTTCTATTGACAATCTATTTTTTAAATATTATATTTTACTAATGAAAGTTGTTATTATCAATAAGAATGCAAAACGCTCTTATGACATTGAAGAAAAAATAGAAGCAGGCATTCAATTAACAGGTCCTGAAGTTAAATCTATCCGCCAGGGCAGCATAAATATTAAAGAAGGATATGCCCGCATAAGTAACAACGAGCTCTTTTTGCATAATGTAAATATTAGCAAATATAAGCATTGTTCTTTGCAAAGTTACAATCCAAGAAGAAAAAGAAAGCTTTTAGTTCATAAAAACCAGATAAAACGAATGATTGGGAAACAGCAGGTAAAAGGCTATACCATTATTCCTTTGCAGGTTTATTTTCAAAAAGGCTTAATAAAAATCGAAATAGGAATAGGAAAAGGCAAAGCCAGAAGAGATAAGCGGGAAGACATAAAAAAAAGAGAAGACAATATTGCTATTGGACGGGCGATGAAAAAAAATTTACAAAAGAAAAGATAAATATACCGACGATAATATGGATACGGGGGCGAACTGGGTTCGACCCGGATAAAAATTATTTTATGTTGCATACCAGGTATGGAGACACCTGAAAATAATCTCCATTAAACATTAAATGCTAATGAAAACTTAGCTTTAGCTGCTTAATAATAATTAAGTAGCCGGGACAGGAAAGCTGTGTTAACAGGGCGATCCTGAACCGAACAACCCACTGTTAGCCTGTTTTATAGATGAGTCTGAGCTCTTTAAGCAGTATTATTCAGACTGGGTTTTAAAACCTGTTAGTAGGCCACTTAAAACTAAGATATATTTACTAACTAAGTATGTAGAAGCATGAAGTAATTTATCCGGGGACGCGGGTTCAAATCCCGCCGCCTCCAATTATTGCTTAGAGAATTCTATGATATTTTCATTCTTTAAACCCAAAATCACATATAAAAGCATTACTAATTCCATAGGTATTGCTAAAACTGATATTAAACCTTTTGGAGAAATTCGTATTAAAAGAAAAATATGGAAAGCAAAAGCTTTTGCCAATCAGCAAATAAATAAAGGTGATCTTATTAAAACAGTTGATATTAAAAATCTATTGCTTGTTGTTAAAAAAATTAAAAAATAAAATAACCTTCTTTGAATAATACTGAATATTAATAATTAGAAAAATCAATTCTTACAATAATTGCATTTATTAATCTCATTGTAAAATGCGGTCACCAGACCGCCTAATTTAATATAATTCAAATTTGCATTTTACATAATTTATACTATACCTGAATAAACACAAGCTTTTTTATAATTAAAAACTTGAAACTATAATTTTTTATTATAGGTTTATATTTATGCCATATATATCTGAAGACACTATAAACAGAATAAGAGAGCGCTTAAACATAATAGAAGCTGTTAAAGATTATGTCTCTTTAAAAAAGCGGGGCAGGAACTGGATAGGTCTTTGCCCTTTTCACACTGAGAAAACTCCTTCATTCAATGTAAGTGAAGAAAAAAGTGTATATCATTGCTTTGGATGTAATGCCGGTGGAAATATGTTTAAATTCATCATGGAAATTGAAAATGTTACTTTTCCTGAAAGCATTGAAATACTTGCCAAAAAAGCAGGTATTACAGTTGAATATAAGCAAAGTGTTTCAGATGAAACCGGCAAAGAACGAGAACTAATATATAAAGTTAATGAAAAAGCAGCATTTATATTTCATTTTTATTTAAAAGACAGACCGGAAGGCGAAAAAGCCAGGGAGTATCTTAAAGAACGCAATATTAATCCTGATATGATAGAATTATTTAAACTGGGTTATGCTCCTGATGATTATCATAAACTACATAAAGAACTACTCAAAGAACATTATAAAGAAGCCACTATTTTAAAAGCCGGACTAATGCTTAAATCAAAAAAAGGAAATAATAATTATTATGATCGTTTCCGGAACAGGTTAATATTTCCAATTACCAGCGGTTTGGATAAAGTAATAGGATTCGGCGGCAGAATAATGGACTCTAATGCTTCCCAGCCAAAATATTTAAATACACAGGAAACTCAAATTTTTAGCAAACGCAAAAATCTATATGGCTTAAATATAACAAGAAACCACATCAGGGATAAACGCCAGGCAATTATAGTGGAAGGTTATTTTGACCTTATTTCGCTTTTTCAAGCAGATATAAAAAATGTAGCAGCGCCTTTAGGTACAGCACTAACAAATGAGCAGATACTACTTTTAAAAAGGTATGCTGATGAAATTGTAATATTATTTGATTCTGATGCAGCCGGCAATTCAGCCGCAATAAGAAGCATATCTTTACTATTAAGCACCAATTTGAAAATCAGGATAGTACAGTTGCCATCTGATATGGATCCTGATGAATTTGTTATGAAACATGGACAGGAGGCCATATTAAAGCTAATCCAGTCTGCACCGAGTTTTCTTAAATTTATTATTAAAGATGCTTTTAATAAATATGACCGGACCATTACTGAAGACAAGAATAAGATTTTACAATTTATATTTCCTATCATAAAACAAATAAATAATGAGATATTAAAATCTGATGTTTTTAGATACCTGGCAAATGAATTAAAAATTGATGAACATATATTATTAAATGAATTTTCCAAATTTTCCAATACTGGAGCAAGCCCTATTTTGAAAACCGCTAATAAGCCAAAAGCATCCCCGGGTTCTCTTGTTCTTGCTCAACGCTATATTATCATGACACTAATAGAGAATCCTGAATATATTGAACATGTATTAAAAAAGGCAAATATTAATTGTTTTGATGATCCTCTTTCTTCAACCATTATGAAAAATATTCAAGAATTATATCAGAATAATAAGCAAATTTCCCTGGATATTTTAATTGACAATATACAGGATAATAAAATAAAAGAATTTATTACAAAAGAAAGCTTGTCTGAAAAATATAACCATGATGTAAAAAAACAATTGAATGACTGCATTTTCAAGTTACGCTTACATAAAATAGATGAGCAAATAAAAATAAAAAATAACAAAATCAAAGAATTAAAAGAATTTAATGAAATAAAAAAAGCTGAAAAAGAAATACAAAATTTAATAAAAGAAAAAAATACTTTAAAACAAAACAAAAACTATTTGATGGTATAAAAAAAATAATGTCAAAGGTTGAATGTTCAAGAATCAGCATGCAAACTTTCAGGTTTAAACATTAGATTAATTATGTATATTTTATGAATTATTTAGAAAAAATCTTAAAAAAACTCAAGCACAGAAAAAGTATTACTTATGAAGAATTAAACAATCTTGTACCAGAAGACATTATATTAGAAGAACATATTGAAGAGATTATTCACTTTTTCAATACCCATAATATTGCAATAAACACCGGGCACAAGCAAGTCTTTAAAATAGAAAAAAAGTATGATAAGGATATTATTATTGACAATTTGATTGATACACCTGATAAATTTTATTTTTATGAATTAAATAAAAATAAAAAAATCAATCTGAATATAGAAAATATTCTTTTAAAAAAATTACTGGGAATTAAGAATAAAATAAAAAACCTGTTAATTGAAACTGATTTCTTCCTGTTTGAATTATTTAGCGATATCATTAAAACCAAACCAATAAAAAACCTTAATTCCTTTTTCATTCCTTTTAATAAGGATATCAAAACAATCACAAACAATATTAAGACCTTGTTCAAGCAATATATTAATAATAAAAAAGAATTAAGAACTCAGGTTGAGCTTATCTCTTATTTACAAAAATTAAATTTTAAATTCACTTATATCCTGGATAAAATAAAACTTCTTAAGCAGATTCATAATGAAATAAAAAACAGCAAAATAGACTATAATAAAGAGCTTTTAAAAAAAATAAAAAGAAAAAAAATTGATGACCATTTAATCAAGCATTTATTGCCTGAACTAAATTATTTACTTAATAAATATAATAATACTAAGCAAAAACTAATTAATAATCAACTCCCCCTGGTTCTGAGCATTGTCAAACACTATTTTAATGAAAACTTCAATCATAATGATTTAATTCAAGAAGGCAATATAGCCATTATTGAAGCTCTGGATTACTATGACCCTGAATTTCATAAAAAAGAATTTTATCAATTTGTATCTTCATGGGTGAGAAATAGAGTTAAAAAATTTTTAGAAAAAAATAATTCTTTGATAACTGTGTCTCAAAACTTCCAAAAAGACTGCAAATTATTTCTTAAAACAGCAGGGAAATTAAAAGAACAATTATTAAGAAAACCCGCAATAAATGAGATTAAGGCAAAACTAAATTGGTCAGAAAAAAAAATAAACGCTATAGTCTATTATTTACAAAAAGAAATATCTTTAGAAAAGGAAAATAATTACACGCAACTAAATTTAAGAGATGCAATCTTTGACAAATTCCAAAAATTGCCTGAAGATATTGCTATTGATAAAATCTTAAAAGAACAGATCATGAGCATAATAAACCAGCTTCCTGAAAGGGAACAATTTATTATTAAGATGAGGTTTGGATTTAACTATGATAATAGAACATTAGATTATAAAGAAATAGCAAAAAATTTAGAATTAACAGAGAATGAAATAAAAAACATCGAGGAATATGCTCTAAAAAAACTAAGGATTATATTTAAGAAAAATAATATGGAAGAATTTATATAAAAAAACTTGATTTTTTATTTAAATAGTGGTATATTATACATAGAAAAAGAAATCAAGAATTTTATGAAAAAAACTTGATTTTTTATTTAAATAGTGCTATATTGTATATAGAAATATATATAAAAAAAAAGAGTTTTTATTTAAAAAAAACTTGATTTTTTATTTAAATAGTGCTATATTATAAATAGTGCTATATTATAAAGAGTATAAAAATGAAAACTAAAACTTTTATTTTCTTGATTGTACTGGCTGTATGTGCAATGATAGGTAACAATAATGCAGAAGCTGATACAGGAACACCGGCAGGCACGAGAATTACCAACTGGGCAAGAGTAGATTTTAGTCAAGGTTCAGCTTCTAATACTGTTAGGACCCAGGTAATGGCGATTTATAGTGCTGCACCTGTGACTGGTGGGCCATCTAATTTATCCGTTGCACCGGGAAATTCTACAAACTTTTCTTATTCCATTACAAATAAAAGTGATATCCCTCTTGTATTTAATATTACGCTGACTAATTTTGCTTTAATTAGTGGTTATGCAGGCGGGGGTTGGACTGCGCGGCTAAACTTAAATCCTACAAGCATAATAACAGGAACACCCGGAACAAATTATTCAATCCTAACATTTACTACGAATATCCCGGCAGGAGCTTCAATAGATTTTCGGCTCTATATAGATACTGCTTCTGATTCAGCTCCACCTGATTCATGGGGCGAAGTTACTATGAATATCTGGACTCCCGGATATATCGGTGATAATGGAACTAACTATGGCGCAACTAATTACAGCACATTAACTCCCAGGGTAAATCTAGGTGCAGCTTATATTGCTTTGAAAAAAACTGTGGTCGTTACAAATACGAATGCCATTTATTTAGCCAGTGGAGGTATAGTCAATATACCTGTTCCGGAGTCTATTCTAACTTATACTAATTATTATGATAATGATGGAACTGCAAAAGCAACTAATTTAGAAATTCGAGACCGTATCCCTTATCATACTGATTTTATTTTTGACTCAATTGTTAAAGTGCCTCATACAGGTGGGAATATTACAGTAGAATATTATGATGGGATTAGCCCCATACCTTTGCCTACAGGAGGATATGTAGCTGGCATAGCCTATCCGGTAATACGTGAAATAAGATTTGTTTTTACAGGTGTGGCAGTAGGTGTTGGTGATAGTGATGTTCCGCCTGATACTTATGGAATAGCTGATGGTGACGCCCAGGATGATGATGCAGGCTATATTGTATATAAAGTAGTAGTCCATCGTCGTAAGTAGTAAAAAAAATTAAAAATCATTATTAACAGGTTAAAACAGTGAAAAAAATTATTATATTTATAATTATTATGTTTGTTGCTTCATTAAGTTATGCTCAACTTACAAATATAGCTACTCCCTATGATAGTATTACAGAGCAGTTATATCCTGGCCGGGCAGCTACTAATATTATACAATTTTACAAATTTCTTGTCACACCTGCTGTTTTTTCAATGGCTGGATATTATGCTGGTTCCCCACCTTTTGCCGGAATACAAAGTGAAATTATTTTCCCGGGAGATACAAGATACGTATTAGTAACTATACATAATGTAGGAAGTATAGATGATATTAAGGGCATTACATTAATCAGTAGTGCTGTGCCGGGTGCTACAATTACTTTATGTTCTAATCGAGATATCAATTCTGCTATATTAAATAATAATATTGGCCCGCTTAATTCAGGCCAGACAATTAATTATTATATAGCTGTTACAATACCACAAAATTATGTTGGGGATTCATTTAGTTTCAGCATTACAAATATAGGTTCTACAAATACAGCTCCACATCCTTATATATTCATAGCAAATTATGAGTTTGATGTTATTCAACAAGGCATTGGTATTCACCATGCAACAGATGGCATTAATGAGATAGTCGGAAACGAAAATTTTGACGGTTCCCAGCCTCTTGGTAATCTTAATGCAGAAATATATGTACAATTAGCAGATGCACCACGTGATGAGTCTTCTGTAAAATTATATTATGATGTAAATACTGCCCCTGATGGAACTACACCTGATGGTACTGTTAATAAAAACCGTGTTATTACTCTTACTAAGAAAACCGTTGATGGCGTTGAGTATTGGGTTGGGACAATTCCTATAACAGATGATGAAATACAGCCTGGAAGTTATGTTAATTTTATAGTTAGTGCTGATGGTAAAATATATGATAATCAAGGTAAACCATGGAAATATCAAATCAGAGAATATGCTGCAGAAGGACAGCCGGAATCAAAGGACACTGACAGTGTTAATAATATATTTGACCCGGAAAAGGGAGAAAAGTATTACCTGGTATATAAATTAAACCGCAAAAGTTTTGTAAATATAAGCATTTACAGTATTCGTGGAGAATTGGTACGACAGTTAAAACATGACGTAGTAGATATTGGCCGATGGAAAGTAGAATGGAATGGAAGAAATGATACCGGGAAACGTGTAGCTATGGGCCTATACTTTGTAAATATTGAAACTGCTGAATATGGGGATACTAGAAAAGTAATTGTTATTTTGCGTTAATATAGAGTTTAAATTATGAAACTATTTATAATAATTATTAATCTGTTGCTGATAACTTATCCGCTTTATAGTGCAGAAAATAGCGGAACAACTAGCATAAATTTTTTAAAAATCGGGACAAGCAGCCGGTATCTTGCACGTGGTGAAGCTTTTACTGCCCTGGTTGATGATCCTTCTGCATTAACAGTTAATCCTGCAGGATTGGCCACTATGGATAAGATGGAACTTATGTTTTCTCATTATGAATGGCTACTTGATCTGGATTATGAACATTTAGCTATGGTCAGGCCCGCATTTAAGGGCTTATATAAATTTCAGGGCGTTATGGGATTTGGTATTACTTATCTTCATCTGCCCTCATGGAATCACTATGATATATGGGGAGATAATGTTGGAAAGCTGGATTATAATGACTTAGCCTTTATAACCGGCTATGGCCAGCAAATATTTTCATTTGATGTCGGACTTTCTTTAAAAGCTATACGACAGCAAGTTCAGGACATTGTATCTTATAGTTTTGGCTCTGATATTGGAATGATTTATACTTATAAACTTCCCAAGAATTTTTTATGGCTTAACAACACTTATGGCAAATCCATAAAAACTGCTCTTGTAGTTCAGAATATTGGCAGTGGTATTAAAGGATATTCCATGCCTACTACTATAAAATTCGGAATGGGATCAGAGATAATGAATGATTTCCAAATAGAATTGGATGTAGAACAGCCCTTAGATTCACGCACAAGACTCAATTTTGGCATGGAATATAATATAAGGAATTATTTAAATTTAAGAGCAGGCTATAGATTTTTTGGATATAAAGTTGATAGTTTCACAATGGGTATTGGAATACGGTATCCATTTGATAATAAACTGGTTAAGATTGACGGCGCTTATGCACCTGAAGGTGTTCTTCGAAATACTGCTGATTTGACATTTGGCATTAAATTCCCCGGCATTGATATGGAAAAAGAATGGCGAATAGCAAATACTCTTTATTATAAAGGAATTTATTATTATACAAATGGTAAATTAAAAAAAGCTATTGAATTATGGAAAGAAGCTTTAAAACATAATCCTGGTCATAAAAAAGCAAAGGAAAAAATCAAAGATGCTGAATACCTGCTGAAACTAAAAGAAGTTGAAAAAGACGTTAAAGACGAATACAAAGAAGGCATTGACGAGAAATCTAAATAAAAAATAGATAAAACATCTTACTTCAAATTAAAATAATTACCACATTAATATAATAAGCAACAATATATAGTTTTTCTAAAATTGTCTTTGGAAAGAATGAAACGATAAAGTAATACGCTTATAAATCAAACTAAGGTGTTTTGGTATCCTCTCAAAATTTCATGGTAATTATTACAAGTAGTGCGACCTTTTAAGGTCGCTTTAACAATATTAAGGCGAGGCTGAAGCCTCGCACTACATATTAAATTAATATTTGCTGTTACCATGAAATTTTGAGAGGATACGTGTTTTGCTTGGTTTGCCTTGGTTTGCAATGATAATTATTTAAATTATTCTAATTAACAAAAGGATTAATATCTTTTTCTTTTAGTATAAAATATTTATAAGCTTTTAAATGCTGTGAATATGATGAAGAAAAATAATGTTTCCCATCCTGCATTGAAACAAAAAACAGATAATTTGCCCTTGCAGGATAGATAACAGCAAGTATGGATTTTTCAGAAGGATTACAAATCGGTGAAGGTGGCAATCCCTTATAAAGATAAGTATTGTAAAGGGATTTAACTTTTAAATCCCGAAATAGCAGCCTGGGTTTATGATTATTTAGGGTATACATAACTGTAGCACATGATTGAAGATTCAT
>SDBV01011752.1_pt1 | contig 11298 bp, 7 predicted proteins | sample 2277081 | NCBI WGS metagenome assembly SDBV01 (sample SAMN10402039, study PRJNA504765) | marine sediment metagenome | isolation source: marine sediment core GS10_PC15, 223 cmbsf | place: Arctic Ocean: Southern Knipovich Ridge | collected 2010
GAGACATTTTCTCCATCGGAGCCCGGCCCCCTTCTTAGGCCTGCATAGCTAATATCAACAGATATGCCATACACACATAAAATATGAATAAGTATAACGATATAAATCCCATGCTTGCCCATCGTTCTCTCCTAAGCTTTCTTTATAGTAAGATTTATCTTGATCTTAGTGCCTAAAGCATGTACAATTCAAGTAGAAGATTTGAAGTTTAACAAAGTTAGTAGTGACAAATGCCCGGAGGCTAATGCTGGCCTTTTTCACATTGTGGCGGGTACATCTAGGGACAAACATTGTAGGAGAAAAAACATGCTATCCACTATCGACATCAATAGTAGCGTGGCGGTCTACGTCCAAATCGAAAATCACGTGCAATTTGCAATTTCATCGGGACGCCTCAAGGCAGGGGACCAGCTTCCATCGGTTCGCGAGCTGTCTGAGCGTCTCAACGTGAACCCAAACACGGTCGCGAAAGCATACCGTGACTTGGAGGTGATGGGCCTTCTCTACACGCGTAGAGGCATGGGCGTATTCATCAACAAGGGAATCGAAGCTAAATGCCGGGAAGAGTGCAGAAAACGCATTATTGGGCGTATGCACGAGGTTGTAGCCGAAGCAAAGGCCGCCGGAATGCTGCGTAAAGAGATAGTTGAAATTGTGGAGAAGAGCATCGCTTTGGACGCTAGTCCTTATAGCGCAACTCCTAGCACTTTGACTGCGCTTGCGAAGAAAAAGAAGGCCAAATAAACCTTCTAAACTATTCACCAAGTGAGACTTACAGAAAAGCCAGAGACCCTGAATTAACGGTTTCTGGCTTTTTTGACTTATCTTGACTCGATCGGCTTGATGCGGAGTAAACGCGTTACTCCTGAATTAATCGGTAATGATAGTTTGCGGTTTTTTGGCCATCCCTGCGAGCTATCAAGCACCCCAACAACGTCGCTGTTCCACTCGAGTTCGATGATTCGCTCACCTGCTGTTCTTGCGTGGATGGCAATCATGTTATTGCCCACAAAAACGGTCTCCCGCGATCCTGCAGTGGTCCGTTGCAAGAACATGTGTTGTTCGAGAATGGTGAGTATTTCCCGTAACAAGTTTGCATCAAACACAGGGTCGGCCACATAGACGGAAGTCCATCCTTGTTCGAGAAACTCGACGGCGACGCTAGTTTTTCCAGATTTTTTGTATTTTGCAATTGAGTTTGAATCGGTGGTTTCGATGTAAAACAATGGATGGATGAGTTCCGATTCCCCAATTTCCTGTCCTTCACTTAGCCATCTGCCGGACAACTGGTAAATGGAACCTGCCATTTCCGGGTTCTCGAAAGCCTTTGTTGTCAGACCCGTCGTAGCTGTAATATTGTCCGCTGAAATTTCGCCATTGATTAAACCCGGAGCGTACAGCCAAAGTGCAGCCGCACCGGAATCTCTGAGAACCGAGTGTACTTTTTCACGTTCATCAGGTCTGAGACGTGTCAAATTGGGGAAAATATACACTGGCGCTTTCGGCGTAAGGCCATCTATGAGGTCGGTGAGCAAACAGAATTGCGCTGAGATTCCTGCCTGTAATACAGAGTCGACCACTTGCCTGAGGATTCTGTCAGCATCACCAGGAAGATTTCTTTCGAAGTGTCTGCTTTTTTCGTCCAGCACGACAATAACATTCGGATTCTGAGAAGGATCGATCTCGCGACGGTGAGTGTCTGTGTCCAGTTCGGACTTGGTTTCTCCCCTCTCTCCAGGCTCGAACAGTTTGTAAAAGCCGCGCATCCTGCCAAATCGAGCCCAGGTTTCCTCATCGTGAAGCCAGCCCTGGCCCTCTGGATCCGTCCAGATGAGTCCAAGCCCGTGCGATGCCGCGGCAGAGAAATTGCGCGCCTGAACGTTTGCCACGTCCTCAGAACGAAGTCCTTTCATCTTTTCTATGGTTCCGCTACTTGGATTAAAACTTACACCCGTTCGTGTATCATCTATTAAATACCACTTCTTTCCGTGATAGCGTGCGCTGTCGACTGGTCCCACAAATCCGCCCGTACCTCCCGAACCGCGATCCGTTTTGGATACAGGACTGGCGAATGAATCGACGTATTCGCTTTTTAGAAGCCTTCCAAGCCCAAGATGCCCGGAAAAGTTGTCCGTCAGTTCAAATACGAAACCATAGGGCACGACAACTTCAGTCTCAGTTCCGGCGCTTTCCTTTACGCGCCTGGCAAACGCCTCTATGGCCGCAACCGTCGAGTCCGCAGTATACTCAGAGAAATCTATGTAACCTTGCATTTGAGGCCCAAGATAAAGGCGGCTTTGAATACCTGCCTCAGAATTGAATTCCTCTTTCTCTGGGATTACCGCCGTTGCCAGAGTTAGCTCCTTCTCACCCCATGATTCCGCGAGCACGCTATCTGCCCCATAACGCAGTTCCAGCCACTTCTTAAACCCTATTTGATTGGCAGCGCTCAGGTCGCGGCCATTTTGACTGTACCAGCCGCCCTCCGTCAGACAACCCAGCATGTAGCCCAAAATGCGTTCGCGGTGGGCCGAGCCGCCCAAGGTTTCGATAAGCCGCTTGAGGGCCTTTTGGGAATCCTCCAGCCATGCTTCCGAAGCCAAACTAGGGAAAAAATCACCGCCGGCGTTCCTATACACGTCATCCTGGTGTACCTCAATCCACTCTCCGGGCATGTCGAGACTCACATAAATGAACAGTCCCGCTTCGGGATCGGCTTCCAAAACCTCCCCCACTCTCGCAACAGCCTGCTCAACTTCAGCGTCTTCATCGCCCCATGGCAAAGCAGCCCTGACAATGTGCCTGTGTACACCCGCCGCCGCAGCCAGCCTTAGCTGTCCCAACGCAATGGAGAAATCATCCCCAGGCCGCACATTAGCAAAAAAGAAAAGTGGCGGCTGGTCTTCAGCCATCTCCGGATCAGGCTCCTGTATGTCCAGCACTACCTCATCGCCTCCGGAATCACTCCCCGGTTCCACATTGCCGTTCTGTTCCGGCTCCGTACCAATCCAAATCCCCAAGGCGCACGCAATAATCATAACGGCAATTGCCCGCCACACATACGCATAAGTCTCAAAAACTTCACGAAACTTCAAGTCTTGATTCCCCTTCTATTTACAGTTGTCCTCATCCAATTCTTCAATTGCAATCCACCCGCCAATATCGACCTGTTCTCCAGTATCTTCAGCTTTGAAGATCTTCTCCGCCCTCAGTTCCAGGTTCCCAGGCTGAACATCCAATTCCACTCGGTCGAAGTCTGCCGTTTCCAGACGATGCAATTCCCCTCCCGTCTGGCAAACTCTGATGTCAGTTCTTCCCAAACCGGGAAAGGGATTGACCGAGATTATACGAATCTTGCCCGACTTCACTTCATATGTTGCCGCGGCGGACAACGGTCTAATGGTTTTGCCATTGACGGTTTCTTCGCCATACCATCCCTGATCAGGGAAGCGGGTTCCTTCAAAGAAAAGCCTTTTCTTGTGCAAAAGGTCCCAGAACCGGCATGTCGCTGTTTTTCCCGAGCACCTGGCCCAAACAGCTCCCGGCACCTTAGACAAGGCGGATACCCATGCCTTCACATGAGCGAAGAGCCTCCACAACTCACCATCAAGTGTAGCCCTCCCGACCGATTTACATTCGCCGATGAATACAGCGGGCAAAATGGACGGCAATTCCCCTAATGGATAGTTTCGCAAAACCAGCCAAAACCTGTTGCGAGTGTTGAGGTAGTATTTCCTTCTGGCCCTTGCGCCATGCCCCATTGTAGCGCCAAACTTGTGCCTCACTTCCGCTTCAGGGAGGTTCCAGATCTCGAATCCCGCATTCCAGATTCTCATGCACAGGTCCAGATCGTCGAGATATATGCCGAATTCATCAGGAAGCAGGCCCGTTTCAAGCAGGACGCTCGAACGCAGAAAGGCCGCGCCGCCGCAAACACCCAGAACCTTCCTCGACTCAGACCACAGGTCCGCATCAAGCCTGCCAATCCCCAGGTCCCACGCATTGCCAATTATCGAGCATTCCACGCCAAGCGAGTTCAGCAAGGCCGGATTGTCGTACATGAGCATTTTTGGAGCCAATGCGCCTATCGCTCGATTGCTTTCGGCCTTATCCACAAGCTTAGCGATTGCGTCCGGAGCGATCCAGGTATCGTTATTGAGCAGAAAAATGTAATCCGCTTCCTGCTCCAAAGCGCGCCGGATTCCCACGTTATTTCCACCCGACCAACCAAGGTTCGATGCGCACTGAAGCACTTCGACACGCGGATCGTTTCCATATTTGTCTTCTACGTAGTCGACGGAGCCATCGTCGCTGGCGTTGTCAACAAGAACGAATTCAACATTCTCATAGGTGCAAAGCAGCAACGAATCGAAACACTCCTTCAAGTGCTCCAAACCGTTCCAATTTATAATTAAGACATGTACAAGCGGCTTTTTCATTTGGTAAGGAAGTATAACACCGTAAGCGCACGTATGGAATAGTCCCACGTGTTTTTGGGCTTGAAACAGGCAAGATCACGGACACGAATGGCGCGCCCACATCACGCAACCTTAGATGTTTCGAGTGTCCGCAGCATCACCTGTTCGGGTCGCAGGTTTAGCATGAAGCCCCTTTTGGGAATGGTCTTAACGAGGTCAACGGGTTCGGCAACCGCGTCTTTTATGGCGGCAAGGAGCATTCGTTTTTGGAAGTGCATCTGGTTTTGCTCCACTATTGCCTCTCCCCATATGGCCCTGTAGATTTCTTCATAACCTACGCATTCTCCCGGACATGCAGCCAGAAGCCGCACAAGGGTGTATTGCTTGTTTTGGAGTTGAATCGTCTTGTCCTCCAAAATGATCTGCCCCGGATGCCGGTCGTCCACAATCAACACCGGTTTGGCATCGAGCATATCGAGTTGTTTGTGTTTTTCCTCCCCGTCATTTTCCTGAATCTTTTTCGCCCACACCTTCAACACTTTTGTTTGCGCGGACGTGAGCCATTTATTCAATACATGCGCGGATGTCCCGTTTATCGCCTCAGGCGTATACAAATTATTGGATACCAAAGTCATAATCTCCTCCCTGCTAAGCGGCTCGGCCCTTAACCTCGCAAGATCTAAGGCCTCCTCGCGTACACCGTATTGAATCCTGTCGGCAAGGACCCTGATTCGCCCCAAAAATTCCGCATTGGCACCAAGCGCCCTACCAACCGCCGCGGTAGCGTCAACCAACCATCCTATTTGGTCAGCCGCAGACACAATTTGCCCCGCCATCGTGCAATATTTCTTCTCCAAATCCGCCAAAGTCCAAAAATCTATCCACTCACTTAGAAAAAGTGCCGCCTTTATCGCGCGCACTTCTTCATAAAACGGCATAAGATTGCAATTGCGGATACGGTTGAGCGGAACATTCGGCCCAATGTCCTCGGCGGCCGTCAAGCGCTTGAGCATATCGCAATACCCCCCATGCTCATATTCCTTAGCGCTCAGCATCACCTGCAACATGCGCCCGTCAGGACTCAACGCGGCGGCAAGTATAAGGTCCAGGTCACTCCATGGCCTCGTTTCGGACTCGCCAATCCAATATTCCATTTCCCGCGCGGTACTTATAGCTATCCCCTTCGACGCGGTCGCAACACCCAAGGGCGTAGCGTTCAATCCGCCGTTCGACCCCCTCACAATCATCCCCAAATCGACCGCCGAGTTAACCGACAAGCGCACATTCGCCTCGCACTCCTCCAAGGTCAGCAACTCCTGCCAAACCCATTTGCCAGTCAACGTCGACTCGAAAAACGCCAGAAGTTCCTCTTCAGTTATGCACGTATGCGACGCCACAAGCTCGAGAATATGGTCCTCAAGCGCATCCCGGCAAATCTGAGGCTCTATTTTCTCGCGCTCGCCCTCAACATAACGCCGCCACAATGTCTCAAACTCGAAAGGACTTGACGCTATAAGAATCGACCGCCCAAACGGATGGCCGCTGCCATAACGCCCCGCGCGCCCGCCCATATTCTCATATTCGCCATGAGATATAGGCGATTTCCAAGGCATTCCAAGCCGCCGGTCGTATCGCCATTTCTCCGAGGATATGAACACATTGCGGGCCGGCATATTGAGGCCAAGCGCCAAAGTGCTCGTGGAAACCATAACCATAACCTCACCGTCACGAAACGCCTTCTCCACTATCCTGCGTTCAGCACACGAAAGATCGGAATTATGAAAAGCCACGCCGTTATTGAGCGTCTCTATCAAACAATCGCGCGAACGCGTCGGAGAAAGTTTCCGCAAAGCTTTGATTGCCTCGTTCGCCGCGGCAAGATCCACATTCTGGGCAAGCGACTGCGCGGCCTGGCGCGACTCATGCTTGGCTTTAACAAACACAAGGCATGATTCACCGCCCCCAACAAGCGCGCATAAGTTATCGGTCAAAATTTCCCAAGTCGAACCCGATTCAACGTTTACCGCCGCTTCGCTTCCCTCCCCGCACTCGTTATAAGTCCGATACTTGAATTCGCCCTCATACAACACGCCATAACGCAGCTCAGACGGACGGCGATTGCAAAACACAAGCTCAGCATCCATCCATTTAGCAAGCTCGCCCGCCCTGCCAATCACGGCCGACAAGCCTATCAGCCGGCAAGTGCTGCGCAATATACGCGTTAATAAAACCTCAACCGATGCCCCGCGTTCAGGATCCGACAACAACTCCAATTCATCCGCAATAACAAGCTCCACCTCCTCAAAGCGTTCAGGACGACGCACAAGAAGTTGCGACAACTTTTCATACACCACAACCGCAATCGAGAAATCCCCACGCTCCAAGTCCTGGTCAAACTCACGACGATCACGGGTGGAAATTATCACCCGCAAACCATAACGCCCATACTTCTCATTAAAATCGAGATACTTCTCCTCGGCAAGGGACTTCAGCGGAACAACATAAACAACCTTCTTCCGGCGCAAAGCCGTCTGAATCGCAGCCATCTCACCTATAAAAGTCTTACCGGAACTAGTCGGGGCCTGTATAAGCAAATTGCCCTTCTCAAAAAGCCCATGCTGCTTAACAGCCTCCTCCTGAAGCGGCAAAAGAACATCACTCTCACGCTCACGCCACAACTGAACAACATCAGCAGGAATGTTGTATCGAATCAAATCAATCATCTTCATAATCAAAACCCCCTCTCGCTACATATAATATACTGAATAAACCATCAGTTGTCAAGGAAAATCGAGAATGCTCTGATTCGAGGCGGAATTTAGACATATGTCATTCCCAACTTGATTGGGAATCTAGGATTTTTGGTCGGCAAAGTGGAATCGGCGGAATCAAGAACCAGAGGCTACAGGCGCCTGGAATGACGACTAGCTCAAGGAACTGATCATGGCTATGTGACTTTTAAGGCAATTGCCCTATCCGGGTTCACAGTTGATATTAGCACCGAATCTTGCTAAAGTTCCGTCAACCTTCAACAATCATTATAAGGGCGGGTTCTGTCTGAGTTTTCGCATCCGTCAAATATTGATTAAAAAGTCTAGTTTGCGACAAGGCGGGATCGCAGTTGGAAGAAGTGGCCATGCTACGTGTGGGAATTATAGGCTTCGGCTTCATGGGCCGGATGCATTTTAACTGTTATAAGAAATGCGACGACATACAAATCGTAGCGCTTTGCGATGCGGAGGTCGAGCGGATCAAGAATCCGAACGCTGGCGGCAATATCCCGCTGGACGACCAGGATTTCGATCTCAAGGGCGTCGAACTCTTCACCGACTTCGATGAAATGCTGGACAAAGCGGAGCTGGACGCCCTATCGATAACGCTACCGACCTTTCTGCACGCGGACTTTTCGTGCCGCGCCCTGGCGAAGAGCGTACACGTGATCTGCGAAAAACCTATGGCGTTGAACCTGTCGGCGTGCGACCAAATGATCGCCGCGGCCAACGACAGCGGCAAGGTCCTACAAATCGCGCACTGCATCCGCTTCTGGCCGGAATACATCAAGGCCAAGGAACTGGTCGACTCGGGTAAATACGGAAAAGTGGCCGTTGCGTCGTTCCGCCGCCTGAGCGCGCCGCCAACTTGGAGCCAGGAGAATTGGCTCGCCAGCATTGAGCGCAGTGGTGGCATGGAACTGGACCTGCACATCCACGACGCGGACTACGTACAGTGCCTTTTGGGGCGTCCAAAGGCGGTACACGCGGCCGGTTGTGAACAACCCGGCGGGGGGCTTGGCCACATCACGACCCAGTACTTTTATGACAGCGGCGCGGCGGTAATGGCCGAAGGGGGGTGGCTGCTCGCGCCCACCTTTGGGTTCGAGATGAGTTTCCTCCTTGTCCTTGAGCAGGCAACCATTGTTTTCGACTCGAGCCGCGAGCCCGCCTTCCGAGTCTGTCCCGCCGACGGAGAGGCCTTCACGCCGGAGGTGGCTGAGGGCGACGGCTATAGCCGGCAGATCGATCATTTCCTGCGCGCCGTGCGCGGCGAGAAAGTCGAAGAAATTATCTCGCTTGAAAGTTCGCGGGATTCCATCAGGCTTGTCGATGCCGAGCGCCGCTCCGCGGCTACCGGCGAAACAGTGGCCCTCGATTGGGCATAGGGAGACTCAAACATGCGTACTTGTAATGGCTGGCCTGTATCGGTTTGCAGTTGGTCCTTCCAGCGAGACATCGAAGGCGTTGCCGAGTCGATGAAGGAATTGGACGTGGGTTATGTGAATCTCGCGCTGTTACCCGGCATCGAAGGTGATCGTGCCGCATACGTTGATTTCGCGAAACGCCAAGACTGGTGCATCAGCGCCACCATGATTAATTTTCCCTGCGAGGACTACAGCAGCCTGGACGCTATTAAAGTTACTGGCGGTCTGGCCTCGGACGCGCACTGGGAGGAGAATCAGCGGCTTGCTATGGATGCCATCGCCATGACGGCGGAACTTGAGGTCGAGTATCTGCTGATGCACTTCGGCTTCATCGACCACGCGGATCAAGCCTACGTCGATAAGTTTTACGGCCGCACGCGGCTGCTCGCCGACGCCGCCGCCGGGCAGGGCGTAAAATTCTTGATGGAAACCGGACAGGAAACGGCTGACGAGTTGAAGCATTTTCTGGACGCGATGGATCATCCCGCGCTGTGGGTGAATTTTGATCCGGCGAACATGATTCTCTATGACAAAGGCGTGCCCGCCGAGGCGATCAAAGTCCTGGCGCCCCACATCCGCCACGTTCATATCAAAGACGCTACCCGCACCTTGGAACCGGGCACGTGGGGAAGCGAGGTTCCTTGGGGCGACGGGGAAGTCGACGCCGCGCGCTTCCTTGGAATCCTACGCGAAATCGACTATCGTGGCGCCATCGCCATCGAGCGCGAGGCTGGCGAAGATAGGTTCGGAGACATCCGCTTGGCCGCCGAGCGGCTGGTCAAATTCCAGGGGGCCTAATCGTGATTCTGCCCGAACGCAAAGTGGTATTGAGTTTGATGGCCCACCCGGACGACGCCGAATTTCTCTGTGCAGGCACGCTGGCATTACTCCGCGAAGCTGGCTGGGACGTGCATATAGCCACCCTGTCACCCGGCGATAAAGGCAGCGCCACGCATGGGCCGGACGAAGTCGCCGCCACCCGCCGCGCTGAAGGCGCCGCCGCCGCAGATCTGCTCGATGGGACTTACCACTGTCTCGAAAGCCGCGATCTTTTTATTGCCTACGACCAGGACACCATTGAACGCGCCGCCAATCTTGTCCGGCAGGTGCGGCCGAGCCTCGTGATTACGACCAGCCCTTCGGACTACATGGTCGATCACGAGATGGCGAGCAAGCTTGCCCAGACCGCGTGCTTCGCCTGCGGCGTCAAAAACATGAACGTGGATGCGCCTCCCTTCGAACCTGTGCCTTGGCTCTACTACGCCGACCCGGTCGAGTTGACAGATCGTTTCGGCGCTCATGTCGCCCCTGGCATGTGGGTCGATATCTCCTCCGTCATTGACGCCAAAGAAGCCATGCTCGTCTGTCACGCCAGCCAGCGGGAATGGCTGCTCCACCACCACGGCATGGACCAGTATACCGAGGCCATGAAGACGCTCTCGGCTGCCCGCGGCGCTGAGATCGGGTGTGCCTATGCCGAAGGTTTCCGCCAACATCTGGGACACGCGTATCCGCAAGAGAATTTGCTGGGGGCCATACTGAACAAACTGTTAACGCAAAGGGAAATTGAACTATGACACGCAAGCGCAGCACCTCATTCATTATGAGAAGGCTGCACCGTTTGTCGCGACCATACCAGGCGCACTCTGCATGCTCGAAGAACTACATTCAGCGTGCCGCCTACCACAGCCCCAGAGCCGCATTGATTACCAGTTGGACATCCACGGCATTAACGCTACCGTCGTCATTCACGTCGCAGTCAAAGGACACGGTCAACCCTAATGCAGCGTTGATAACCAATTGCACGTCAGCGGCATCCACGGTCCCTCCTCCATTCACGTCGCCCTGATGGCCAGGGGCACGCTCTCCCGCGGAATGCCAGACATCGTTATAAAGAGCGCTAAAGCCGAAGCCACCAAAAACCCAAATATCGCCACCGAAAGCAACAGACGTGTGAAAGAATCGTTGGGGCCAGGCCGAGTCAGTCGCCTGTTGCCAATCGACACCGTTGACGGAATACCATACGTCGCCCGTAGGGTCGTCCCAGTCATCACCCATTCCCCCCATGATCCACAAGGCGTCATCAAGAACCACGCAGGAGTGTCCGCCGCGCGGATTCCAAGGCGCACTTTCAGTAGCATTCGACCACAATACCCCGTCTTCTGAATACCAAACATCGCCAAGCGGCGCCTCTCCAGTGACGGAACCTCCGCCGATTATCCACATCTTGCCATCATAAACCGCCGAAGTGTGGGCGGACCGTTCAGGCCACGGAGCGCCGCTAGTGGCCTCCTCCCAGTTGACCCCATCAGTCGAGTACCACACATCATTTACGTCAGCCACCGGCCCAGTGCCGCCTATGACCCACATCTTTCCATCAAAAACAACTGATGTATGCATAGCCCTTGCACTCCAAGGCGCGGAATTGGTGGACTCAAACCACTCAACGCCATCGGCTGAATACCAAACGTCGTTAAATGAATCGAAATTATCAGTCCCGCCCAGCACCCATATTTTGTTGTCATAAACAACAGAACTATGTCCCATTCGTCCTGTCCACGAAGCTGCGCCTGTCGCCTTGATCCACTCAACGCCATCAGATGAGCGCCACACGTCGTTGAGAGCAAGTACATCCATACCACCGATGACCCAGGCCTTGTCATCAAAGACAACGGATGAATG
>SDBV01011753.1_pt1 | contig 11297 bp, 5 predicted proteins | sample 2277081 | NCBI WGS metagenome assembly SDBV01 (sample SAMN10402039, study PRJNA504765) | marine sediment metagenome | isolation source: marine sediment core GS10_PC15, 223 cmbsf | place: Arctic Ocean: Southern Knipovich Ridge | collected 2010
GGAATTCAAGGCTGTAGGGAACGGCCTCCGTGCCGTTCCGGTGCGATCGGTGGCTCCACGGAACGGCACGGAGGCCGTTCCCTACAGCGGTTTCCAGCGTTTTGAATTCCCGGACACCCTCAACTACCTGGTCTTGACCGGATCGGCGGGGCGCTTGGGCAGCTTCTTGGGATCGGCCTTGATTCGCTTCAGCACCTCGGCGATGCCGCGTTCGAGTTGCGGATCGCGGCCTTGAATCACCGCCTTGGGGTCGTTTTCGACCACCATGTCGGGATCTACGCCGTGGCCTTCGATCACCCACTCGCCGGTGACGGCGTTGGTGCCTTGCAGCGGCACGTAGACGGTGCCGCCGTCGATCAACGGCCCGCGACTGGAGATGCCTACCACGCCGCCCCAGGACCGTTTGCCGATCAGCGAGCCCAGTCCCGCCTCGCGGAAGCGATACGGAAAAATATCGCCGTCGGAGGCCGACGTCTCGTTGAGCAGGCAGACCATGTGGCCGTGGAAGACCGTGTAGGGATACGTGCTGGCGTCTTCGCGGGAGCTGCCGAATCGGGTGCCCAGCAGCTTGGTGTCCAGCCGCTCGATGATCCACTGCGAGACGTTCCCTCCGCCGTTGGAGCGGACATCGACGATCAAGCCCTCCCGGCGGATCTGCGGATAGAACCACTTGAGGAACTCGTAGATGCCGCCGGCGCCCATGTCGGGGAGGTGCAGATAGGCCACCCGGCCGTCGGTGGCCTTGTTGACCTTGGCAAGGTTCTGCTTGACCCAATCGAGATACAGCAACGACTGCTCGCTGGCGATCGGCTTGTAGGTTACTTGCCGGGCGCCCTTGGTGGTGGGTCGCGAGTTGACGATCAGCGTCACCGCGTCGGTCTTGTGCTGCAGGAGCCGATAGGGGTTGTCGCTGCCTTGAAGCTGCTCGCCGTCGACGGCCAGCACGTAGTCGCCCACGGCCACGTCGACGCCCACCTCGGCCAGCGGGGCGCGATACTTGCTCTCCTCGTTCTCACCCCGAAAGATCTTGGCGATGCGGTAGCGGCCGGCCTTGGCGTCCAGCTCGAAGCGGGCCCCGGGCAAGGCCACCTTGGGCCGGTCGGGGATCTCGAAATCGCCGCCCGAAATGTAGGCGTGGCCCACGCTCAACTCGGCCACCATCTCGCCCAGCAGGTAGTTCAGATCGGAGCGGTGGGCCACGTAAGGCAGCAGCTTCCGGTAGCGGTCGCCGATGGCCTTCCAATCGTAGCCGTGCATGTTCCTGACGTAAAAGAAATCGCGGTAGCGCCGCCAGACTTCGTCGAAGATCTGCGCCCACTCCTCGGCGGGAACACGGTCGACCATCAGGCCGCTGGTGGAGACGGTCTTCTTTTCCGTTGTCTTTGGCTTGACGTCGTACAAATGGTAGGCGCTGCCCTGGTGGACGAGCACCTTGGAGCCGTCGCCGCTAAGTGCGTAACCGGAGAGGTCTGCCACCAGTTGCGACGCCTTTCGCTTTTTGATCTCGAAAATGTACAGTGTCGGTTTGGCGTAGCTGCTGCGGCCGTAGAACGAGGCGCCGCTGCGGACGTACAGCAGATAGTCCTTCGTCGCCGAAAGGCCGTTGAGGTTGTCCGTTTCGATGGGCACCCGGATCGCACGGGCGGCGAGACCCTCGAAGTCGATTTTCAGATATTCCGGCTTTGATTCCTCGTCCTCTTCCTTTTCTTCGTCCTTTTCCTCGTCCTTTTCCTCGTCGTCTTTGTCCTCGTCGTCTTTGTCCTCGTCGCCGTCCTCCGCCTTCTTCTCTTCCGTCTCCTCTTTCTTGTCGCCGTCTTCCTCTTCCTCGTCGAGGGTGACCTCGTCACTCTCCGGCGCAAACGGATTCTTGACGTCCTTTCGCAGTGCCAGGGCGAAGATTCCGACCTGTCGATTGCCGGCGTAGTTCCATTCGCAGGAGCTGATTTGCGGGGCGAACTGGCGGACGGAAAGGTAGTAGAGATACTTTCCCTCAGGGTCCCAGACCGGTCCGTACTCGTCGGCATACGGCCCGGTGATCCGCCGCAGCTTGCCGTCGGCCAGGCTCCAGAGGTAGATCGAACTGAAGTCGTTGGCGTCGCGAAGCGAGAAGGCCAGGTGGCCGCCATGGGGCGACCAGGTGTAGTCGGCCACGCGGCCCCGCTTCTCGTCGGCGATTTGCACCCGCTTCTTGTCGGCGATCGTCAACACGTAGAGCTTTCCGTCCTTGTCGGAAAACGCCAGCCGCTTGCCGTCGGGCGACCACTCGGGCGTGTAGAGCATGGCCGCGAAGTCAGTGGTCAACTGTTGCGGCTTACCGGAGCCCTTCTGATCGACCAGGTACACCTGCTCCTCGCCGGTGGCGTCCGAGATGAAAGCGATCCGGGACCCGTCCGGCGACCAGCGGGCCCGTTTGTCGTGGGCGCCGGAGGATCTGGTCAAGTTGCGGGTAGATCCCTTTTCGATCGGTACGGTGAAGATATCGCCGCGGGCGACGAATAACGCCCGTTCCCCCTTATGGCTCAGTTCGTAATCCTCGACGTTCTTTTGGGCCGAGTGGCGCGAAGGCCGCATGGCCAGCCCGTCGTGCGGCACGCGGATCGAAATCTTCCGAACTTCTGCGGACTTCACGTCGAATACCTGCAACTCGCCGTTGAGTTCATAGACGATCCGGCCGCGGTTGTCGGAGCTTGCCCAGCGGACGTCCCAGGTGGTCTCTCGGGTCAGTTGCTCGACGCGGTCCAGCGGGACGTCGTAGGCGTACAGGTTCAGGGTGCCGTCGCGGTCGGAAACGAAGTAGATCGCGTCGCCGATCCACATCGGATCGCGTTCGGTCCGCTCACTCTCAGCGATCTTCCTGACGTCGTAGGTCTTCAAGTCGAACAGGTACAGATCCTGGGCCCAGCCGCCGGCGTAACGCTTCCAGGTGCGGAAGTCGCGGAACAAGGGAGAGTAGACGACCTTGCGGCCGTGGGGCGAGAAGTCGCCGGCGCCGGCCGTGGGCATCGGCAGCTTCTTCGGCAGGCCGCCGGAGCGGCTCACCGTATACAGGGCGCATTCCGTACGGCCCCCGTCGGCGTCGCGCAACGAACGAAACAGCACCGACTTGCCGTCGGGCGTCCAGCCGTAGACCTGGTTATCGAAACCCCATCGCGGCGCCAACGGTCCCCGGGCAGGATAATACGTAAGCTGCTTGGGCATGCCGCCGGCGGCGGGGATCACGTAAACCTGCTCGTCGCCGTCGTATTGGCCCGTAAACGCGATCCACTTCCCGTTGGGCGAGAACTTGGCAAACAGCTCCTGTCCGGGATGGGCCGTCAGCCGCACCGCCAGCCCGCCGTCGGCCGAAGCTCGCCAGAGGTCGCCGCCGTAAGAGAAAACGACATGATCGGCGTGGACGTCCGGGAAACGCAGCAATTTCGTCTGGGCCGAAACCGAGCCGGGATGGGCCGTCACCAGGGCCGTCGTCACCAGGGCCCCCGTCACCAGGTTCATAGCCAGGCAGAACCTCATGTTCAGCGTTCGTTTCGCCATCTGCAAACCTCAATCGTTGAAGTAAAGAAATCAGAATAACCGGCACATCCGGCATCGAGTCCACCGCCGGATCGCAGCAGCCTTTTCCTAGGGGCTACGCTGATCCGCTAAGGTACATAGGTCACGATTCCGCGCCGTTCAACTTTCGTGGCGGAAAAATGTGGCTGCAAGGGGGTTCGAGGCCCGCCGATAGAACATGAGGTCGACAGGAAATGGCGTGTGGTATCCGGAAACCAGACAAGACCGCCGGATAAGTAACGTCGAGGTCGCAAGGCCTTGACATGCAAGCCCTTGACAGACGACAATTTGGGATGCGGTAAGAGGCTCATGCCGACAGTAACCGCCCACCTATAACGCAAGTGTGGATATAGGCGGAGACAGTCTACTAACCAAGTTAGACTTCGGCGGAGCGCTGCTATGAAATACCGTCGCATCATTCTCACAGCCTGCGGAGGGTGCGTTGCCCTGTTGTTGGTGATTGCCCTCGTTTTCGATCTTGCTGCTCCGAACCCCGTCGATGCAGCAAAGGCCAGAACAGTTGCCGAAGGGTGGCATGAGCAAGACTTGGCTCCGCCTCGCTTCCAGACTTCAGGTGGTTTGTTCGGAAGGACTGGGCAAGTTGAATTCCAGGTGAAAGATTCAAATCCCGCGAAGGCAATTCGAGTCAACCTGCGCAGGCGCATGTACTCATGGAACTGGCAGGTTACGGCGTACAACGAGGACATGGTGAACGGCAAATAGCGACGAGAAACCGAAGCCTAATATGCGCTGCCGTTGATCGCGCCCGCGACGGGTAGTCTCTGGTAAAATGTTGGGTTGTCCGGCGCGGGCCGGGCAACTGAGCTTTATCATTGTCCCAGTGGGGACATTTGGCCGAACTTAACTGAACGAAACGCTGAGTCTACTGAGGCTGTCCGAGAATTCGAAATGCCGGAGATCTCTGTAGGGAACGGCCTCCGTGCCGTTCCGCCGCGATCGGCAGTTCCACGGAACGGCACGGAGGCCGTTCCCTACAGCCTCGAATTCCCGGACACCCTCAGTTTACTGCGATCATCGAGAAGGACGCTGACTGGTTGATTGCCTATTGCCCGGAAATCCCCGGCGCCAACGGGCAGGGACGCACGAAGGAAGAAGCCAAGAAGAGCTTGGCGGAAGCGATCGAATTGATTCTCGAAGATCGCCGTAAAGAGGGTATCCGTGGCGTGCCCGAAGATGCGATCAAAGAAGGTTCATCCGGGATTCGCGTACGCGGCCCAACAGCAGAAGTACGGGTTGCTCTTCTCTGTCCATGGGTTTCTGGCTGTTTACCGTCAGTTTTGGGAAATCACACGGCGCTGTCGTCCGCGACTGCGGCGAGATCGGACGCAGCCCCGAAGGGGCGACAGTTAATAGCCAGGCGGCGTAAGCCCCTGGAAACCGGACCCAACGGTACCTCCAGCCCCGAAGGGGCGGCAGAAGGCCCGGGCACACCGTTTCTGCCGCCCCTTCGGGGCTCCTAATGCGTCGCGGGTTTCCCGTCCCAGGGCTGACGCCCTGGGCTATTGACTGCCGCCCCTTCAGGGCTCCTGGTGCGTCGCGGCTTTACGCGGATTCCGACCGCCCCTTGACTGCCACCCACATCATGCCCAGCAGCACCAACAGCAGCAGGGCGGCGGACAATCCGCTTTGGACTGCCTCGGGCGGAACGATTCTCGGCAGCGGGAACTTGGAATAGATCAACAGCGCGATCAAGATCCCCATTAGCGCCTCGCCGGCGATCAGGCCCGAGGCGACCAGCACGCCCCGGTGTACGGACTCCTTGGCCCTGGCCGGTTTGGCGAAGCGGCCGGTCAGCCAGGCGGCGATCCCTCCCAGCAGGATCGGCACGCCCAGCGACCAGGGTAGATAGATTCCAACGGCCACCGGCATGATATGGGTGCGAAACCGGCTGCCGGAGCGTTTGAGAATCTGGTCGAGGATGATCAGCCCGACGCCGATGGCCACACCGATGATTACCATATTCCAAGGCAACGACTTTTCGGTGCCGAAGAGGGCCTTGCTAATGCTGGCAAACAGGTTGGCCTGCGGCGCTTTCAGATACTCGACTCCCTCCCGGGCCTGCATGCCGATGCCGTAAGTGGAATGCAGAACGCCGAGAACCGGGGCAAACACCGCGGCCGAAACCACCACGCCGATGACCTGGGCCCACTGTTGCTTGTAGGGCGTGGCCCCCAGCAGGTATCCCGTTTTGAGGTCCTGACTGACGTCGCCGGCCGTGCAGGCCGCACAGCAAACCACGCCGGCCACCACCAGCGAAGCGATGATGCCTTGGCTGCCGCTGAGGCCGAAGACCAACAGCAGCAGCGAGGTGAACAGCAGCGCGCTGATCGTCATCCCCGAGACCGGATTGTTCGAGGCCCCCACCAGGCCCACGATGTAGCTGGAGACGGCCACAAAGAAAAACGCCGCCACCAGCATCGCCGCGCCCGCCACCAGCGCGATCCGGGCGTCGCCCAGCAGGACGGTGTAGAGAACGAACACGGCCAGCGCGGTGGGCACCAGCAGTCCCAGGATGGCCGACGCGGGGAGGTCCTTTTCGGTCCGCTTCACCGTCTCGCCGCTGCCGGCGGTCCGATAGGCGGCGGCGATTCCCTGCAACCCTTTGAGGATTCCCTTGCGGACGCCGATGATCGACCAGACGCCGCCGACGACCATGGCCCCCACGCCCATGTAGCGGATTTGCTCTTTCCAGGTGGCGTTCATCGTTTCCACCAGGTCGCCGGCGTCGGCAGGGAAACCGGCGGCCAAGTAGTAGGCGGGAATGCCCAACAGCCAACCGATGGCCCCGCCCAGGAAAACCAGCAGGGCGACGTTGGGCCCCACGATATATCCGACCGCCAACAGCGCCGGTGAGACGTCGCAGCCGACGTAGATCGCACTTCTTCCGGCCCGGGTTGCCCACTCAACGGTGCCTTGAACCAACCCCACACCGTGCGATCCCAAGAGCTTCAGCAGCGCCCCGGCTCCCAGGGCGGAAAAGACATAGAGCACTCCGCTGCCGCCGCGCTCTCCCGCCTCGAGCACCTCGGCGCAGGCCAGCCCCTCGGGATACTTCAGTTCCTCTTCTTCCACGATCAGTGCCCGGCGCAGCGGGATCATGAACACCACCCCGAGCAGGCCTCCGAGCAGGGCGATCAGCGTGGTCGGCCAGAAGTGGAACTCGGTCCAGACGCCGGTGATCACCAGGGCGGGAACGGTAAAGATAATGCCGGCGGCCAGGCTCTCGCCGGCCGAGGCGATGGTCTGCACGATGTTGTTTTCCAGGATCGTCCCGCTGCGGAGAATGCCGCGCAGGATGCCCATGGAAATCACCGCCGCCGGAATCGACGCCGAAACGACCATGCCGGCATACAGGCCGAGATACGTGTTGGCGGCGGCCATCACGATCCCCAGCAGGCAGCCGAGCACCACGGCCTTGACGGTAAACTCCGGCACGCGCCGATCGGCGGGCACGTAGGGAGTGAAAGGTTTCCGGTCCATGGCGGCTTTTTCCGTTGTTTAGCTCCGGCGGCCACGCTCCTCCGGTGGTTTCTCGGGCGTAGGTCAGGGCAAGCCCTGACCTACGGACAATAGCTTCGCGCTGCGATGCTGTCAAGACTCCTGCCCGTCGGATTCAAGCCCGGCCGCGATCCGGGTAACTTGACAACCGACGTGGCAATAGTGAGAATAAACGCCCCACGCCGTTGCGGCACTGTGTCCGATGCGGCGCCGTGTCCGATGAATCGAGTGCAACCAGGAAACAGAACATGAGACGATTGTTGTTGGTTTCGACCTTGTCCCTTTGGGGTTGGTTGGGCATGGCCCCGGCGCCGTATGCCGCCGCCGAACCGACCTCGAAGAAGCCCAACGTGGTGATCTTCTTTGCGGACGACCTGGGTACGTTGGACGCCCGCTGCTACGGATCTCGCGATCTCTACACGCCGCACATCGACGCCCTGGCCGAACGTGGAGTTCGTTTCACGCAAGCCTACGCCCACACCGTCTGCTGTCCGGCCAGGGCGCCCTTGATGACCGGGCGGCATCCGCAACGCTCGGGAGTGAATAGCTGGACGCAAGGCAACGCCAAGGGCCCCGCGGGAGTGAACATGGACCTCGAAGAAGTAACGCTCGCCGAGGTGCTGCGCCAGGCCGGGTATCGCACGGGGCTGTTCGGAAAATGGCACCTCGGCGCGGCCGTCACCCACGGCCCTACCTGCCAAGGGTTCGACGAGTTCTTCGGACACCGCGGCGGATTCATCGACAATTACAACCACTACTTCCTGCACGGCTCCGGTTTCCACGACCTCTATCGAGGAACCGAAGAGGTCTTTGCCCGGGGCGAGTATTTCCCCGACCTGATGATCCGCGAGGCCAACCGCTTCCTGGACGAGAACCGCTCGCGGCCGTTTTTCCTCTACGTCGCCTTCAACGTGCCGCACTATCCGGAACAGGCCGACGGGAAGTTCGACGAGCGATACAAGGACCTGCCCATGCCGCGGCGCTCGTACGCCAAAATGGTCTCCACCACCGACGACCGCATGGGCCGGGTGCTCGGCAAGTTGGATCAGTTGGGCATTCGCGACGACACCATTTTGATCTTCATGAGCGATAACGGCCATTCGGCCGAGAGTGCCGCGATCCGCGTCGACAATCACAGCAGCGGCCTGGCCAAGGGAACCAACTACGGCGCCAACGGCGGCGGCGGCAACACGGGCAAGTGGCGAGGCAACAAGGGCACGTTCTTCGAAGGCGGGCTGCGCGTCCCGGCGATCATCAGCTTTCCCCCACGGCTGCCCCGGGGAGTCGTCCGCCACCAGGCCATTACGGTGGCCGACTGGTATCCGACCGTGCTCGAGCTTTGCGGTGTGCCGTTGCCGGAGGTTCAACTCGACGGCCAAAGCCTGCTGCCGCTGATCGAGTCGGCCGAGGCCCCGTCGCACCACAAGGTCCTGCACTGGCAATGGTTCGACCGCTGGGCGGTCCGCCAAGGCGACTGGAAACTGATCGTCGAACCGCGTCGCGGCAAGAAAAACGCGTTCCTCGGCAATCTGACCGGCGACCGGCCGGAGGCCGAGAACCTGGCCGCCGAACACCCCGAGATCGTCCAACGACTCACCACGCTGCACGAGGCATGGGCCGAGCAGGTGACGCCGAAGCCATAGGCGGAGTTACTCTCAGACTGTTCGTAGCCCTACTGTCGGACTTCTGTAGGGAACGCCCTCTGTGGCGTTCAGTGAGGTGCATTGGGCCTGTTCTCACCGCTTCTCGGAACGCCACAGAGGGCGTTCCCTACAGTTTTCAGTCCACCAAGTCCTCCGAAAGCCCCCAGCTTCACTTGATCTGAGCTGGAAGTTCCGTTAAGAGCGGCGTTGGAAAACGGAAACTGTCAGGTCGGACTCGGCGGATTCATTAGCGGAGTCGTGATGATTAGTGGCTACCTGGGGTTGTTGGCCGCCGTGTTCATGGCTTCGTCCTGCGGCTACGCGGCCTACGTGCTGGCGATGCGCCTCGCTCCGGCGGCTGGTGTCTCGGTGAGGTGCTGCGCCGCGGTGCTCTCGGCGGCATGGCTTCAGGTGGCCGTCTTCGAGGTGCTGATTTCGCTGCACGCATTTGACTTCTGGGCGGCCCTGGCGGTTTGGCCTTTGCTGGCGATCGTTCTGCACCTCGGGCTGACCGATCCGGAACACCGCCCGCGCCGGCAGGCGGTCGCCGACTGGCAGCAACTCCGCCAGGCCGTAAGGATTGGGCGTTTCCACGGCGCCGGGGTCGTGGTGACGCTGACGGCCCTGTTGTCGACGGCGACGCTACTGCGGGGACTAGTGGTGCCGCCCTTGGCCTGGGATTCGCTGACCTATCAATTCCTCAAACCGGCCACTTGGGTGCAGACGGCGGCAATGATCACCCAGCCCGCCCCGGACGCTTGGAGCTATTACGCTTACTTCCCGTACACGGGAAACGTCTTCTGGGCGTGGGGCATGCTTCCGATGCACGGGGAGTTGCTGCTGGCGCCGATGGGCTTTGCGATCTGGCTGAGCATGCAACTGGCCGTCTACACGGCCGCCCGGCTGCTGGGCGCCCGGCCGATCACGGCGGTGCTGGCCGCGGTGACGCTCGGTGTCACTCCGGCCACATTCGCCTACGTGATCAGCGGATACGTCGACAATACGCTGGCGGCGGCGTTTCTGCTGGGCATCGTTTTCTTGATTCGCACGTTCACCGGACACCGGCGCGAGGCCACGTTGGCCGCGGCGGGCTTCGGCTTGGCGGCCGGCGTGAAGCTCTCCGGCGCCGTCATGCTCGGCCTGGCGGGCACGGTCCTGGCGATATACCTGTTCCGAAAACGATCGAGTCTGAGGCAATGGCTCGGCGCCATGGCAGGCGTCTGGGCGGCGGCCATGGTCGGAGTGATGCCCTATCTGCGAACCTGTGCAGAGACCGGCTCGCCGCTGTATCCCAAGGGCCTGCGGCTGTTCGGCTTCGAGGTGCTTCAAGGCAACGAGCAACTCGCGGCCGTGCTCAGCGGGGAGATTTTTGGCGAGGCGGCTCGGTTTTCCGAACTGAGCTTCCTTTGGATCACCTTGGTGCCTCGCTGGCAGTTCACCGGCTTGGGACCGGTCGCCCCCGTGCTGGTCGGCGCAGGATTGGTCGGACTGGTGCTCTTGCTGCGACCAGCGGAGTTGCGGACACCGGCGGCGCTGATGCTGGTCTGCTCGGCGGCGACCGTGGCGTTGCTTTTCGCACCCGATGCGTGCGGCGTGCGGACCCATTGGCCCAGCAGTTGCGCCCGCTTCCTGCTGCCGGCCTTCGCGTGCTGCGTGGTTTGGGCCGCGACGCTGCGGCGGGTTCCCAAGTGGCCGTGGTACGCGGCGATCGGTTTCGGGCTGATGATGGGATTGCCCCGGAATTGGAGTGTCGCCGACGCCCGGGCGGTGGGCGTCGCAGCGGCCTGCCTGGCCGCCGGTCTGGCTGTTGCCGTCTTACCCGCGGCGTGGCTGTGTTGGCGCGTCGGCCGCCCCAAGCTCGGCGCCGCGTTGGCGCTGCTGCTGGCCGGCGTATGCCTGCTGCCGCTACGGGCGGTTGGCGAACACTACCGCTGGGCGATCTATCGGGCGGCCGACGCACGCCGCTCGTGGACCGTCCACCACTTGCAGGGCGAGTACACGTCGAGTTGGCCGATTTGGCGGTACTTCGATGGTGTGGAAGGCGACAATCTGTGGGAGGCGACTCTGTCGGCGATTGCGAATTATTGGGCTTTGTCGCCGTCGGAGACGCCTCCCACAAGCCTCGGCGCCGGCCATGGAGGTCATCGGATCGCCGTCACCGCGGGCTGGGAGCGGGCGGGACACAACTGGTACCGCTATCCGCTGCTGGGAAGCCGGCTGCAAAACGAGTTGCTCTACGTGCCGATCACCGAAGACGGGCAGATCATCAATTACCGCGGACTCGAGCGACACGCCGATCGCGCCGACTTCATCGCCTGGCTGAATCGGCTGGTCGATCGTCGCGTCGGCTACGTGGTCTGTCTGGCCCCCGACAATACGCTCGAATCGCTGTGGGCCAGGCAGCATCCGGAGTTTTTTCAGCCGCTGGTGGAGTCGATCGATGGGCAGAGCCGGGCGTATCGATTTCGCCGGCCGGCAGCCCGCCTGAGGCTCGCCAGGCGATAAGATGACACCCGCTTGCGGCTTCGCAATGCAATACGTTCGGTGCGGATAGCTGGTCCATGCGAAGCCGCAAGCGGCTATTCC
>SDBV01011754.1_pt1 | contig 11297 bp, 10 predicted proteins | sample 2277081 | NCBI WGS metagenome assembly SDBV01 (sample SAMN10402039, study PRJNA504765) | marine sediment metagenome | isolation source: marine sediment core GS10_PC15, 223 cmbsf | place: Arctic Ocean: Southern Knipovich Ridge | collected 2010
CTTAAGTTTGCCAAAGAAGCCCTGAAAAGCACAAATGGTTTTGTTGTGAAATAATTAAAAATGCAAAAAAGAGGGGTATTTTTTACATTTTCTGTTATATTCATACTTATCTTAATGCCCAATGCTTTTTCAGTTTATGGAGAATCTGTTTATTCAGGAACAGTTGAAGACGGGGATAGTGTCAATATATCGGGCCATATTTTTGGATTTAGAATAGATTCCGTAAGCAGCAAGGTATATGTAGAAATTGATATTTCCGGGATTATAATAGCAAATGGAGAATGCAAAGCCAAGGAAGGTTTTGACATATGTGTAAAGAATGTTTCATCCACTTTCAAAAGAGATAATATTACTGGTCTGATAATATATAAAGCACTTCTGGATGTGTCACAAATTAAATCAAGGCTGGATGTAACAAATACAATTGAACAAAATAATCTTTTGATAGGAGAGGAGACAATTGCAGAGCTGGCTATTGAAAATACTGCTGATGTTGTTGCAGAAGGCGTTATCGCAACCATTAATATTCCTCCTTCTATCTCAGTTACAGATGCAGAAGGCTGCAAAAAAATCTTTGACAACCTTGTATTCGAGGGAAATGTACACCCAACGCAGATAAGAAAATGCACTTACAAGATAAAGGGTCTAAGCCCGGGTGATTTTGAGTTAAAGGCAAATATCTCTTTTTTTGACGGAATAGAACAAATAAGCGAGCTCTCTAACACACTAACTATAGGGGTATATAATTATTCATTGAGGATAAGCCCCAAATTAAATAAAAGCAAATTCAATATTCAGGAAAAATTTAATCTTACAGTAGATATTGAGAACATAAATGACCAGTATGATTTAACCGTGACCATTTTTAATATAAAAATCCCAGAAAAACTTTTGCTCATAAAAAAACCAAAAGATACTTCAGGTAATGATAGAATAATCAGCTGGAGCGGCTCTCTGGAATCAGGAGAAAAGAAAAGTTTTGTAATAGGGTTTCAAAGTCAAAAAACAGGAAATCACTCTATACCTATAGAAGCAAGTTATAAAATAAGCACATTCATGAGGACTGTAAAAAACAATCCTTACGTAGAGGTGTATTGCGACTGCCCTTACATCAATAGTGATTTTTCCCAGCAAATTGTTGCACCAGACCAAAGGGTTACTCTTAAATCAATTCTTGTTAATCCAAGCCCAATCCACCATTTTAGGAATGTCAAGTTCAGTTACATTACAAATGTCCCCAACATACAAAATTTTTCAAGAGTATATTCAGATATAAAACCCTATGAAAGCATAGCAATATTCAATTCTCCAATTACCGCGCCGCAATTAGGCGAGGTTTATCATTTTAATATAACAGCCATTTATGAGTCAGCAGCCAGCCAGATTTTTGTTGTAAAGGACAAAATAATAATAAAAATCCCGGAAGAAGAAATCCCAATCGTGGAAGAGAAAACAGGGGTTGAAGAGCAGCAGGAAACCGAGGAACAGCAAAAAGATGAAGAAGTAGTCTTAGGTGCAGAAAAATCTGAAGAAGAAAGTGAAGAAGAAAAAGAAGAAAAGCCTGTTGATGAAGAAATACCTGTAGAAACAATAGAATACGAAGAAAAAAATCCCATCACGGCATACACAATAATAGCTTATATTGTAGCCCTGATTTTTATTTCAATTATATTAATTATATTCAAAAGAAAAAGATCTGAGGCTGCAGAAAAACAGGGAGATATTAATGAAGTAAGCAGCGCAGGAGAGAAAAAGCAAATAATAACAGAATCCTTATCAAATTTTTTCAGAAAAATAAAAGAGAAAATAAAAAGAAAACATCAGGAAGATAAAAAAGAATCTGACTACAATGATTTGGAGAGGGAGATAAACGCTCTGGGGCATATTCTTGAAAAGAAAAAAGGCAGAAAATAAAAACGCCGACGCCCGGACTTTCATCAATCTCTCCCATTTCTGGGCACCGAACGAAGTGAGGCGCCCTCTGATGGTTTTGGTCAAGCTTTTGCCGACCAAAGGGAGGGAAAAGATTGTTTTGAACCGGGATACCCTTGCGGGAACTGGCTCTCAAGGCTTACACTTCTAGGTCAAAATTGGCCTAAAATCAGCGCAATGCCAGGTTATGCGACGTCGGCACAAAAGAAGTTATTCTATTTTTGTTTATAAAACTTATTATAATTCTAAGAAATAATGCAAAAAATAAAAATTAAATGAATGAATCACTTAAATTGCAAACCAAACTGTCTTCCTTCCCTCTTGCCCTCTAACCTTTCTGCCAGAGCATGTGAAATTATGGGCAAAGCAATTGTAGCATCACAATAACACGCTACATATCTGCCCTCCTTGGTCTCTTTGCCCCAGGAAACAGCTTCATCAAAAGTGCAGCCTGACAAACTACCCCATTGGGGACTGTCTGTAGTAATCTGAACAGCGTATTTATGAGGGTAATAGCTCTCGCCAGTTACCCCTTCTCTGCTTTGTGAGGCTGGTCTGTTAGGAACCTTCCTGTCAGGATACATCAAATCTGCAGTAACCGCAAATAACTGAATAAAGTCTTTTGGAACTCCGCCGCCAATATAGACCACAGCTGTGTCTTTTACATTCTCGCTCAATTTCATAAATTCAGTATAATCTTTTACACCATCCAGAACAAGATTAAAATTTTTACTTTTAGCAATAAGTGCAGCATCTCCATATGGACTGTCGATTATTGCAGGGCAGAAAACCGGAACATTATTCTCTACTGCAGTAGCCACAATACTCTTAATGCCTTTTTGTGAAATCCATTTTCCAAACAAATACAAAAATTCCCTTGAAGAATAATTATGTTTTTGGTCAAGAGTAATTATGAACTCTGCAATTAACTCTGTCATTTTCATATAGTCATCTTCCTTGCCAAAAAGGTCATAGTACCTGTTAAACCCTTGTTTGAAGAATGATTCATCATCAACATTAGGCTTGCACTGGTAATAGCTATAGCCCATAGCATTGATAATATCTTCAGAAAGATTTGCACCAGTAGCAACCAAAATATCAATATAATGATTTTCTATTAGCCATTGGATTATCTCTCCCTGTCCTGTTGTTGACAAAGAAGCAGCATAACCAAACAATATTGTTGTGTCTTTATCTTTTATCATCATCTCAAGAACTTCAGCAGCTTCTGCCAGACTTCTTCCCTGGAAGCCTGTCTTCCTCATCTCTGCTAATATTTGAGAAATCTTTTTATCCTTACTTGGCTTTATAGCTACAACCTTATCTTTAAAATAATCTTCTGTCATTTTATACCACCCAGAACAAAGAATTTACTGATTGTTTTAATAGGTTTTGGTTTTTATTTCTTCTTACTAACAGTTTCCAGTTCCTCTGATCTTTCCATTTCCATAAACGCGTTAGCAAGCTGTTTTCCTCCGACTACCTGCGGTAAAACAACTATCTTGGCTCCTACTTTATGCAGCCTGTCGACAGCATGCTCGTCTTCTGCCTTTGCTGCTAGATTAAGTTTTGGATTTAGTTCAGTAGCAGTCATTATCAGGTATATATTCTCAGAGTCTTCCCCTAAAGTAGCTATCAATCCGTTTGCTTGCTCTATTCTTGCTTTCTTCAGAACATTCGGGTCCAAAGCATCTCCCTGTAAAACCCTTTCTCTATCTGATACCAGCCCAGTGCATTTATCTGCATCTTTTTCTATTATGATGTACTTCTGCTTTTTTTCTTTTAAGACATTGCAGACATACTTCCCAAGTTTTCCATAACCGCAGACAATAGTATGATTTTTTTCCTTTCTCATTCTGACCAAACCTCCTTTTATTCCTCCTAATAATAATCTTGTCTGACCTTCTATAATGGAACCCGCTAAAAATATAACAATATAAAGAAACAGGCCAATTCCAAAAACCAATAGAAGCATAACCAAAACTTTCCCATATTCGGTAGCGATTTTGTAAGGGCTCCCATGAGTAGTTATAATTAAAAAGACATAGTATAGTGAATCGAAAAAATCCACACCTTCCAATATGCTAAAAGCATAAGTTCCTGCCGCAATAAGGATTGCAAGAAGAAAGACTCCAAATATGAAATTCCTAATATTTGTATCTGCCATTACCTACCTCTTTTTACTTATCCATTTTCATATTGATTATTAAATCTTTTGTTTCAAACATCAAATTACTAAAACTTTTTAAATATAGTATCTTTTCAATAATACAGGATGACAGACCCTGTAATCATAGGAACAGTAGCCTTGGACTCTTTAGAGACACCGTTCGGTAAAGTTAAAAATGTGCTTGGAGGCTCAGCCTCTTATGCATCCATTTCAGCTTCATTTTTCTCAAAACCAGGAATATTGTCCATCATCGGAAAAGATTTTCCCGAGAAGCATATAAAATTCCTAAATAAAAAAGGAATAAACACTTCAGGCATAACATTAGGAGAAAAAACATTCAGGTGGCAGGGATTTTATGAATTTGACATGAATGAAGCCAAGACTTTAAGAACAGAACTTAATGCTCTGGAATCTTATAAAGTAAAAGTTCCTGAAGCTTACAAAAAAGCAAGGTATGTTTTTCTTGCAAATATAGATCCTGAATTACAGCTTGCTGCTGTCAATGAAATAGAGGAACCTGAACTGGTTGTTATGGATACTATGAATTTCTGGATTGAGCACAAGAAAAAACAAGTTTTGAAAGCAATAGACAAGGCAGATGTTTTGGTTATGAATGATGGTGAAGCCAGACAACTTTTTAAAACTACAAATCTGGTGAAAGCCGCGCATGCTGCTTTAAAGTTGCATTCCAAAGCCATAATAATAAAAAAAGGCGAGCATGGAGCATTACTGTTTACAAAAGACAAGCACTTCAACGCGCCAGGCTACCCCTTAGTGAACATAAGGGATCCTACTGGATGCGGGGATTGCTTTGGAGGAGCCTTTACAGGATATTTAGCAAAAACCCAGGATACAAGTGAAGCAAATATGAGAAAAGCCATTATTTATGGTTCTGTAATAGCCTCATTTAATGCAGAAGACTTTTCTGTGGAAAAATTGCGCAGAATTAAACACGAAGACATAGAAAAAAGATACAATGAGTTTAGGTCCATAAGGGAATTTTAGTCAAAATCATAATAGAGAGCTATGCCTTCCCAGGGGAGGCGGGCGGGAAAAAGCAATCAATGACATTCAATAAAATGCTGTGTATCTGAATGTAAAATATTCTACAAATGAAATCAAGATGCAGCATTTTGGCTTCAGTTCCGCTCTGGCATAGCTCCAATAAACCCAATAAAAATGCCCATTAAAGACAACATAAAATTTCTAAGAAATAATATCCCTAAAAATATCAAAATTCTTGCAGCAACTAAAACAAGAACTGTACAGCAGATTAAACAAGCCATCGATTCCGGAATAACACTTTTCGGAGAGAATTATGTCCAGGAAGCAGAAAAGAAATATACACAAATCAAAAAAAACAACAACATTAAGCTCTATTTCATTGGCTACCTGCAGAAAAATAAAATAAACAGGGCTTTAAAGTTATTCGATGTTATAACTCTGGATTCTTTTGAAATAGCTTCCGAAGTTAATAAAAGAGCCAACAAAAAAATCAAGATTTTAATTGAAGTCAATATTTCCAATGAGCAAAACAAATACGGCTGCAAACATGAGGAGTTAATTGATTTAGTAAAAAAGATTTCTGAATTAAAGAAAATGGAAATTATTGGTCTAATGGCAATGGCTCCTTATTTCAAAGACCCAGAAAAAACACGGCCTTATTTCAGAAAAATGAAACTATTATTCAATAAAATAAAAAAATTAAAACTAAAAAATATAGAAATGAATACCTTATCCTTAGGAATGACACATGACTACCAAATAGCAATAGAAGAAGGCTCTAATTTGATAAGGATTGGAAACTTGATTTTTAACTAAACCTCTTCCTTTATATCTGCTGTTGTCACCATAGTATATGTATTTCTTATCCCTTTCTGTTCTTTTCTGAACTTAATTAAAAAATCATTAAATTCCTCAACATCATTGAACTTAAGTTTCAGCAGTAAATCATACTCTCCGGTTATGCCAAAAATTTCCTTAACCTTTTCATTGTTTATCATCTTATCATTGATATACTCTGTTGTGCCGCCTTTAACCATCATAAAAACAATAAAATTTTCCCCAACAGCCTTGTTGTTTAATTTTAATGTAAATTTCTCAATTACATTTTCCTTAACAAGTTTCTTGATTCTCTCATGTACTGTACTCGGCCTTATTCCGGTCTTTTTGGCAATATCCCTGATTGCTAATCTGGAGTTTTCCTTCAGAACTCCAATTATCAGGTTATTTTTCTTATCCAGGGCCATTTTAAAAATAGGGCTCTCCTTTAAATAAGAATTATGGAACGTTTGGGGGGTGTTCCAGAGAGCCCTAAAGGAACATTGTCCAACTTATTTATATATTTTTCTATTTTTGTCCAATTTTTTTAGAATTTTCCGGACAAATTAAATATAAATCATAAGAAAAGTATATAAAACATCTTACACCTAATTGGGTACTGCTTAACCGGAGGTAGAAAATGGATGAAACTGAAAATTATAAGGTAAAAGATTTATCACTTGCTGATTTCGGAAGAAAAGAAATTGGGATTGCAGAAAAAGAAATGCCTGGATTAATATCTGTAAGAAAAAAATATTCAGGCTCAAAACCGCTAAAAGGCGCGAGAATAACAGGAAGCCTGCATATGACAATACAGACTGCAGTTCTTATAGAGACTTTAGTTGAACTTGGTGCAGAAGTAAGATGGGCTTCCTGCAATATCTTCTCAACACAGGATCATGCTGCAGCAGCAATAGCCAAGGCAGGAGTTCCTGTATTTGCATGGAAAGGAGAGACATTAAAGGATTACTGGTGGTGCACAAAAAAAGCGCTTGATTTTAATGGAAAAGGCCCTAACTTAATTGTTGATGATGGCGGAGACGCAACTTTAATGATTCACAAAGGTGTAGAAGCAGAAAAAGACCCTTCTATCCTGGAAAAAGACTGCAGTAAGGAAGGAGAGGACTTTAAGGAGCTTATGGATTCACTTAAGGAAATCTATGCAGAAGACAAGGAAAGATGGACAAAAGCTGCAAAAGATATCAAAGGAGTGTCTGAAGAAACAACAACCGGAGTTCATAGATTATACCAAATGATGGAAGAAAAGAAATTATTGTTTCCTGCAATGAATGTCAATGATTCTGTTACAAAATCAAAATTTGATAATATCTATGGCTGCAGGCATAGTCTGACTGACGGAATAAAAAGAGCCATGGATGTTTTGCTTTCAGGAAAAACAGTAATGGTATGCGGCTATGGAGATGTTGGCAAGGGAAGTGCTGAAGCATTAGGCAATGAAAAGGCTAAAGTAATGATATCTGAAATTGATCCTATATGCGCACTACAAGCGTGTATGGCCGGTTATTCAGTCTGCACTGTTGAAGATGCATTGCCTCATGCAGATTTATATGTGACTGCAACAGGAAATTGTGATATTATAACAGCAGAGCACATGAGCAAAATGAAAGACCAGGCAATTGTATGCAACATAGGCCATTTTGATAATGAAATCCAGGTTGCTCAGCTTGAAAAGTGGCCAGGAATAAAAAAAGAACAGATTAAGGGCAGTGAATGCCCTGTTCATCGTTACACATTTCCTGACGGCCATTCAATATATCTATTAGCTGAAGGAAGGTTGATTAATTTATCCTGCGCCACAGGACATCCAAGCTTTGTAATGAGCAATTCCTTCACAAACCAGATATTGGCCCAGATAGACCTATGGACAAAAAAACATAAGATAGGAGTTTATGTGCTGCCAAAAGAGCTTGATGAGGAAGTTGCGCGATTGCACCTTGAAAAGCTCAGCGCAAAATTAACAAAACTCTCAAAGAAACAGGCCGATTACGTCGGAATCCCTGTCAATGGGCCGTACAAGGCAGAGTCTTATAGGTATTAGGGGCATAATTTCATTATTTCTTTAATTCCTTCTTTAAGTTCTGTTTTTGGCTCCCACTCAAGTTGTTTTTTGGCCAAAGAAATGTCAAGATACATCTTCCTGATCTCTTCCAGAGGTTCAGAATAATCTATTTCTATCTCTTTATTAAACAATTTCTTTAATTCCCCATGCAGTTCATTGATTGATGTAGGTTTTCCAGAACCAATGTTAAATATTTTGTTTTTTGTCTTTAATGCAAGCATATTAGCTAAGGCAGCATCTTCAGCAAAAAGAAAATCTCTTGTCTGATTGCCGTCTCCAAATATAGTCAGATTTTTATTATTTACTATTCTATCCAAGAATTTTGCAATAACCCCCCCTTTCAGAGGATTTTGCCTGGGGCCATAGACATTGCTGTACCTAAGGATATTATAATTAATGTCATATTTATCTGAATAATCAATAATCCTGTTTTCTGCCTCTAATTTTGTATTGCCATACGGATTAACTGGATTTTTTATGTGTTTTTCATCGCAAGGCAGATATTCAGGATTCCCGTATATTGCGCTGGAAGATGCATAAATGAATTTTTTAACATTAAATTTTCTGCAGCATTCCAGAAGATTTAATGTTGAAAAACCAATAATTTTATAAATAAAAAAATAACTTGAAGTTATTAAAATTGTATGACTCCCCCCATACTCTTTTTAGCAAAGAGAAACTTTTTGAAAAATGAAAAATATTCCTGCAAGACGAAGATTATTATCCCTTTACAAAAAATGCATAAATATAAAATAAGTTGTCTGATTTTGTTAGGATTAATTGAGATAAATGCAGTTTTAGCCTATATAGATCCTGGTACAGGGGGCATGATTATAGGTGGAGGTGTATGGCCTTTTATTGTGGCTATGTTTGCAGCAATCGCAGGATTTTCATTAAAATATTTTTTTAAACCTATTAAAAGAGGAGTTAAATCAGTATGGGGCAGAATAAAAGGAAAAAATTAATTAAGCTAATGATACTTCTTCTTGTTTTGGTAATTATAATCACCATAATTTATTTTGTTACAAACATAAAAATGCCGAATGAATCTAAACATAAAAAAGTCCTTTTAATTGGAATAGATGGGATGGACCCAAAAATAGCAAAGGGGCTGATGGAAAAAGATAAACTTCCGAATTTTAAAAAATTGGCAGAAACAGGCTCTTTTATGAACCTTAATGCTGTTTATCCGCCTAACAGTCCTGTTGCCTGGACATCTATAGCAACTGGCATGAATCCTGGAAAGCATAATATATTTGACTTTATAAGGAGAGACCCAAAAAACTATGTGCCTGAACTATCTCTTTCAAAAACTATAGACAATGGAGATTTCAGGACTGATTACGAATCTTATGTAAAAGCAGACCCGTTCTGGAGAATTACAACAAAAGCAGAAATTCCTACTACAGTTATTAGATGGCCAATTACATTTCCCCCTGAAAGAATTCAGGGAAATATGCTTTCTGGGTTAGGAGTTCCAGATATAAAGGGATTTCTTAGCGGTTATACCTATTACACATCAAAAAAAACTGATAAATCCGATAAGGATTCAAATAAAATAGTAGAAGTCAAAGAAAATAATGGTTTAATAGAGACAGAAATATTTGGACCTAGAACTAAGAAATCCGGAGATATTATTAATATCAAAACTCCAATGAAGATAAAAATATCTGAAGATAGAAAATCAGTTGATATAATTGTCAATGACGAGACTTATCTGGTAGAAATTAATGACTGGAGTGATTGGATAAGGGCTAAATTTGACATAGGCATGTTCAAGAATGTTTATGGTATTTTCAAGGCTTATCTGGTTAGCATTGAGCCTTTTCAGATGTATATTACAGCAATCCAGATAGATCCTAAAAATCCTGTTGTTGGTATTTCTTACCCGGAAAAATATTCAGCAGATTTAGTTGATGATATAGGGCTTTACTATACTCTTGGCATACCTGAAGAAACTGAGGGATATATTGATGGCAGGATTAGTAAGCAAGCATTTTTAAAACATATTGAACAGATTGAAGAAGACAGGAGCAAGATGTTTTGGAAGGAATTCAATAATTTTAAAAATACAAAAAACGGAGTTTTTGGTTTTGTATTTGACACCTCAGACAGAATTCAACATGTTTTTTGGGAAGAAAAAGTACTTGGAGAAAATGATGGTAAATTATCTCTGAATAAAGCTGTTTTGGATTATTACGTTAAAAAAGATATTTTTATTGGAGAAGTTCTTAAACAATTAGATGATAAAACACTTTTAATAATAGTTTCAGACCATGGCTTTACTTCTTTTGAAAGAGCAGTAAGCATAAACACATGGCTCTATAAGAACGGTTATATTTCCCTAAAAAAAGAAATTACCGAAAAGGATGATGGTGCACTTTTTAGATATGTTGACTGGAGCAAAACCAAAGCTTATTCTTTGGGGTTTAATAGCATTTATATTAATCTTAAAGGAAGAGAAAAAGAAGGTATTATTGAAAACAAAGAAGAAATTGTTAATGAAATTATTGAAAAGTTGGAATCTTTTGTCGATGAAAAAACAGGGAAAAATGTTGTTCATAAAGCCTATAAAAGCGAAGATATTTATTCTGGCAATTATGTAAAGAATAGTCCAGACATAATCATTGGATTCAACCCAGGATATAGAATGGATTGGAAAACTGCAATTGGAGGATTTGATACAGAAATAGTCTCAGATAATTTAAAGAAATGGGATGGTGACCATTTGGTAGATCCTGTCTTTGTTCCCGGAGTTTTGTTTTCTAACATTAAGATAGACAGAGATTCTGCACATCAAGTGGATATTGTTCCGACTGTTTTAGATTCATTGGGTCTTGATGTTCCTAGTGAAATTGACGGAGAGAGTTTGTTGAAATGACAAATCTTAATAATCCTGAAAACAAAAGCATTTACATAATCAGGGAAGCCTATAAGAAATTTAAGAATCCCGCTGTGCTTTGGAGTATCGGAAAGGATTCAACAACTTTACTTTGGCTTTGCAAGAAGGCTTTCTTCGGCAAAATTCCTTTTTCTGTAATCCATATTGATACTGGTTATAAATTTAAGGAAATATATGAATTTAGAGATAAATATGCAAAAAAATGGAATCTTAACCTGATAGTTGCACAAAACAAAGAAGCAATAAAAAAAGGTATAACCCCTGACAAAGGAAAATTAGAATGCTGCAATGCAAGAAAAACAGAAGCATTGAAACAAACGGTTAAAAAACATAAGATAGATGCATTATTGCTTGGCATAAGGAGAGATGAACATGGTATTAGAGACAAAGAA
>SDBV01011755.1_pt1 | contig 11296 bp, 15 predicted proteins | sample 2277081 | NCBI WGS metagenome assembly SDBV01 (sample SAMN10402039, study PRJNA504765) | marine sediment metagenome | isolation source: marine sediment core GS10_PC15, 223 cmbsf | place: Arctic Ocean: Southern Knipovich Ridge | collected 2010
GTTGGAAATGCAAATATTAGCTTATTAGTTGGGGATGTATCAAATATAATATTGACGTTTTCAAAGAAATTTTCACTAAAACTTAATTTACTATTATTTCCAGTTGTTGCATTTATAGCAAACGTGGAGGCTGTAGTAGAAAAAGTAAGGGCATGTGCTGATTCATCCCAATGCAATCTAGGGGAACCCGAAACACCTATAGTCATAAGATCAATATCCGTATCGCTACCAGCATCAAAATTAATTCCATTAATACCTCTTATATTCACAAATCCATCTTGGATTTCAAAACCAGCAGTAAATAGAGCATCGCTATTTATATAACAAGTATCTCCATTAAGTCCACTTATTGAATCTGTCTTGAGCTCTTTTGTATAGAATATTTGACTATAAACTGAATTAAATACAAAAAATAGTCCGATTAATAATAGTATTTTTTTCATAATCATTATTTAATTTATTATTGCTATATAATCTAAGCTTGCATTTATCGCTGGTGTAGCTTTAAATCCGGTTGTTGCCTTTTCTGTTATAACTACAGCAACAGGATTGCCTGATCCATCAAAACACCTAACAGTTAAAGCATAATCAGTACTAGGTAATGGTGTTGAAAATGTAATAGTAGTTCCTGCAGCTGTTACTGCTTTATCAAATCCTGCTCTGGTGGGTTTTCCCATAATAATTAATTTATTTATTGTAAGATTTAATCCTATTCCTAAACTCATGATATTTATTCTTCATCATCATTATATCCAATACAAGCACCACTTGTAAGTTTAATAGATGTTATTTTCCCATATAATACATATCCGGCTGGAAGTGTTTCTCCTGCTAAAGATCCTACAAAAGCAGTTCCTGCAGCATCCGTAATTGTAATAGCTGAAATGATAGTATCTTCATAAAATGATATAGCATAAAAATTCTTATCCGCATGAGTATTAGCATCCTTAATTATTTCACCACCTTCCCTTCCAAATTGACGATTTTCTTTTGACATTATTTATTTATTTTAATAGTTAATTTTCAAAATCTCCTAACATACAAACGATTAATCCTATTGTTTCATTTTGAAACCATTCACGTATAATATAAGTTACGTCTGTACCGGTACTATCCTTTACTGTTACTTTATGGCCCTTTAAATCTACCTCTCCTGCACTATTCCTTACTGTATATCCTTTATCTGTTAATGCCTTTTCAGATACAGATACATGTCCATTCTCAGTATTTATTTCTATTCCATCCGTATTTACTCCAAGATGATGTTTTGTGTGCAATCCATTAACAATAGCTGTTTGCCCTGGAGGGGTGGGAGAAACAAAGGTCATGACTTGAGCAAAGTCATTCGCATTTCCAGTGATCTTTTCTATGTCTGCTTTCGCTTGATCTTTTAAACTCATAGTTATTTTAATAAAAAAGGCAATCCGCTAGAATTGCCCCTTCAGGTTCATCAAAATGAGAAGTAAGTTCTTCATAGCGTATTAAGCATCAATTCCATATAATTTTTTATATAATTTCTTTTTGCTATCATTTGATTTGAATTCAATTCCTTTAGCTGTTAAATTAGCTTTTAATGTTGATGCTGTTACATCAGTATAAGATGGAGCATCATCCTGATTTTCTTCTTCTTCATTTCCTTTAGCTTCCGCTGCTATTTCTGCTTCTGCTGTCTTTTTGGCTTCCGCTTCTTTTGCTGATTCTTCTGCTTTACTTATAGTTTCCTTTTTTGGTTCATCTACTTTTGGAGCCTCTTTTTGGGTTTTACCTACTACTTCAAGGAAACCATCTTTTACTAACTTATCAGCAACACCTTCATCCCAAGCATCTTCACTATAAGTTTTGTTATCTTCTTTCCTTAATACACGATTGAGCTTCGCTGTACAATTAAGAGCTATGAGTTTGTATTTTTTCATTCTAATAGTTTTAAATGATAAGATGGGATTTTAAGTCCCATCTTATCATCTATATTTCTTACTATGCAACTACTTGCAATGTATATATTTGATCAACAGCTACTGGTATTGCTACACCAGCTGATTTGATTTCAAAATCATGTGTTGCTTTTCTTTGATCAATGAAATCACCCATAACAAATGCACCCTTTTCAACTCTACGACCATCTGTTAATAATTGTGGTACTGCTGCAAATCCTAAAGTAAATCTAGGAGTTTCAGGTAAGAAGAATACTTTCTTTGCATTAACGTATGGAGTAGATACGCCAGCAGTAGTATCAAAAAATTCCGGATAAGTCCATATATTGAGTCTAAAAGCTCCTGCAGATACTTGACCATGCAAAGAAGCACCAACTGAATTTCTTTGTGGAGCTGATACTAAGTCCAAAGAGAAATTTCGGATATCTGCTCTTTCTTTTACAATTGTGTTACCCAAAAAGTCAGCGAATGCAGTAGATCCCATTATTACATTAATAACAGAACCCTGTGATTTACCGGTTTGTCTTAAAAAGTTTGCCGCCGCCTCCATATCAGTATATGGGCTAACTGTTCCTGTTGCCCAATAAGCACCTGCACCTTTATCAACTAATGATGAAGCTTTTCTTTTAAAATCAATGTTAATTCCTGCATTCAATTGAACTACTCCTGTTTCAAAAACTTCAGAACATTGCTTTTCATACGAACGTTCAATTTTATCCTGAAGTGCTCCAAGCTTTTCAGATACTTGATTCAAAAAGTCAGCAAATACACCATCTTCTATTGATGTATCACTAAATAACCTATCATATAATGCCAACTGAGTTGCATCAAAAAATTCCCTATAAAAAGGAGGAATGAATATCTTTTCTGTTGATTTATCAAATTTATTTCTATTTCCATCTGTTCCTCTTTCAATATCAACAGCTATCTTTTCTGTTCCCCTTTGAACTTCAATAGATAATTCTAAGGTTGAAGCTTCTACTACCTTAAAGAAAGATCGCAAAAAGGACATTGGAGAAATCCTTTCTCTGTAAATATCAATAAGCTTTTTTGTAAAAAGCCCTTTGGCATCTGAAGTTTGAATTGATGGCATAATCGTTTATTTTATCTTTTTTTAATTAATAATTTTTATTGGTTATCAACACCTGTATTTTCTGTACTTGCAATTAATTTAACACCTACTGTATCACCGCCTATTCTATCTCTTAAATTTCTACCTGAAATAACAGTGTCTAAATCATCACCTGCTTTCGTGAAAACAAGTTCTTCTTCTGCTACATCACCTGATACACAAATAGATACTGCTTGTGTTTCTCCTGCTAATATGACCCAATCTTTATTTAAGATGCCAACAGGTATTTGACTACCATCAGCAGCATCAGATTGTAATGGCACTAATTTACCAGTAGCACTAACACGACCCATGATTGTTCCGGCTACAAGATTCTCGTCAACATAAGTTGAATTAGTACGGTTTCCAGCTTCAAACCTATTATCCCAAATAAATATCTTTGAAGTATCAGTATTTAAGATTGCTTGCTGACCATTATTCAATATTACAGTTTGAGTACTCATCTTTTATTTATTTATTCTTAATGAATTAATTTTTTTCTTCTTCCTTTTTACCTAATCCCAGGTCCTTATCTACACTTTTTTCAAATTCTGCAATAACCTTTTCCTTTTCTGTTTTTTCTTCATCTGTTACTTCTTTAGTTTCAACATCACCATTACTATCCTTTTCTACTTTTTCCAAAGCCTCTGCACTCATTCCTTTCACTGCAAATTCTGCTTTGGCTGTTTCAGATAAAATATCTCCATCTTTAATACCTTTAGCTACAGCTTCTGGATCTATAGCATAAAATGCCATCCATGCACCAACCCTATCCTTTTCTTGAACTGTACCTTCTTTAATAATTTCTTTATATAATTCTGGATTTTCTAATTTTAAAGCTTCGATACTCATATCTTTATAATTTAATTTTTTGTTTGGTTTACTTGTTGGGTTTTTTTCTGGTGTTTCAGAAGTTGGTTTATCTTTCTTTGGTTGTTTATAATCAATCCCTAGTGAAGTAGCTGCAATTTTTAATGTTATTGATTCAATTTCTTCTATTGCTTCTGGTGTTATTTTATTTATCTTATTAGCGATTCCTATTTCTTTTGCTTCTTCCGCTGTGAATGTAACATCTACAATACCATCCGTTGAAAACAACTCATCCATAGTAACACCACCTATTTTTTCAAACTTTTCAACATCTACCTTTGCTTCTAATGCTGCCCTCAAATCATCATTTATTTCCTTTAACCTATTTACACGATCTTCAGTCATAAGTTCCGGATCTCTTTCTATGAAAGTAGGGAATGAAGCTCTATGATATAGAAGTGAAGTAACATCTAATACTTCTACGTCGTCTGTATATGATAAAAAGTGTGCAGCCATTGACTTAGCTACTCCATCAACTTTTATCTTTTTTCCTTTAGTATGTTCTCTAAATTTAGCAATTGCACCCCACGCATCTTCTACACTACCTCCATTAGAATTGATTCTAAGAACAATATCTTGTGATTTTGCTTCTTCAATGCTATTAATAAGTTCTTCTGCTGTGAAGTCAAATATAATGCTATATAGAAGTATTTCTTTCATTGACAGCAAAGAAGGAGGTTTTGTTTATATGTGCATAAAAAAGTCCACCATTTGTGGACTAAAAATATTAGTTTTGTCTAACTAAAGTAATTATTATGCCTGATAGCTATTCTTCTAGTAAGGATGAAATAAGAATAAAAAGTGTTCGTAAAATGAAAACCGAATTAAAAAATATTGCAAGCCATACAGGTGAAACTATTAGTGGTATGTTACGTCCTAAGATTAGGGAATTTATTGATAGTTTTCCTGATAATTATAGAGAAGAATATCTTGATGATTAATCTTCAGGTTCGAGTGGATCTTCTTGATTATCAATACCAAGCTTCTTTGATTCCTCTAATTCTTTTGAATATTGTTCCATATTAGAAGATGAATCACCACCACTAAGTCTTTCTGTTGCTGCTTCAACCGTTGTTAATGGTATGTTTATTGCTGAATCACCTAATTTTAATCTTTCTGCTTTTACTTCTTTTTCTGGATCTATATGTGGAACAGACGCACCCACAAATCTTGCATTCCTGTAAGCATCTAATACCATAACATCATTTTCTTGAACTGCCTTTAGATAGCCTGGTGCATCTATTTTGTTTTGTAATATTTGAATTTGTAACCAGAAATCATAAACATTCTGATAAAATGTTGATGAAAAGTTAGCTCTACTTACATTCAAAGTATGTTCCCAATCTTTCAATGCTGCCCTACTAGCTGAAAAGTTACTATCATATTTAGACATTGCCACCTCTGGTGGTATCTCTAAAGCTGCTGCAATTAAATCAACATTGACACCGTAAAAATCTTTGAAGTGTAATTCATTTTTGCTTTCCAATGCTTTCATTGCTGAATTAATAGGCATATTGAACACCATCTTATTGGTTGAAGCTGCAACTGTATCTGCTAATTTAGTATTATTAACATCGCTTGGAATATCTGAATCAAATGATGCATCAGCATCCATTGCTCTAGCCATCTGTTTTTGAAGTGGATTTTCACCGGTAGAATTAACGCCATGTTCTATGAAGTAGGCTATTTTTTGTCTTTCTTCAGCACTACCTACCGTTGCTTCCTTATATCTTTCCATCTTCTTTAGGGTTTCTAATACAACAGATATAAGTGGCATACCCCTATAATAGTCCAATCTATAGTTAAGTCCATAAACAAGAAATGCCATTGTGAGATTTGATTCCTTACCCTTTGCTTCTATACGTTCAAATTTACTAAATGAACTTCTTACAAAAAATGCTATATGCTCACCTTTTTTATTTATTTCAACACCATCTATAATACGGTTTCCATTATTTTTAGCTTCGTTTAAAAAGTTATGTCCAAATGCCGGAGATTGAACATGTGCACCATCTATTAATTGAACCTTTATTTGATTATCAATAAATCTTAATACCACCAATACATCACCACCAATGATAGCATTAAGAAAAGCTTTTTTTGCTTTAGCATGAAGCCCTTCCATATTAGAATAATCAGAAGATTTTGATTTAGCAAAAATTCCAAATCTTGATTCTACCTGATCATTAAATTTTTCTGATTCTACAGTTATATTTTCAGATTCCAATACTTTTGTTGCTGGTTCAGCTTGTAATTTTAAACCACTACCCACAACCCATAATGCATATTTCTTTACTATTGTTTGAGATATTTCACTCTCCAAATATGACTGCCAACTACGAAGTCTTAATAACTGAAAATCTGGTCTATAGTTTATTATTGGTCCTATTTCACCTAGATTTTTTTCACCATCATAAGACCAAGAAAATAAATGCCTGAATTGCCTAGTCCCATCTATGTGTGCTTCTGGTTTTGGCTTATTAAAATGTATTGGCTCAAATAACCAATCACGAATAGCACCACCTATTCTTTTCCCTATTTTATAGCCTGCCATTTCTATTTCCTGTGAAGTTTTTGCCATCTACCATCCTCATCATTCTACCATTTAATTGATTTACATATCTTTGTCTAATACGTTCAAAGCCCATAATAGATTTAAATATTGAATCAACACCACGATATTCAGTTCTTATTTTTACTTGGCCATCATTAAGTTCATATTCTTGGATGTTATCATTTGCTGCTCCTGTTAGGGCAATATCTTCTAATGCTGTAATGATAGCATCTATGCGTGTTATTTTAGCTTGTAATGTAGTTGCATCCCGAATGAATATGTCTGCACTATCGTAAAAAACTGCCATCCTTAATTATTTCTTGGGCTTAATCTTAAATATATTTTCTTTTAAATAAAAATAAAGTACACGAAAAAGAGCTATTATCAATCGACCTGTAGATTTAAATATCAGCTTCATGATAATGTTTTTACTTCATTAATTTTAGAATTATCTATGCTTGCGGTTGATGGTGGAGCTGGTGGAGCTGGTGGAGTTCCTGATGCTCCATGTACATGTGTTAAGAACGCATTTAAATCAGATTTTAATTTATCAAATCCTGTTTTCAATTCAGAGAAACGGACCATATTATCATCATCACCGTTGATTTCAAGGCTTCCATCAGCTCTAAGCCATGCATATGCTTTTAAAGTTCCATTAGCATTAGTAGAAAATATACGGTGTTCCCCTGGTGCTGCTAGTTGTCTTTTATTAATATATCCTACGATTACTGTTTTTCCCTTTTCACCTGTTTTTATATATACAGCTATCATATCCTTAATAGGATTAGCATCTACTCCATATGGGCCTACTTCTAATGAGGTTTGAATATCTTTAATTCCAAGCCTTAGAAATTTCGGCAGCCTTCTATTTAGGTTATCTATTGAGGTACTTATTATTTTTACCAAACTAATCATTCAAAAATATTTATAGGAGTTGATTGATCATAAACAGGTGGTAATACACATTTCAATGTAGCTATCCGGCTTTTATTATCACCGGTTAATGTTACTGATTCAATGAACCAATTTGTTTTAGTATAAAGATATACATCAGGATTTATTACGCTTATGATATTATTGGGTCTAATAATCTTATTATCAATTGTCCACTTATCTAATACTACTGTTAATTTTAGATTTTTTAACTCAACAGACAAGGCATTTCTAGCTGCTTGGCTTGTATCATTATCATCACCGGAACTTTGGCTAATAACCTTTGGTCTAAAAGTAAATGGAACAAAAGGATTAGTTATCTCAGATTGTCCTGCACTACCACTATCTGAATCAGCTTGCTTTTGTACAGTTATAGTAGAATGCATTCCCTGTCCATTAAAAGCTAATTCCATACTAGTAAATGGTTGACCGCCTGGCTCTATTTCTATAATAGGACGTTTATTAGTTTGGGCTTTTGTGAATAATAATTTTCCATCATCTGTATGTGATAAAATAATGTTTCTTTGGGAAGCTAACTCTGTTAAATATTGCTTAATAGTTTGTTTTTCGTCAGCAGTGGAATTGCTATAAACTTTATTCATTAATGAACTTACACTTGAATCAATTACCATTTCTAAGTTAAATGGTACAATAAGTTTTTGAGTTATTTCACGTAAGCTTAATCCATCAGATTGTAATGGATATAAAGATATTGGAACATTGCAATCATCTAATACACCTGGAAGTGAATAACCAGCTATCCCTGTTAATTGCTTTTTTTTAGCTGATCTAAAAGTACTTGATAAAATAGGACCAGTAATTAATAGTTCATTTTCATGTTCTATCTTAACGGTATGATAATGAGCAACATGTAACAACTCTCTCTGATCATTATTTTCAGGATTAAAATAGGCGTTAAAAGAAAAAGTTGATGCAATAGAATCATACTTTAAATTGACTGTAACTCCATTAAAGAAATCATACTTTCTATTTTTGACCCTGATTATCATATATAATATAATATCTCACGACCCTTTTTTAGTTGCAATAATTCATTTATTCCAATATTATTATTGTCAATAAGCTGATCAATCAAAGTATCATCTACATCAAGCCCATAAAGACGGTGTGTGATCAGAATAACATTACTATCTTTTTCAAGAAATATACTACGTTCCTGTTTAGTATCTAAGGCTATATCAAATAGATTAGATATAGTAAAATTAATAAGATCATTTAATGCAGTTAATGATTCTGCATCAGGTATATAACTTGTAGGATTACCTCCATTATCTGTTTGTAAGACATCAAGATTTGTTATATAGGCATTAGACACAGCTAATATTTCATCTATTCTTGTTATTACCTCTGGTCTATTAGCGTAATCACCCTCTATAGGATTAGCTACAGCAAGCGCCATAGTAGATATTATTATACCTACGTTACTCTCATAAATCTTTTTCTTAGATGGTTCTGTAATGGTACTAATTGAAGTACTTAATCTATCAAATTGATCTGCAAGTAAAGCTATCCTATTTTTGACTGATTCCTTAAATAAAGCCGGTGCATTTATTACTGTATTAATAGCTCTTATTGCATCTAAAGGCTCGTCTGTAGCATCTAATATAGCAGCTTCTGCTGCATTAAAAGCATTGAAATATTCCTCTGATGCCTCACCTGCTAAATCTTTACCAGCATTAAATATAGTATTCAAATTAGTAGAAAGCGTATTCTTATCTGTTGTAGATGGTATTACATCAGTAGCAAATGATTCCTCAAATACAACATCAAGATTTTCTTTATCATCAATTATTTTATCAACAGGATCTACACTAGCTTGTGGGCTATCTTCAACAATAGTTTCTACAATAGGAATTGTGAGTTTTGTAACATTATGTTTGGTATCATCTAATGCCAATGACAAAGGTTGTACTATTAATGTCCCATATAAAGGATGTAATATAGTCCAAGCTCTTGAATCTCCAGCGGATACATCAAATTCTTTAGCTCTATCAAGATTATCTTCTCCCTGAAAAAATATTTCAAGAGTAAAACGCCTTCCTTTTGGTTGACTTCGTTTTACTAACGTACCTGGTATCTCTGGAAATTCAAATTCAGCAACATTAAACTCCCTACCCCTAGTAGCATTCATCCATTCCGGTCTGAATTCTTTACCATCACCAGTAGTAATAACAAAATCACTATTTATTTGTTCAATCCAACTCATCTCTCTTATATACTTTTATGTAATCTATATCAAAATAAGATGGGAATTTAGTATTCTTATTAACAGTTTCACCGAATACACCCGGATAACTTATAGCTAAGTTAATATATATAAATCTTGGTTTATCACATACGAAATCACCTTTAACAACCCAAATAGGATAACCATCAAAATAATAGGTTAACTTATTAGGCTCCCAATCTACACCATAAGTATGAAAATCCTTTGATGCATCAGGAATACGAACATGTGTACCTTGTGATTTTATATCTTTAGCATCATAGGATTTACCATAATGATAAGCACAACGTAAAGACCTTAATTTACTACCACCCATTTCCATAATATCAATTTCAGGTAATCCATTATATAACCAAAAGGCCGGCCAAAATCCAGCACCTTTAGGTATCTTGCATTTTATCTCAAAATATCCATATAGTTGCTCAAATGTTTTTGGACCACTCCATTTTTTATCTGGTCCTGTACTTAACATAGCTGACCTAAATAGTCTTTTATCTTTCACATCTAAACTCCTTTCTGCTTTTAATCTGCAAATACCATCTTTTATTTCTATATTACTATCATCATACCATTGTAAATTTTGATATACATCTGTTCGACCATAACTAAATTTAGTTCTCCATATCGTTTTATCTAATTCATCTCCTTCAAAATGATCATAAAAAGTTAAATCCCATTTAGAACCATATACTATTCTTGGACTTCCATTATATAGACCAAATATCGTTCTAAAAAATGATAATATTTTATACCAATTCTTCACGCTGTTAATCTTCTTATTTGTTTCTCTGCCTCCTTAATATAGAAATCATTTAACTTTTTTGCACTTTTTAATGTAGCTGATTTCATAAAGCCGGTTCTGGATACCTTTATAGATCGACCTTCTTCAAAAGAATATAATGGTTTTTTCTTAACAATCATTAGATTTCCACGCCTTACAATAGATGTTATTTTAAATAATGTTTTAGGATTATTATTTCCTATTACATAACCACCCTTACCAGCATGTATAACTGATTTAAGAAATTTCTGTTTCTTAGTTTTCCCCCTTGCTTTTGCAGCATTAACAATATTTCTAATCTTACTTAATCTATTACCTGGTCTAACTGCCCTTGCTTTACTACCACCTCTAGCAGTATCCATAGGAATAAAAGAACGACCTTTAATAGTACCTCCATATTCTTGTTCTTCTAAATCTTCTACTGCCTGATCACTTCCCCTTAATTGAGAAGTTACAAATCCAACAGTGGATTTCATAGCATCTACATTAAATCCCTTAGCCATTTCAACACGACTATTAACTTTAAAGAAGTTACGACTTCTATTTATGAAATTTCTTTCTGCACTTATAGGCATTGTCTTCTGCTTTACATCAAAAGCAGAAGAATTTAATGCTCCCCTAATAGCAACGGGTAAGGCACTTCTATGAAGCTTTTCTAACTTATTTGTTAATATTACAACTTCATCATTATTTATGTTGATTGTATTAGCCATTATATAGCTCTCATTACTCGATTGGTTGCATCAATAGAAACAGCTACATATTGACCATTACCATACGTTATTGCTTCCCATTGTTTAGCTTCTGTTGCTGCTCGAGCAGTCCATGTTATGCCATCTGGAGATGTCATTACTCGATTAGTCCCACT
>SDBV01011756.1_pt1 | contig 11295 bp, 10 predicted proteins | sample 2277081 | NCBI WGS metagenome assembly SDBV01 (sample SAMN10402039, study PRJNA504765) | marine sediment metagenome | isolation source: marine sediment core GS10_PC15, 223 cmbsf | place: Arctic Ocean: Southern Knipovich Ridge | collected 2010
ACAGTTGTCCGTTTCACTGCCTACACAGCAGCGAAAAAAACGTTATTTTCGCAGAAATTCCCTGGAAGTGCCGCAGTATTATTCCGCCCCGCCACCCGCCGCGATTTTGCTCCGCCCTTTACAGCTGTGATTTCCTGAGGATAATTTTGGCATCATTATAATGATGCATTTGGGCATTTCAATGGGAAAACGTATACATCGTTAAGTTTTTAAGGGACAAATACATTCAGCCTACACTAAACAAGACACCGTGGATCACTAAATGGTATATGCTGATAATAATGACTATGAACTAACAACGAAATTAGAAGTTTTGGCTAATGCCCTATTGGGGGGATGCGAGATTAGAAAAAGCCGCCTCTATCCAACTAAGCACGATTACGCTGAAAGCCTAGTTATTCAGGGCTTAATATCTCGGACAGAAGATAGGCGTGACTGCTCTATTTACACTGCAACGGAAAAAGGGAAAGTTTTTTTTAAGGATATCGTAAAATACGCATCCAATTCAATTAAATGATTGGCCTTGGATTAAAGACTCACGTATGATACAGAACAAGCAGTGAGAGCCCCAAAAAGGGTTCTGTACTAAATTTTTGAATAAGTAAAATGCAACTCAATCAACATTTCAGAGAACTTCACAGTTGATACCCGGTTTTGTGATGTGGCCAGAGGCCACAAAAGAAAACATTAAAGGCCTTGCGAGGTACGTCTTTTGATAAGTATCTAAAGGAAAACATTTCTTAATTCATTCTGCTGTAGCAATTCTTGTGGCAGGCCGCTAAATTCAACCTTGCCAAGTTTTATACCATAAACTCTATGGCATATCTCAAGCACTTTACGGACCTTTTGTTCAACTATCAATATCGCAGTGCCTCTTTCTTCGTTGATTTCCTGTATTCGTTCAAAGGTAATAGAAATCAAACTTGGTGAAAGCCCAAGAGATGGTTCATCGAGTAATAATAATCTGGGCTCAGGAATAAGTGCTCGTCCCAATGCCAGCATCTGCTGTTCTCCACCACTAAGAGTTCCGGCGTTCTGTTTCAGCCTATCTTTTAGCATTGGGAACAATTGAAGAACATCATCAATCCTGCCAGCAAGTTCCTTCTTTTTCAGATGTATGCCACCAATCTGAAGGTTTTCGCTGACACTTAACTCATCAAATACTCTATTGCCTTGTGGACAAAAAGTGATTCCGCGTTTGACATTCTTTGCAGGAGTAGAGTTATTTATACAGGTTTCATCGAAATGGATATTGCCTTCCCATATAGGGATCAAACCACACACAGCCTTTAGTATAGTAGATTTCCCCGCACCGTTAGGGCCTATGATAGCAACGATCTCGCCCTTATTGACCTCAAGCGATGGGCCAAACAACACAGGCTTCTTGCCATAACCAGTATGTAGTTCGTTAATTTTCAGCATATGTTAAATTAATCCAGATAAGCCTCTATTACTCGTGGATCATTATGTACTTCGGTTGGAGAACCTTCGCAAATCTTTTCTCCCGCATCCATAAATATCACACGATCACAAACTTGCGTCACAACTTCCAGATTATGCTCGATTATAATCACAGACTTACCTTGCTTTGGAAGATCGGTAAGTATAGACAATATTTGCTCTATCATAGCAGGAGCGATTCCAGCAACTGGCTCATCCAAGAGCAACAGGTTCGCATCTGAAACAAGGCAACACACCAAACTCAAAAGTTTTTGTTGACCATACGAAAGATCAGATGCTAGACTGTTGTTTTTTTCTAAAAGTCCAGCCTTCTTCAAAACAGAGCAGGCTGTATCTCTGTTCTCATCTTCTGCTTTCTTAGTTTTTGCTGCTCTGAAAAATGTGTTTGCTAAATTCTCTCCAGGTTGATTTCGAAAAGACAATAATACATTTTCCAATACAGTGATTTGACGGATAAGGCGCAAGTCCTGAAATGTTCTCGCTACGCCTAGATTAGCGATTCGATGGGCAGGCTTATTATGCAGGTCTACGCCGCAAAATGATATACTGCCGCTATTGGAGGGTAAAAAACCCGTCAGAACATTGAAAAGGGTGGTTTTGCCAGCACCATTAGGGCCGATCAGCCCAAGAATCTTTCCTTTCTCCAATGAACAGGAAAAGTCCACAAGAGCTTTGACTCCGTTGAAGTGCTTATTCAAATTGTTTATTTTAAGCCAACTGTTCATTATTTTTTTGTGTCTTCTAATTGAAAACCATATTTACCGACCAAACCTTGAGGCCGCCACATCATAAAGGCCACAAGCAATCCGCCATATAATATCTGCCTCATGTTGGCGGCGATAGAACTTGGCATACCAACAAATCGCAATGCTTCCGGAAGCATAACAAGAAGCACAGCACCGACAACCGGCCCCCACAAGCTGCCTGCTCCGCCTATGATAACAATCGAGATTATGAAAATAGATTCCATCACAGTAAAGCTTGTAGGGTCGATAAAGCTGATGTAGTGAGCGTATAAGGCTCCGGCTATTGCCGCCATACCGGAACCAATAACAAACACAGATACTTTGTATAGTGCAACATTCTTACCAGCAGCCAAAGCAAAAACTTCATCTTCTCGGATAGCCATCAACACACGTCCAAATGGAGAACTAATAATGCGATGGCAAAACCAGAACACCAAGGCGGCAAAGATACCGACAAGTAGCAAAAATTCAATATGCGATGAAATAACCCAGCCGAATATTACCGGTTGAGGTATACCTGGCAATCCCATAGGGCCGCCAGTAAATGAAACCAAGTTATTTAAAATGCTGAATGCAATGACCTGAAATGCAAATGTAGCGATAACAAAATAGTGCTCTTTAATACGAAGAGAAGGAATCCCGACCAGTCCACCCAACGCCCCACTGATTATCACAGCACAGATAATATTGATGACAAAAGGGCTGCCTACTTTTAATGCCATAAGTGCAGCAACATAAGCCCCAACTCCATAAAAAGCGGCATGAGCAATAGAGAGCAATCCCGTGTAACCTACAATCAGGTTAAGCGATTCTGCAAGAATTACATAAATACCGATCATTATCAAGATGTGAAGCAGATATTCCAATTAATCTCCATGTTAAACGGTTGCACTTTTAACTTTTTTGCCGAAAAATCCTTCAGGCTTAAATAGCAGAAACAAAACCAGAATAACAAAAGCAATAGCATCTTGCCATTGCGACCCAATATACCACGCACCGAAATTCTGAGCCATTCCAAGTAGCAATGCTCCAAGAGCTATCCCTAAAATGCTATTGACACCACCAATTATTACAACAACAACTCCCATCATAAGAGCATGCATTCCCATTGTTGGAGTCATATCAACATCAAAAGCCATAAGTATTCCAGCTAACCCAGCCAAAGTCGAACCAATACCAAATGCCCATAAGATAACTTTGTCTGAAGCAATTCCTGAAATATTTGCAAGCTCTGGATCATTTGCCACTGCCCGCATGGCTTTGCCTATATTAGTTTTTTTAAAAAAAATAGATAAAGCAATTAATAATGCCACACTCAAGCATATTGTAATAATCTGTACAAACGTAATCCTAGCATCAAACAAATTAAATCCTTCTTTTATAGTACTGGGAGATAATCTTTTTGCGTCATCACCAAAAACTACTGATATTAGATTCTGCAAAACTAAATAAATTCCTAATGACGCTAAAAGCAGTACTAAAGCAGGAGACTTTTTATACCTCAGAGGTCTAAAGATTAATAATTCAAGCATACAACCCAAAATTATTCCAGATGTGAGTCCAAGGCAAAGAGCTATTCCAATAGGAATACCCATCCACGAACTAAATAAAAAAGCAACATATGCCCCGATTGTGATAATAATTCCATGTGATAGATTAAAAAAACGTATGAAAGAATAGGTTACAGCAAACCCTAAGCCAAATAGAACATAGAAGGCCGATGCAATAATTCCATTAATAACCATTTGAGCAAACACTATTTCTCCATATTAGATGCGTCTATAATTACGTCACCTCTCCCAGAGGAGTTATTTTAAGAGAACCCATTTTCCTTCTTTAACAATATAGAGAACAAGATTCTTGTTTTTGTTATCTCCTTTTTCGTCAAATTGAATTTTTCCTGTCACTCCGTCAACATAGAAATTCTTGTCATGTATCGCTAGAATAATATCTTGGCGAGTTCCCGATTTGGCTCGACTAAGAGCTTCAACAACAACACGGCCTGCGTCATAGCCTAGTGGCGCAAAACTTACCACTTTCCCATATTTTTGTTCATATTCTGTAAAAAAATGTTTTGTTTTTGAAGATGTATTTCGATCAGGTGCTATAAAACTGACAATCGTACCTTCAGCAGCGTTGCCAGCTTGGTCAAGAAACGCATTACCATAACATCCATCTCCAGAAAGCATGGTTACTTCAAAACCTAGCTCTTTGATTTGTCTGGCAAAAGGAGCCCCCATGTCATAAGTCGCTCCAAGCACCACATATTTGGGTTTTATTTCTTTAAGCTTAGTAATAAGAGTCCTGAAGTCTCGATTCTTTTTCTGTACGCCTTCAAAGGTCACAACGGAACCTCCACCTTGCACAAAAGTGTCACGAAACGCGGTCGCAAAACCAACACCATACGCTGTTAAATCATTTACGACCGCCACAGGAGCAGTAGGGTCTTTCAATAAAAGAAACTTTGCTAAAAATGGGGCTTGGTCATTATCGGTAGGTGGAATACGGAATAAGTTCTTAACTCCCATTTGTGTAATAGCAGGATTTGTAGGAACTGGCATAACAACCGGCATATTTTCTCGGGAATAAATGGGGGCCGCTGCAGACATACAGCCACTTGTCAGGTGCCCTACAACAGCAACGATTTTTTTGTTTTGGCAAATTTGATTAGCTATATTAACTGCTATTTTAGGGTCAGCTTGATCATCATAAACCTCGTAGTGGATTTTATAACCCTCCAAAACATTTTTCTGATTAGCTTCTTCAAAGGCCATCTTGGCTCCATTTGCGGTGTCTTTTCCATTAGCTGCTAAATCGCCTGTTAAAGACGCAACTATCGCTACAGTTATGCTATTTTCATTCTTTGATTTGGAGCAGCCACCGACTAGGAAGCATATGCCAAAAACTAGCATATTCACAAGAATAATACATAAAATGGTTTTTCGCGATTGCATTTGTACTTTCCTTTCTAATGTAGTTGTTGTACACTACTTTTTAACTTGTCACCGAATTGCTCATTAATAACCAATTCCCAATTACTTGGCAGTATATCACCTGCTCTATCTCGGTAAGGACAGCCGTGATAAATACCATATCCGTCGTATTGTGGAGAATTAAAAGGAGGAGTGTCATATGCAAAACCATGTTGTTGATAATGGACCCTGTAGGGATTGTTACTTATAGCTTCATGCAAAGCACCTTGATCTCGAACATTTCCAAGATATTCGCTTCTTCCGTCATTTTCTTCTTCAGGGCAACCACAACATGGGTAAATTCGCCCTCGAGCGTTTACGTATAAGCTGTAGGGTAATTGCGAACATGGTAATCCCCCTAAATATGGGGAAGCACCCTCAAATGGAATACCTAATTCCTCGTTTATTGCATAGATTTGTTGGGCTAACTCCAACATTAGTTCCTGGGGCACATTAATATTATATTTTTTCCTAATCTCTGCGGAAGACGTTAAACCAATTGGGACCGGCGGATCTAAGTCCACAAAAAGTCGCTTTTCACTTTTTAAACGATATATTTTTCCAGCATCAGAAAGACATTGTGGCATAACAACACTTTCCAGTCCTAATCTAGTCCAAGACTCAGGGGCTATTCCCCATTTTATGCCTGTCATTGCTAACTGTTCCTCCGAAGTGCTGAACTCAGGCGGTTGGTTTAAGCCTGATTCGATTAGTCGTTCAAGTACAAGGTTTCGCCTTTCTGCGTAACCTTTAGAACGCACTAATCCATCTTCAATATGATTCGAAAATGAATGAAATTTCAACATTATACTGACTCGCATACCGTTTAATTTTTCAATAACAGCCTGAGAATCTATTCCATGAATTCGTTTGCAAAGTTTGTCATTAGCTAAAATGGATCCGTTAGTAAAAATAACAAGCCATATCCCAAGCTCTTCCGTAACATACTCAACGAAAGCAAGAAATGTTTCTTCTTGAAATGGCTCTTGGTCTCCCACGAGTTTGGCACTTTTACAACCAAGTTCTGATGCTTGTAAAAAAAGACGCTTCAATTCACCAACATTCAACCGATCTCCAAATATCTCCTTAGGCCTTATTGCCTGACGTTTATCCTCTTCGATAAAACAATATTTGCATCTAAGATTGCATGCCTTTGTACTAGGGAAGTCAAAATCCATCGTTAAAAGTTTAGGAGACCTTGAGTCCACATACCTACGTATAGTATCTTTTGGGAATTGCCAACCACATATCGCATTAACAGCCACCATATTAAATGCCTCCTGCATCTAAAAACTGGCTCAATGAATTAAGATCACCTTCTTTTTGAGGCAAAAATATTTCATCTAACCAAGCCTTCAATCTATTTTTCATATTCTTGTTTGTTTCAGTAGAAGACGTATTCAGTGTAGGAAAATCCACTATTGTAGTTATTGCCACACGACCTGCGGACTCCATATCTTCATTATGACTGTTCTCTCTTCCTATGAAAAACAGCCACTGAGGATTTTCAGAGTCGCTTAAATCCCTAATAGCAAAAATATCTTTCGGTACCCTCACCGTTCTAGTAATGGGATTACCTGTGGGAACGGTATTACGACTAGTAATATCCAAAGTCTCGTTCTTAAATATGTTGGAGAATTGGTCGATATACCTAAAACAGAAATTCATTTCGGCCTTTTGGCGATCATCACTGCTTGTTATATCTGAACACGAGTGATATCTCAGTATCGCATCTTGCAGAGGAGTCCACTGCCAATTCGTTCCTTGAGGCACTTCTCCTAAAAACCAACTCTTATCGGACATTACAAGAGAAGCATAGCCATTGTGAAATTTATTCTCACGTTCGAAGCTTTCAATATTGGCTGGATTTATTCCACTCAAATATTCTGATAGACGCGTTTCCTGCACTCGCAAAGGCTTCCACAAAGTACTTTTGTCAGTCAAAACAATCCCGTTCTTTAGCCATTTTTTCACAACTTCATCATGATTAAAACCTTGAATAGGGTTATCTTTATATATACCAAAATACCTTTTCCACTTACTTTTTCCTTGTGTTGCACAGTCACAGTAAAATGACAAGAAATCTATCCATTCGGAAAAATCTGTTGAATTTTGAAATTTAAAAAGCTGGAGTGGCGAATCTGGCATAAGTGTATAGAATTCGAACCGCCCCCCCCATGGTTCAAGGGATTCAATTACAGCTTTCACCGTTTGTATGTAGCATGAAAAAGAAGTTAAGTTAATTAAGACACCCGGGAAATGTCTTTCAAGCGATTCCGAATAAAAATTGCGACTTATAGCAGCCGACATGTATGCAAAATGTGGTTGATGGGCAGAGTTGGTCATTTCGCCTAAACCTCTTGCAAGGCTTTCAGGGTCTTCCGGTCTGAACTGGTTGCTATGCGGGAGAATCGGGCTCAGTGCGAGAAGAAAAAATCCCGTTAAATTATCACTCATTTTCTCAACTGTTGAAGTAAATTTTATTAAATTTTCGTTCTCTTTACATATATTGCGGGTAGAGTTAAATATATCACCTATTGCTCCCCCAATTGCCAGTGATTTCCCCAAACTTTTGAATGCCAATACAGCGTTATCTGCCATAGAAATAGCCTTTGTCATGCGAACTGCTTGTTTATCTAAATTCTTAGAAATAACACCAAATTTGTCAGCAAAGTGCTCTATGCGTGATTCTAGTCGCGTTAATCTTTCAGACTGTCGAGAATTACCAGCAAAAGCTTGCGCTAGAATGGAAGTCACGACGGCCAAAAAACCTACTATAACCATTTCTTTGAGAACTTTTAATAGAAGCAATGATGGATCAAAGTTAGGATTACTATACTTATTTTGATACTCTTCAACTCCAGATATCCCTGCTGTATAAAAACCAACTATAAGCACCACAAACCATAGGCTCTCAAAGTTCCAAAGTCTCTTTCCTAGATCAGCGAAGTACTGGAACAGTTTCTTAGTAAACTTATGAGAACACAAAAACATTTTTCTGTCTTGAACTCGCGTTACAAAAAATAGCATTACGAGTAAAGCTATAGCGATATGAAACGACCACATGGAAGAATCTTTCCAAATCCAAGCCAAATAAGATGTAAGAGTGGAAAAAAGAAAAAGAAAAACAATATCAGCGTTAGATATAGTTTTTTTGGTAGTCCGAGGTGTTCCATCAGGAAATTCATTAACTTTCTCATTTGTACACATAATTATCCTGTCCAATCATTAAAATATTATTCGAATTTTCAACATGTTAAAAAATGATTACACGAAATCTCAATAGAACACGAACTTCTCTTTTTCCTAAAGATCACACCTGCAGCAATCAGGGGCATTCTAAAAACTACTCGCCACTTTATCAATCCTTTTTTGTTTGGATTAATTGCCACCTCTCACTGCTCAGCTATAAGTCCAGTAATAATCACTGGTTACATCCTTGCAACGCAATGGTGGAATGTCTAACATATCTGGTCTTAACACGAATCCTTGTTGACCAGTCGAAATTCAGCTTCAATCCATTCATAACATCACCCAATCTCAACATCCAAATCACTCACCACAAAATATCCGTCCCGCAATACAACCTCAATCCTATCAATCCCCAGCAATCCTGCCTTCAGCAACTCCCTTTCAACCTTCCCAAATGCTTTCTTATCCGTTGCCACAACCACAATCCTCGTACACCCAAACATCAAATTCGCCTTCACATTCTTAACCACATCCGATTTGCCCGTCTCAATTTCAACTCCGACTTTCTCTCTTTTCCTCACCGCCAAAAGATCAACCCTCCCAGAATCACGAACAACCTCTTCCTTAACTCCATATCCAGCCTCCCTAAACCGTGCAGCATAAAATCGCTTCCAATAGCCATGAACGATAGACTCATTGCCGCAAGCCTGAACTTCTTCAAAAAAACTCTCTCCCTTCTTCGTTAGTCTCAGCACTACTTTTCGCGTCTTCCCCAAGTCGACTACCTGCTGTTCGATTAATCCCCTACTAATAAGTTCCATCTTGATTTTATGCCCAACCGCTGGATTAAGATTCAGCCGTTCATATCGCACATAAACGCCATCATCTCGATGAGTAGCAACATCCCTCAAAAAGCTTAAACCAGCATCATTCAACAATCCATGATTCTCGATAGCATCCAAGCTTTCTCCGCTACCTCGAAGCAACACATTTCCCGAACTTCCAAGGCCACTCTTCAAAACTTCATCCGTCACAATCCCCTTCTTCACATTAACCAAAGGAAACCGAACAAGAAACGGCCTCGTCCATCGATCCTGAAGTTTTACAATCCCCCAGCCAACCGATAGCATACTAAAATATTTCTTCTCATCATTACCGACAAGAGAAAGAGCCGCCGCCTTGTTAATATCACCTGGGCTTTTCTGGTTCAAACAAATGCTCGTATAAGTATTCGCTAATGCCGTACTAGAAATCAGACTTGGTTGCTGATCAATAATAACCGTTCCAATTCCAATCTCCCGACATTGCCGAAGCAGCATCTCCATGACCGTTTCTTTAGCTCTGGTTTTACCCTGATAAAGAACATGGTGAGCCTCCTCGATAAACACAACTAAGCTAAGCTGCTCTCTTGTCTTTTCTTTAAGTTTTGCCTGATATACCCAAAAAAACAATAGAGGGATCAGAAACTCTTTGACATTTTGATTAAGCGAATCAAGTTCAATTATAGTATTACCATTAAGCAATTTCTCAATCATCGACTGCTGCGAACTTGCCCTTTTGGCAATTCCAGACAGAGCAATGCTTTCAAGTGCTCTCTTGGCGGTTATCTTCCATCCCTTGACTCTTTCATTTGATTCGATTTTATCGATCTCATGGATGATATCTGTTGCCAGCGGACTTTTATTTCCCTGCTCATAACATTTCATAATTGCCTTTTGGAGAATGCTTTTCGCTCCGTCCCCGAGGGTATACGCATCTGCCAGGGCATCAATTGTATGATTAAGATAAACATGTTGTTCGATTTGGGGCGGGACGATGAAGGGATTAAAGACAAATTCAGACAAACTTCTTCCCGCCGTGTAGATGTTGATTTTGTTTTTAATATTTGGTATAAGATGTCGTGCAGTTCGCTTCCAGTCAAGGTACAAAAACGGTATCTTGTTTTGAAGGAGTTGTATAAGAAGTTGAAACGACACATTTGTTTTCCCGGCTCCGGACCTTCCAAAGATAGCCATGTTTTGCATTAGCTCAAGTTTCGAAATTCCAAATGGCCACTTTTCTTTTTCATAGATAATTGTTCCAAGATTGATTAAGCCTTTAGCTTTTTTCTCTGGTGGTAGCGAAAGGAGGAGTTTGTTGTGAAAATTACCAAGATGTTCGTATGCAGACTGAAGGATTTGTTTTTCGATTAGCATTTTTAATTCAGGGTCAGCAAATTCTCTTGCTTTGACCCAATGATTGACTTTATCTGGATTGACGGGTCTTAGTTTACCTATGATTTTTTCAATATTCATGGAAAGATTAATGAAACATGCTTTTTAGAAATTCAACTGATACGCCTTTTGCAAAACTTTGAAGGAGAGCAGGTGAGGTATTCCGCAAAAACGCAGAGGAAATAGGTTGATATTTTACGGTATTATAGCGGAAGACGTCTGAAACTACGCCTATATCGTCCCAATTCGAAGGTATTCTACGGTATTAAGCTTCAGATACTATGCATTTTAGCTTGGAATGTATGTTTTGAGGTATTTCGCTATTTTCTATTCTATCTATCTGTCTATCCATGTACTATTAGCCGTAATAGATAGTGATAAAAAAACCATAAGTTCTTGTTTCAACTCAGGTTCAAGCAATAGATGAATCATCGCCTGTCAGTAGTCCACTTCGACTCTTCAGACCAAAAGTTGCTTTATTCGCAAATAATGTTATCATACACCACCTTGAAAGATTATAAGCAGAACGGAGACGATATATGGATTTTGACATGGCAAACCGGTATGCCAAAGAAATTTTGGAGGGCAAGGACGACCAATATCAAAAGCTCGTCAAAATGTGCCTTAAGTACCTCTACTACTTGCGAAAAAAACTGGGGTTTCACAGCATCTCGCAGGGTGAAATAAAAAAAGATTTAGCTTCCGATGCCG